>Ga0207693_10004517_pt1 | contig 11764 bp, 10 predicted proteins | sample LARL81metaG_FD_184347 | JGI IMG/M metagenome (GOLD analysis project Ga0207693, IMG submission 184347) | Corn, switchgrass and miscanthus rhizosphere microbial communities from Kellogg Biological Station, Michigan, USA - LAR L8-1 metaG... | ecosystem: Host-associated > Plants > Roots >...
CGTGGCGTGCGGGACGGCAGTGACAGTCTCCAGCTTCGCGTGAAAAACAAATAACTACTTAAACATCCAGCGGATAGGAGTGTCAAGCGAACGCAGCACGACCCCCGTTCAAGCCTGATGAGATGCGTCCACCGTCCAAATAAGATGCCGAGGCGCGCACCATCTTTGAAAAGGGCGGACCTTAGTGGGAGGGCAAACACAACCCAGACTACCCACCCTTCAGGAATTTTCGAACTATCATTCCGATGGGCTGCCCACCCTTCGCGTTTTTCGAAGGGTGGGAGGCACGGACCTTGACCTCTGATGGCCCGAGCGAAATGGGCAACTAAAGAATATCCACGACGATCAGCGTAACGTCATCCTGCTGACTGACGGCCGCAGGTCGCCATCTCTGAAGTTCGGCGAGCACTTGACTCGACAACTCGGAGGCCGGCTGCAATCGATGATCGCGGACGACCCGTTCCAGTTGCAGGTCGCCAAACGCCTCGCCCGCGGCGTTCTCCGTTTCGGTCACCCCATCGGTGTAGAGCAGGAAACGATCGGCAGCCTCGACCGCGACGCTGCACACCGGGTACGCGGCGTCGGGTTCGACTCCGAACAACAGCCCGTTGCTTTCGATGCGCAGCATTTCGCCCCGCGTATTCCGCCAGCACAGCAGCGGCGGATGTCCAGCCGCCGAGTAGAGAGCGTTGCGGTTTTCGACGTCGATCCACACATAAGCCGCCGACGCAAACTGGCCATGGGCCTCACTGCACAGGATGCGATTCAAGCCAGCCAGCACCTGCGCCGGATCATCCGCGTGCACGGCTACGGTCTGCATCGCCACCTTGATCATCGAAGAAATCAGCGCCGCAGGGATGCCGTGTCCAGAGACATCCGCCACCAGAATTCCCAAATGATTCTTGTCGGACTGGACGAACTGGTAGAAATCGCCCGCCACCGCGGTCATCGGATAGTACGAGGCAGCAATACGGAGATTCGCGAGTTCGGGAACGCTTGCCGGAAGAATGGAAGACTGTATCTGCCGGGCCGTCTCCAGTTCCGTCTCAATGGAAAGCAGACGACGCTCGTTGGTGAACATAATTTCCAGCGCAACGTATCCCAGCGAAAACAGCAGAGCGCCGAAGCCCAACGACGCCACCCATGGCACGACGCGGTACCCCAGCACGCTCGACAAGTTGGTGTAGAGAACCTCCAATGCAACGATGAGAGTCGCCGCGGTGAGAAGGCGATGATTCAGGATCACCAGGAACTTGGAAAACTTTGGAACCAGCACGACCGCTAAGAGGACCAGCATGGAAACAACTGCGAGCAGGTTGTTGTAGAACATCCATCTGTTGGCTGGGCCACCGAGAATAAACGTTCCGATACCAACCAGGGCAATCGCCAGCCCTGCGAAGACTTCCAGGTTGATCAGAAGCCTGAGCTTGCCCACGCTAAGCTCTCGCCAAGCGAGCAAAGCAGAAACCAGAAGGAGGTACATGACCGCCGTACTCACGTAAGGCGCGGCAGATTTCAGGGGGTGGGGCAGCGCCGCCACAACGGCGGGCGTCTGGACCAGAGTCTGGAGGCCGAACATCCCGCTGAAGATTCCCCACCACACCAGAATGCGAACACCCCCGCGCCAGCGGATCGCGGCAATCGCGCAGGCGGTAGCTCCGATAGACAAGAAGATCGTTCCCAGGACGATATCCGTCACCTGGCCGCGGAGCATTTCGAGACCTGCATCGGCTGCCGTGGTCATGGCGTTCCGCGAAAGCTGGGACTTTGTGGATTTGTCATGTCTGGACGAAACCGCGCATGGGAAAAGGATGCGGTAACAACTGAGTTGCTCTCCGCACGATCTTATGCTCGGAGCAATGCCTCAGCGCAGAATAGTGAGGAGGCTTCCGGACGGGCGCACCGGAAAGGGACCCGCTTGCACTGGCAGGAGACAGGGGCGCGATCAGAGAGATGGTTGTGGGGCAATAGAGTCCATGACTCGAGCGATCAGAACAAACTCATTTCGCTCACTCCATCCCAGGGATTTCCGCAAGCGTCTTGTAGAGCTTCAGGCCCATGCTACGACCGACTCGTACCATTTCGTCGGCTCCGGTCGACGGTCCGCCGACCCGCAGCACAGCGTCGCATTTTTCCAGCAAGCGGGTTGCGATGGGATGAAAGATCTCATTGAAGGCATTGTCGCCAATTTTGCGCGACCCGGCCAAGTCGACCAGGGGCAGAGCCAGCCACTCTCCGAGAACAGGAATGTGCCCGGCGCGGAAGATGGGTAGCGCATACGATTCCATCTCTTGAACGTTCTTCCGGATCAGCGCTGGGTCGTCATTCGTGCCCGAGCGATAAGGGCCGGCAATCAGGATCAGCATCACGCTGCATGGCATCACGCTCACACAATTCCTTTCGCGCAGATCGTGCGCCGATCTGCCGGGGCGTGATTGGAGTCTAGGTTTGCAAGAAACGACCCGGCATAGAATATTGAGGGGCACGAGCCCGTACAGAATTACGATGACTTCGATGCGGCTCAGCAGCTTGAACGGTGCATCAGCTTGCAAAATGGGGGGACGTCTTGGGCGCAAAAATTCTCATGGTTCTTAGCGCAAGCATTATCCTCGTGCTCGGAATCATTCACCTCACCTATACATTCTGGGGGCCGAAGCTGACCCCCCGTGACCCCATGCTGCAAGTCAGCATGACGCACGTTTCACCTGTGGTTGCGAAAGAAACGACCATGTGGCGGTGCTGGGTGGGTTTCAACGCCAGCCATAGCATGGGACTCATCTTGTTCGGCCTGTTTTTCGGCTTTCTCACGCTGGCTCACGGAGAACTTCTTTTTCAATCAACGTTCCTGCTGGTGGTCGGGCTGGCCATGCTTGCGGGTTTGGTTGTGGTGAGCAAGCTTTACTTTTTCAATGTGCCTTTCATCGGCATCACCGTTTCTTTGGCCTGCTATATCGCCAGCATTGCCCTCTCGCGAGCCTGACTCAAAACTAAAGCAAAATCGCTACTTCGCGGCGCGCTTCGACTCGCTGCCTTCGATTTCCCGGATCTTCGACATGTTGGCGGCTACGCGCTTGGTGTCCTTACGCTTGCCGGAGCGGTTGCGACGCTTTGCCTTCGTGACGTAGTGGTTCTTTGCCATGGTTCGTTCTTATCCTCTTTTTCGTGATGAACTGGTCGAACGCTTATGTTTTGCTCGACTTGGAAGCACTCTGCGCTCCGCGAGTCATGCTGAACACGATACACGAAGCTCAGCGCAATGCCTTTTCATTGTAAAGGGAAATGATCCCGCAATAAGGTTTGCACGGTAGTTGACTCGCAGGTCGAGTGGAGCACAATCCGCAGCTTATCGTTTTCGTCCAGCAGTTACGCCGGATGCTGAGCGCAGGGTCCCCCTTCGAACGCTGCCGCTTCAGGAGGCATTCCGTGAAAAAATCTCTGATTCTTCTGAGCATGTTGCTAGCCTTGGCCGCATTCTCGCGCGCCGACTCGATCCCTCTGACGTCCGGTTCGGGCACACTGTACCCCTTTCCCCCCGATTCAAGCGGCGGGTTTATTTTTCAGTTTCATGGAAGTGGCTACAATTTCTCCATCCCCGGAGGGCTCGATGAGGCTGGTGGCGTCTTGGTATCTTGCATACCACTATGCGAGCCGCTTGCAACGGTTCCTCCCTTCCCGTTCCTCTTTACAGCTTCTTCGCCGTTGCTGCTGGTTCCTGGCGACCCTTTTCTATCAGGGGTAATCACCTTTAATGCTGTTTCGTTTGTGTCGAGTCTTGCCCCCAGCGGTAGCTTGACGATTAACTACACGGCGTCTCTTTTCCTTCAACTATTCCTGCTCGACGCCGCAACCAACCTGCCTCTCGCTGGCCCTTTTGTCTGGGGCTCAAACGAGCCTTGGATTGTTAAGGCTCACTATGCGCCTGACGGCAGCGGGATTCCTGTGCTGTATAAGTTCGAGGGAGCAACGTTTACCCTGTTCCTGAACCGGCGACCATAACGCTGCTGGGAACAAGGGTCTTGCCCATATTGTTCGGGATGCGAAGACGGCTTTCGAGGGCCATCTTCCGAACAAAGGGTCGAATGAACGGAGCTCCTCAAAGAAATTTTTTAGCGGCGAGCGGCAAGGAATTGCACTGAAGTCCTCCAGAGCCCTCTCTCCGAGCAGAAAACGCCGCTTTTTCCGCGCTCGCGATAACATCCGTGTGGCAGCGCGATTGCTTCTTCAACGCCGCGCGATTCTTCCTTGCGCTCCTCCCTCACAAGGTCCTCCATTTGGAGGGCAACAGCCGCCAGCGAGTTAACCGACTCGTTTCGTCGCGCTTTTTGCTATTGCAAACTGCTGATAAATAATGGACATTGGCGTTTCACGTTGAACTAAAGCTTGCACCGGACGACTGTCCCCGGTCTCGCATCGCCAGGTCCCAGTTCTCAGCCTTCCACGGACTGGATGCATTTCGATTCATGACTCTTAGGTGAGAAAGGCGCACGATGCTCGCTGAATCGACCGACCGCCGTTCCATGAGACGTTTCGATATGCGCCTGCCTGCGGCCATCCGCTTCAGCGAGAACGCGATGGGCGAGTTCTTCACCGAAACCCAGAACGTTAGCGCCCGCGGCGTGTTCTTCTATCTCGATCGCGAGGTCGCCCCCGGATCGCGCATCGAAGTGACCCTCACCTTCCCGCCCCACATCACGCTGACCGACGCGGTGCGGGTGCGCTTTGCCGCGCGAGTGATTCGTGTGGAAACACCCTCGCCCTCGGCGCGGATCGGGATTGCCGCGATGATCGAAGAGTACGAATTCCTGCGCACGAGCCCGAACCCGGACTTCACCGCTGCTTTCCCGCCGCAGTGGAAGATGCCGAGTCCTTAGGAACGCAGTTTCGAGTGACTCAGCGTTGGGCAACTAGCAATTGGCATTTAGCACTCGGCCGGTGGGCCCGACCCTTCATTTGGTAGCGCCGGCGTCTCACCGGCAGTCGGCGGGGGCGTCCTCGCCCGGCGGTTCTCACGGTACGTCGTTGACTCCTTCCCTTGCGACGTTCTAACATAGGCGAACAAAAAGCGATACCAATGCCCACTCTTCCGCTCCTCCCCGATTCCGGCCGCCCTAAACTCATTGGCATTGCTCGTCTCGCAGCCGAGGGAGAGTCCATCCGGGAAGGCCACAACATCGAGTACTTCACGCTACCCACGCGCTCTCTGCTCAACCGCGTGGTTAGCAATCGCAACCTGCCTTTCACCTGGGCGATCAATCCCTACCGCGGATGCGAATTCGCCTGCAAATATTGTTACGCCCGCTACACGCACGAGTTCATGGAGATGACCGACGAGGATTTCGAGCACAAAATCTTCGTCAAGCAACACGCCGCCAACTTGCTGCGCCAGGAACTCAAGAAGGTCAAGCCCAGCGAAGAGATTGCCATCGGTACCGCGACCGATCCCTACCAGCCCGCCGAGCGCCGTTACGAAATCACACGCGCCATCCTCGAGGAGTTCGCGCGTCACCGCGGTTTCGAAATCGGCATCGTCACGAAATCGAATCTGGTCGTCCGCGACGCCGAGTTGCTCCGTGAGATTGCTCGCCATAACCGCCTCTTCGTCAACATCACCATCACCACCGTCAACACCCAATTGGCACGCATCCTTGAACCGCGCGCCCCGCGGCCCGATCTGCGGCTCGAAGCCGTTCGTCAGCTCAACCTCGCGGGCGTCGCCGCCGGAGTCATTTGTGCTCCGGTTCTACCCGGCATCACCGACAATCCCCGCGACCTCGAAGCGCTGGTCGAAGCCGCCGCCCACGCCGGAGCAAAGTATCTTTTCGCGAACGGGCTGTTTCTCAAGCCCTGCTCCGCTGCCATCTTCCTTCCCTTCCTCGAAAAACAATTCCCTCACCTGGTCGCCAGCTATCGCGAGCGTTACGAGCAGCGAGCCTTTCTGCCTCCCGCGTTTGGCAAACGGCTCTCGCAACTCATGGCTCGTCTGCGCGACAAGCATGGCATCACCAACGCATACGAGCGCTATGCCCGCCGCGCCCATCCCGTCGCTTCGCCTGACGACGACCAGCTGCAGCTCTTCACACCTCCCAAGTCCGCCTGAGGAACAACGGAGTGCGCGCGGAATGTAGAATCTATCGTCTGGCGAGGACTCGTTCGCCGCCATCAAACTGTGCCTGTCAAGCGCCCCATCTTCCGTTACTGCGTGCTGGCTTTCCTTTTTGCAATCACGCTCGCCTACGAAGTTCCGTACCTCCACGACATCCTGCGCGACGAGACTCGCAGCGTTCCCTTCTTCACCATCGAGACGGCCACCGACCGCGTCGATACGGTTACAAACGAAGCCGCTCGCGCCGGCATCCACCACGGCGATGAGGTCGTCTCCATCGACGGCCGGCCCTACCGCGGTGTCGCCGACTGGGCCCGCCCGTTTGCCGACACCTCAATCGGAAGCACTATCGCCGTCGTGCTGCGCTCCGCGGACCCGGGGCAACCCGGCGAGCGCACCGTCATCCTGCCTGTAAAAGCCACCAGCCTTGACCCCTGGCGGCTCGCCGGCGGTCTCGTCCTTTATTTTTTCCTCCCCGCGATCTGCGTGCTCCTTGGCTTCTGGGTTGCCTTCCAGCGTCCGCGCGATCCCATGGCATGGCTGCTGCTCGCGCTGATGCTCACCTTCCCGCACATCTTCGAGAGCTACAAGGCCGAAGCGTGGCCTGCAGGCTGGCGTGAAGCCGCCATGCTCTACCATTTCGCCCTGGGGTCGATGCTCCCGCTGGTGATGTTCTTGTTCGGCCGCTTCTTTCCCGAACCGTTCGAGGCTCGCTCCTCCTTCGATCGGATCTGGCGAACGATGCAGTGGGCGCTGGCTGTGCCCTTCACGGTCTTCGCCCTCATCGGTGCCGTCGAGTCCGTCATCGGCCTTAGCAACTACCGCGCCGCATGGGCCATCGAGCGCAGGACCCATCCGCTCGACGGCGTGATGCAAGTCGCCGTGTACATCCTGATCAGTAGTTTCTTCGCAGCCCTGGGGACGAAGTACGGCAAGAGCCATTCGCCCGACGCGCGCCGTCGCTTGCGCATCTTCTACTGGGGAGCCACTGTTGCCTGGACCCCCGGACTGATCGTAACCGTCTACGCGCGCCTCCAGGGAAAATCGCTCCCCGATGTCTTTCCCCAGTGGGCCATCCTCGCTGCGCTTGCGCCGCTGGTTCTGTTTCCGCTCACTCTCGCTTACGTGATCGTCGTCCACAAGGCCATGGGCGTGGGCGTGGCGCTACGCCAAGGATTGCAGTATGCATTCGCGAAAAATGGCGTGCGCGCTTTACAGATTCTTCTTGTGGTCGCAGTTGCCTTCGCAGCGGTCGAGATTCTCAGTGACCCGTCGCACGGACGTCTTCTGAAAGTCGGCGTGATCCTGGTCGGCATTATTCTTGTGCTGCGCATTCGCAAGTTCGCCGACCAGTTGCGCGCATGGCTTGACCGCCGCTTCTTCCGCGAAGCCTACGACGCCGAACAGGTCCTCTCGGAGCTAAGCGAGGAGGTGCGCACCATGGTGGAACCAAGGTCGCTGCTCGAAACCGTGGCGGCGCGCATCTCGCAAACGCTCCACGTACCGCAGGTCGCCGTCCTGCTTGGCGGCGATGGTCTCTACCGGCCAGCCTACGCCATGGGATACGGAGATCTCTCCGGCGTCGCCTTCCCGGCGGTCGCCGCCACCACCCGGCTGTTGCAAAAGGAGAAGGAACCCGCGCGCGTTTACTTGAACGACCTCGACTCGTGGCTCTATCGCGACACCGATGTCACCGACGAAGAGCGCGGCAAACTCGCCCGTCTGCAATCCGAACTGCTGCTCCCGCTTGCAGTGCGCGACAAACTTCTCGGCTTCATCTCGCTCGGTCCGAAGAAATCCGAGGAGCCCTACACCGGATCCGACGTGCGCTTGCTGAAGTCCGTCGCGGCCCAGACCGGCCTCGCGCTCGAGAACGCAAACCTAATGCGCGAGATCGCCGACGAAGTTGCACAGCGCGAGCGCCTCAATCGTGAAGTCGAAATTGCTCGTGAAGTACAGGAACGTCTGTTCCCGCAGACGCTGCCGCCTATCGCCGGCCTCGACTACGCCGGATACTGCCGTCCTGCGCTAGGCGTCGGCGGCGACTATTATGATTTCTTAGCGCTGCCTCAAGGCCATCTCGGCGTTGCGATCGGCGACGTGTCCGGCAAAGGCATTGCGGCCGCACTCATGATGGCGAGTCTGCAGGCATCACTGCGCGGCGAGGCCACGCGCGCTCCAGAAAATCTGGCTGCGGCGATCGCCAATATCAACCGGCTCGTCTACGAGGCCTCGTCGGCGAATCGTTACGCGACCTTCTTCTACGGCCAGTACGACCCTGCCAACCACAAGTTCGACTACGTCAATGCCGGGCACAACCCGCCCATGCTCTTCCACTGCGCCACGGGCAAGCGGTCGGTGACAAGGCTCGACGTGGGAGGCACAGTCGTCGGCCTCCTCGAAAGCTATCCGTACCAGCAAGGTTCGGCCACTCTTGCCTCGGGCGACATCCTGATCGCCTTCACCGACGGCATCAGCGAAGCCATGAACGTCAACGACGACGAGTGGGGCGAAGATCTCCTCATGAAAACAATCGAAAGCTGTGACGGCCTGGGTGCGCAAGAAATCATGAACCGCGTCTTCACAGCCGCAGACGCCTTCGTAGCAGGCGCCAAACAACACGACGATATGACGTTAGTCGTGATGCGAGTGATGAGTTAGAAGCGTTGCAAGGTTTCAAGGTTTCAAGGTTGCAGAGTTTCAAGGATAACGAATTTCGTAGCGCCGGCATCTTGTCGGCAGCGCTACACTCTGACACCTTTGAAACTTTGAAACTTGCATCTCCGTATAATCCTTCTCATCAACATGTCCTCCTCCTACCCACCCTCGCTCGCGACCCGGCCGGCGCCGCCGCTGACTCGTCGCGAAAAGTTGAACCGCTTCTGGCTGCGTATCTCTGAAGGGCTCGAACTCAACCAGCTCTGGTCGCAGTTTGAAAAGGACGCGCGCACCAGCTACCGGCTCTATTCGAAAGATTTCCAGGGCCCGCAGGAAGCGCAGCGTCCTGGGCGGCGTGCCTGGCACATCGCGCAACAATTCTTCTGGGCGGTACTCGAGAAGCTCTCCCCGGCCCGGCGCATTCTGCTTCTGGTTGCGCTCATCCTGATGATCTTCAATCCCGCGTTCAACTGGCAGGACCAGTCCGGCAATCACGTGTTCGGCTTTGACTTGCGTTTGTACGGCGGCCTGATCCTGCTCCTCGTTCTGCTGCTAGAAGTAGGCGACCGTGTGGTGATGAAGCGCGACCTGGAAATCGCGCGTGAAATTCAAAACTGGCTGCTCCCCAACCAGCCGCCGAAAATTCCCGGCATCGAAATCGCATTTCAAACGCGTCCCGCGAACACTGTGGCCGGCGACTACTACGACGTCTTCCTGCGGCCGGGTCAGACTCCGGAACAAGACCGCGTGCTGCTCGCCGTGGCCGACGTCGCCGGCAAAAGCATTCCGGCCGCGATGCTGATGGCAACGTTTCAAGCAAGCCTGCGCTCCCTCTCGGTCACGCAATCGTCGCTGCCAAATCTGGTCGCGAGCGTGAACCGCTACGCGTGCACCAACAGCCAGGGCGGTCTGCGCTTCACGACTGCGTTTCTTGCGGAGCTTGATCCCATCACGCGCACGCTCACCTACATCAACGCGGGCCACAACCAGCCGATGCTGTGTCGCGAGTCAGGCATGCTCGAACGTCTCGATGCAGGTGGACTTCCGATCGGCATCAGCACCGACGTGCCCTACCAGTCCGGCAGCGTCGTGCTTGCGCCTGGCGACTGGCTCATCATCTTCACCGATGGAGTGGTCGAGGCCGTGAACACGGCGGACGAAGAATACGGCGAGCAGCGATTGCTCGCGGTCGTGGCGGGCGCGGCCGAGGCGACGCCGGCTGACATGATGCAGCGCATCCTCACCGGGCTCGACGTGTTCGTCGGCAACACGCCGCAGCATGACGACGTGACCTGCCTGCTAATGAAGGTGAGTTAGCAAATCGCAGAGATGTTTCACGTGGAACACTTTCGCCTTTTGCCGAAATATACACCAATAGCGTATAGCTAGGTTCTAAGTGCAAACCATTGCTTACACTATTCCTGACAGAGCAGCACGATTTTTCCCGTCACCCGCGCGTGCTCAATCAACTCATGGGCGCGTTGCGCTTCGCGAAGCGGGAGACGTTCGGAAATTTGCGGATGGATTTTCTTGTCGCGCAACAAGCCGAGCAGATGCGCTAGATCTTCGCGAAACCATCCGGGATTTCGCTTCTTCTCGGTGGTGACTGAGTACCAGCGCGCGGACTTGCCATCTGGGAGGATGCCGAGCAGTCCTATCATGCCGAAGCCGGCCGCGCCCTTCAGCTTGCTCGGTCTTCCCTGCTCCACCACCGACGACATACCGTAGCCAATCAACTGTCCGCCACGATTTTTTCCGCCGGGGCGGAGCGTCTTGTAAGAACGCCACCAGTTGCTGCCGCCGACTGCATCGAATGCGGCGTCCACGCCTGCGCCGCCCGTCATTTGCCGGACGCGTGTTACGAAGTCATCAGATTTGTAGTCGATGGGAATTCCTCCGAGCGCCGTAACCAGATCGTGCTTTCCCTTCGAGGCCGTGCCGAAGATTTTCAGGCGCGCGAGTTTGCCCAGTTCGAGCACGGCTGTGCCGACGCCTCCGGCTGCTCCGTGATTGAGTACCGTTTGGCCCGCTTGCAACTGCGCAATGCGATGGATCATCTGCTGCGCAGTCGTGTAGTTCAGGACGAGGCTAACGGCTTCAGCGGGTGCGACGCCTTCAGGCACGCGCGCCAACTCAGCGGCCGACACGCAGAGATAGCGCGAGTATCCGCCGAACATGGTGAGCGCGGCAACCGTGTCCCTGGGCCTGAACTCCGTGACGCCTTCGCCAATCTTGTCGACTACGCCGACCACGTCATAGCCAGGCGAGAAAGGAAGAGACGGCACGCCCGGATACATCCCGTACCGCATCAGGACATCGGCGAACGCGACGCCGGTTACTAGAACTTTCAGGCGCACTTGGCAGGTCTCCGGTTCGGGGAGAACCTCTTCGATGAGCTGGAGTACTTCTGGGCCGCCCCGGGCGGTAATGACTACGCGCTCGTTTTTCATGGATGCCGGATTGGATGTCGTGAGAACGCTTGTGGGTTCGAAGGTCTCAGGTCCAAGTCCCCAGGATGCGTCGCTGTTGAGGAATCGGCAGCATCGCGATCCCACTCAATCGCAAAGGGCGCGATTTGAACGGGCACCCTCGCGTTGGGTTGATTGGATAAGAGCGAAGGCTCACCTCGAACCCAGTACTCTTGTATTGAGGACAAGAAACTCTGGGAAGGAAGGAGCCTTCGATGGTTATTGTAGGCTGTGATTTTCATCCCAGCTGGCAACAGATTGCATGGCTGGACACCGAAACAGGAGAGAGCGGCGAGCAGAAACTGGTGCACGCCGCGGGGGAAGCCCGGCAGTTTTATCAGCAACTGGCAGCCCCGGTGCTGATCGGTATGGAAGCTACCGGCAACAGCCAGTGGTTCGTCGAACTGGTCGAGGACCTGGGGCACGAGATCTGGATCGGGGATGCGGCACAGATACGGGCCAGTTACGTGCGTAAGCAGAAGACGGACAAGCGGGACGCAGCCCACATTCTGAAGTTGGTGGTGGAAGGACGCTT
>Ga0207693_10004519_pt1 | contig 11763 bp, 13 predicted proteins | sample LARL81metaG_FD_184347 | JGI IMG/M metagenome (GOLD analysis project Ga0207693, IMG submission 184347) | Corn, switchgrass and miscanthus rhizosphere microbial communities from Kellogg Biological Station, Michigan, USA - LAR L8-1 metaG... | ecosystem: Host-associated > Plants > Roots >...
CCCTATGTGCTGCCCGGCGAAACCGCCGAGGTCACCGACTACCTCGGGTCGGGTCGCCCTCGCGACCTTGGCCTTCATGAGCTCGACGGCGCGGTCGCCGGCTTCGATGTCGACGCCGGCGGCTGCGTAGGTCGCGCCGGGGCGGTCGGGGGTGTCGGTCATGGACGGCATTCTGATTGGATCACTTATTACAATCAGGTCAGGGCAACCGGCATGGATGCCACCGAATCAATGCTCCACGCCGCGACCCAGCGGATGCGGCCGATGCTGATGACCGCGCTGTGGGCGTGCATCGGGCTATTGCCGGCAGCGGTCTCGACCGGCATCGGCAGCCAGGTGCAGCGGCCGCTCGCCACGGTGGTCGTCGGCGGCATGCTGGTCGGACCGGTCATGTTGCTCGTGATCGTGCCCGCGCTTCGGATCATGTTTCTGGGCAGGGAAGGTGATTCGCAAGCAATCACAGAGGCGGGCCGACCCAGCCCAGCGCGAGCGTGATATGGGCAAATGATTTCTGTTGCGGTGAAATGGCGCAAAGCTGAGAAGCGATCGGTTGAAGCCCGGCGCGACCGGTTAATGCGTAATTGTGGTACGACCGCCGCGCCGCTGGCAGCGATTGCGATGAGCTGCGCCGCCTTGCCCGATATGGCACTCGCGCAGGATGCCATCGTCGGCACCGCGGCCCTGCCACGCGATCTCAGCCCATGGGGCATGTATCTCGACGCAGACCCCGTGGTGAAAGGAGTGTTGATTGGCTTGGCCGTTGCGTCGGTCATCACCTGGACGGTGTGCCTGACGAAGGCCATCGAGATATGGCTTGCAAAACGGGACGTGAGCGCGGCCTTGAGCGGGCTCGCGGGCGCGCGATCGACGGCCGAAGGGCTGGAGCGTCTCACGTCCGTCGGAGGTGAGGTGCGGCAGTTCCTGGAGGCGGCTGTGGCGGAGCAGGAACTATCTGCCGGTATCACGCAACCTGACCGCATTGAAGGCCGGGTTGCCTCGCGGTTGGAGCGTATCGAGGCGGCTTACGGACGACAGATCCTGCGTGGAACGGGCATCCTCGCCACCATAGGCGCAACCGCCCCTTTTGTCGGCTTGTTTGGAACAGTCTGGGGCATCATGAACAGCTTCATCGGCATCTCCAAATCAGCCGCTACCAATTTGGCGATAGTGTCGCCCGGGATTGCCGAAGCACTCCTGGCGACCGCGTTCGGGCTTGCCGCAGCCATTCCGGCAGTGGTCATCTATAATGTGTTCGCCCGAATGATAGCAGGCTACCGCGCCCAACTTGGCGACGCGTCGGCGGAGGTGCTGAGACTCGTGAGCCGCGATCTCGATCGCCCCGCCGCCGCGTCATCTGCGGTTGCAGCGGTACCATTGCCCGCGGCCGAGTGAGCTAGAGTATCCGGCGTGGATCAGAGCGGCATCTTGAACGCGCGCCTCGACCATGGCAAGTACACCGTGGAACGCGGTGACGTCCCCTTGCGTTGTTCCTGCGTGATGCTGGTGCTGTTATAAGACTGTTGCGCATGGTAGGCTATCTTATGATCGTGCTGGTGGGCTTGAGAAGAGTGTCCCGGCCATGACGATTTTCGCGGTCAAGGCCGGCGGCTACCGGCGCCGCTGGGTAATCAGCGCTGTTCTGGTGGTGCTCGTGCATGTCGGAATTGCCGCCGCGCTTGCGACTTGGCGCGTACGGATCAAGCAGCCGGAGCCTTTCGGCCCCGTCGTGATCGAGCTTGCGCCAGAGCCGGCCACACCCGCTTCGCAGCACGCTGCGCTTCCACCGACCCTTGAGCAGGTCGTACCTAATCCTCTGACCGACAAGCCGATCGATAGATTCGAGGAAACAACTAAGGAGAAGCCTGCGGAAAAAGGCGGGGAGAAGGGGGAGCCGAAACAGATCGAGGAGCCTCCTCGCGTGGCTGCGCCGTCGGCATCCACGCCCTCGGCGGGAATCAAAGGTAGCAGCGGAATTGAGGTCAACCCTATAGACACGCGCATTGCTGAGCCGGATCGCCATCCCAAGAAAGCCGTCAAAACAAACAATCAGAGGAAAGCCGTTATCAGCCGCCAGGCGAATTCCGGCGAGCGTCAGCCGGCGCGTAATCCCGGCGCGGCTCTAGGTAGTGAGAGGAATGCCATCGGTATCGACCCGAATGCCATCGGCGTCACACCAAAGGCTGCTATAGGCGGTGCCGCAGCGAGCGCTGTCGGTAGTTCAGTACCGAATGCTGCCGTTGCTGGCCCCACGAAGAATGCTATTGGCGCCACCGCAATGAATCGTCCGGGCGTTGCCGGAGCGAGCATCGGCCATCAAGGTACCGCTCTGATCTCGGTGCCACATGCGAGCATCAACGGAACACGTATGATCCGCCCAGGTAGCGGTGCCAGCGTCGTTGGTGGGGCAGCTAAAAACGGTGGTGGCGTGATTAACGGGACCGGGATCCAGTCCAAGCAACCCTGAATCCATAAGCGCTGGAGGATGCCGTGCGACCCGCGTCGTTCGCCTGTTGTGTTACTTCGGTGCTACGCTATCGTTGCATCCAGTCGGGGTGAGTGAGCAGATTCATGCCCATCAGTCCAAGGATGATGAGCACAAACACCGCGGTCATGATCCACATGACACGCATTTCAGATTTCTCAGTATTTCGTTCACGCTGATCGGTCATCTAATTCGTCTTTTTTATGGAAGCTTGAGGCTCAGCTTGGTGCGCGCGACTGCTGCCAGCCGAGCGTTGATGATGGTGGCAAGAATATCGAAATCGATCGGCTTGGTGACGTAATCGTCCGCCCCGAGCCGCCGCCCTCTTAGCTCGCTGTTTCGATCGGCCAAGGCTGTGAGGAACACGAAAGGCACTCGCCCGAGGCGGGGCGCTAGCTCGGTGAGGCGCTCCAGCACTTCGAACCCCGACATGATCGGCACGCCGATGTCGCACAACACGAGGTTGGGCTTATCCTTCAGGATTGCAACAAAACCCTCCTGACCGTCGCATGCAGTGCTGACCTCGAACTCCCGGTCGGCCAGCTCCTCAGCGATCAGCGCAGCCGTTTTGCGGTCGTCCTCGATGCACAAAATTCTCTTGCGCGGCTTTGCCATGCAGCTCCCCGCGCCGGATGGCCAACGCATTACGGTCCAGCTTGCAGCGTCAGAGTAGCGCACTCCGGCAAAATATAAACTGCGATAAATCTCGCGGTACGCTGTGATTAGTCACATACCACCGAACGCTGGCGGATCCCCCTGTTTCGGCGGTGCGGCGCGCTTTCGCGCCGGCTTTGTGCCTTCCAAGCTCCACAAGCTCGCGCGCTCGAGTACAGTAGATGTTGCTAACTCGGGTGAATGAATGCAGGAAGCTCGCGTTCTTGTCGAATGTGCTCTCCTACAGTAGCTGCAGCTTTGGAGTGCCCAAAAGGCGACAACTGTGATATGTCACAGTAGGCTTTGCGGTCAACCGTTCGGCGTTTCGAATGTTTCAATGAAAAACTAATGACATCCAGACAGCGACAAACCAGGTTGCTTACCGCAGCGGTTATAGCCGCGGTATTAATCATTGCGACCAGCGCCTATTTCTCGATGAGCCACCTCAGATCGGAGCGTGGCGATGCAATGAAAAATGCTTACGCCAGGGGCGCGGATTCAACTTCGACAAGCGGGGCTGGCGAACCCGCTCCACGCGACAGCATAGAACTCTCGAACACCCAGCTGGCATCAGTCAAGGTGGAGCCCGCCGGCGAGCGCGTCTTCGCCATCGAGAAGAGCGCCGTCGGCAGCATTGATTTCAACCAGGAAATGGCGGTGCAGGTCTTCACCCCGTACCAGGGCCGTATCGTCGGCCTGTTCGCTACGGTGGGTGACGAGGTGAAGAAGGGCCAGACCTTGTTCACCATCGACAGCCCGGATCTCCTGCAGGCGGAATCAACCTTGATCGCCGCGGCGGGCGTGCTGGAGTTCACCACGAGGAACCTGGCGCGACTCAAGCAGCTCTACACGACCAAGGCGATCTCGCAGAAAGATCTGGAACAGGCGGTCTCCGACCAGCAGACGGCCGAAGGCAATGTGCGGGCGGGGCGGGATTCGGTGCGCCTGTTCGGAAAAAGCGAGGCCGACATCAACAGCATCATCGCCAAGCGCTTGGCCGACCCGATCCTGGTCGTGCCGAGCCCGATCTCCGGCCGGATCACCGCGCGCAATGCTGCGCCTGGACTGTACGTTCAGCCCGGCAATGCGCCCGCGCCGTTCTCTGTGGCGGACACCTCGACCATGTGGATGCTGGCAAACGTCGCCGAATCGGACAGCCCCGATTTCAAGGTGGGCCAGGAGGTCAAGGTCCGCATCATGGCGTTCCCAGGCCGGCTATTCGATGGAAAGATCTCCACGATCTCCTCGACTGTGGACCCCAACACGCATCGGGTCTGGGTACGCTCCGAGGTTGCCGATCCGCAGCGCGAACTGCGCGCGGGAATGTTTGCCACATTCGTCATTCGCACCGCCGATCCAATCCGCGCCGTCGCGATTCCGCTGGATGGAGTGGTGAGAGAAGGCGACGGTACCATGACGGCGTGGGTCACCGCCGATCGCCGGCGCTTCACGCGGCGGACCGTCAGGATCGGCCTGCAGCAGGACGGCTATCGTCAAATCCTGGAGGGGCTTCAACCCGGAGAGCTGGTTGCGACCGAAGGAGCCTTGTTCCTGAGCAATGCGCTGGCCACTGCATCCCGGTAATGACGAACCGATTCCCCATCTGTTTTGTGCACCGCACAATCCGCCACGTAGCGAATGAAGTGGCTACTCCTTAAATCCGGGCCTCCTGCTGCTTACATGGAACCCAGATTCTCTGTACCATGTGCTTGGTGCTGCTGCCTGAATGCAAGATTAGCAGCAAGCCATCGGAACGAGAGGCAACCAATGAAACCCGGCGATCTGCATGGCGCTCCCGGAGGCCCCCCCTGACGCCACGCTGCCGCGTTATGGCGTCCCCCTCCATTTGCGAGTGGCGGCCATTGTTCTGCGCTCGATTTTCGTCTGTGCCCTGCTCGTCATCACGGTGCGGGTCAGCACGCCGCAGAACGAGACAATATGGACGGTGTTCGACTCGCTCGGCGACGCCATTCGCCTGGTCCTGGGGCTCGTAGTCTGCATCTGGATAATAGCGCATTTATTCATGCTTCCCAAGGATGCTGAAGGGTACCGCACCTGGGTATATCTCGGTGTGGCGCTCGCGCCGTTGGCGCTGGCATGCGCCGTTGCGGTTTGGTGAGGCGACGGTACTTACGGTTCGATCAAGCCACCATCAGCCGCCTTCATTACCGCCTGCGTGCGGGTAGCCGCACCGAGCTTCTCTCGCGCGTTGTCAATGTGAAAGTCTACGGTTCGCTTCGAGAGCCCGAGAATTTGCGCGATTTCGGCAGACGTCTTGCCGCGCGCAACCCAGGTCAGTGCTTCCACTTCACGGCCGCTGAGGTCCACCAGCTTCGGCCACACCTCCATGCGCGCCACCCCAGCCAGGCGAGCCATAATGATGGTGGCCAGGACGTCGAAATCGATCGGCTTGGTCACATAGTCGTCGGCTCCGAGCTGTCGGCCTCGCAGCTCGTTGTCGCGGTCCGAGAGGGCGGTCAGGAACACGAAAGGCATGTGCCGAAAGCGGGGGGCAAGCGCGGTCAGCCGCTCCAGCACTTCGAAACCGGACATGCCCGGCATGCTGATGTCCGACAACACCAGGTCGGGCATGTTCTTGAGGATTGCCGCAAAGCCTTCCCTCCCGTCCCGGGCGACAAGGACTTCGTAGCCCCGCTCGACCAGCTCCTCTGCAATCAAGGCAGCGGCCTCCGGGTCGTCTTCGATGCAAAGTATCTTCTTTTTCCGGAGTTCTGCCATGCTCGCATCCAGGAGATTCAAAGGTCAGAAATAAATGCGCTTGCAGCATACAAAAACGGTGCTTTGACCGGCCGATCGAGCGCTCTATATACGCGTAGCGATCCATCTCAATACTTGGCCCAGATCTGTTTGCCAAGATGACGGCCTAGCATGCGACAACCGAGCTCAATCAGATTCCATCTGACGATTGTCTTCCTGTTTTTCTTTTTGCTGGTCATTGTGCTTGGGCTGTTCAGTATCTCGCGTCTGAGCAGTTTTAATCGTGTCTCCGAGGACATTGCCGATTTGTGGCTGCCCAAAACACGGGTTTTGGGCGACCTCAACAATTTCACCTCCGATTTCCGAGCTGTCGAGGGCAGCAATCTCCTGGCATCCGATAATTCCGATATCACCGCGACGGAGAAGGAGTTGGAGGAGCTTGACCGCTCGATCGCGCAGTCCGAGCGCTCCTATGAGCAGATCCGCCATGATGCCGTGGAGAATACGCTATACGAAAAATTCAAGGAGACATGGAACGCCTACAGAAAAGTGGTCAACCAGATACTGATTCTCTCGCGTACGGGTCGTAAATCGGAGGCGATCGCCATGTATCTGTCCAGCTCGCACGCCGCGTACAATGCCGCAAGCGATGCGCTGGGACAGCTTACCGAACGCACGGTGGCGCAGGCGCACGAGGCAAGCAGGAGAATTGCTGCCGCCTACCGGCAGGCATTCTGGCTGGTAGGGGTTGCCATGGGCCTCGCGGGAGTGATGGTCGCCGCCGTGCTGTTTTATATCCGGCGCTCGATTTCGGCGCCGCTCCTGCATCTTGCGGATTGCATGCACCGCCTTGCCGGCAACAATACCGCCATCGAGATCCAGGGTACAAAGCGGCGCGACGAGATCGGAGAGATGGCGCGCGCCGCGGTCGTATTTCGCAACAATGCTATCGAGCTGATGCACAGCCAGCGCCGGTTGATCCAGCAGACTGCGGTGCTGGAGGAGAAACTCGCGCAGGAGCAGCGGCTCGCTTTATTGCAACGCAATTTCGTGTCGATGGCGTCGCATGAATTTCGTACCCCATTGAGCATCATCGACGGCCACGCCCAGCGGCTGATCAAGCTGAAGGACCGGCTGGCATCGGAGGAGATCAACGAGCGCGCGGGGAAGGTGCGTGCTGCAGTCCTGCGGCTCACATACCTGATAGAGAACCTGCTCAATTCCTCACGCATTATCGATGGCGGGCTGTCCTTCCACACGGAAGAGATCGATCTCTGCAAGCTCTTGCGAGAGGTCTGCCAGGTGCATCGCGAAGTCGCGCCCGGATTGCACATCGACGAGCGCTTGGGGAAGGTGCCGTTGCAGATCGTGGGTGACCAGAAGTTGCTGTTTCAAATGTTCAGCAATCTTCTGTCGAACGCCGTCAAGTATTCGTCAAGCGGCCACCTGATCGAGGTCGGCGCCAAACAGGATGGAGGAGCAGTGCTGGTCACCGTGCGGGACCATGGTATCGGGATTCCGGTGAAGGACATCGATCAAGTGTTCGAGCGCTACTACAGAGGAAGCAATGTCTCCGGGATCGTCGGCACCGGGGTCGGGCTGTATCTTGCCAAGATGGTAGTGGAAGCACACGGCGGAGAGATCGCGGTCGAGAGCCATGAGGGGGAGGGATCCAAATTCGCGGTCCGGCTTCCGGTGACCCCGGGCCTGAAGAGCGAGAGCCCGGCGATACTGCCACCTGCTCCGCAAAAGAACGACCAAACCGTCGCGAACGGAGCTGAGTTGCCTTAGGGCTGCGAAGGAGCACGGCTCATGCGGCACCCGCCGCCTGGATCTCCCTCGGCCGGGTAACTCGCACTGCGAACAGCCAGGAAATCCACAGGAATAGGAAATAGAGCGCAAGGAAGACAATGAGACTGACGTGAGAGCCGAACTCGCGCTCCACGACGAGTCCGATCAGGTAGGCAGCGATATCGCCTGCAATCATGAACACAACGTAATAGACGATGAGCTGCATGGAGTCTCCTCGCGTATCGCGTCCTCGAGCGGCTCGCCGCGCCGAGAACCCAAATGGGCGTCGTGGCAATCACCCTAGCACGGCTTGGTCATATAAATCCAAGGGAGCGCGTCCGATACCTCCTCCTGAAAGGGGGAGGTATTGCGGGGCTTGCTGCTTCCCCACGCGATTATCGCGCCCTTCAGCGGAACGAGCCGGCCATGGTCTCTATCGCAGGTGGCAAGCCACCCTGTGACCCGGCCTGATTTCGCGCAGCATGGGCGTTTCCACTCGGCAGCGCTCGACTGCATAGGGACAGCGCGTGTGGAAATGGCAGCCCGCAGGCGGGTTCAGCGGGCTCGGTACATCACCCTGAAGGATGCGTTTGCTGCGTCTCACCGAAGGGTCCGGGACCGGCACGGCGGAGAGAAGCAACTCGGTATAGGGATGAGTGGGTGACGTGAAGAGGGCGGCCTTGTCGGCGTATTCCACGATCCGGCCGAGATACATTACAGCGACCCAATGGCTTATGTGCTCGACCACGGCCAAGTTGTGGGAAATGAAGAGATAGGCCAAGCCCAGCTCGCGCTGCAGGTCCATCATCAAATTGAGGATCTGCGCTTGAATGGAGACATCGAGGGACGAAACCGGTTCGTCGGCGACGATGAGCCTCGGCGAGAGCGCGAGCGCGCGCGCGATCCCGATACGCTGGCGCTGGCCGCCGGAGAACTGATGCGGGTAATGGGGCATGTGCGTTTTGCGCAACCCCACGCGCTCGAACAGCTCTGCCACCCGCGCGGTTCTGTCCTTGGCCGAGCCGAGGCGGTGTATGCGCAGGGGTTCGCCCACGATGCCGCCCACGGACATGCGGGGATCAAGCGAGGAGAACGGGTCCTGAAAAATGATCTGCATCTGCGTGCGATGACGCCGCAGCTCCTTTTTGCGGAGATGGGTGATGTCGTCCCCGTCGAGCTTGATGCTTCCGGCGGTCGGCTCGATGAGGCGCAGCGCCGTGCGGCCTACGGTAGATTTGCCACAGCCTGATTCCCCGACCAGACCAAGGGTCTCCCCTCGCCGGATGGAGAAGCTCACTCCGTCGACCGCGAAGACATTCCCGGCATTGCGACGGAGGAAGCCTCTGCGTGTGCTGAAATATTTCTTAAGCTCGTTTACTTCCAGGACGGGAGGATCGGTGGAGGCTGACGGCGTGTGCCCGGCATGCGGTCGGTCAGACATTCGCCGTTCCATCAAATGCGTCCGAGTGCCAGCAGGCGACCGAGTGGCCTTGCCGCTTTTGCTCATACGTCGGGTATTCCCGGCGGCACCTGTCGTCAGCCAATGCACAGCGCGGCGCGAAGACGCAGCCCGGCGGCAGGTTGATGAGCGCGGGAACCATTCCGGGGATTTCCTGCAGAGATCCCGGCGGGCAAGCGAGACCGTCGCGTCTGATGGTAAGGCGAGGAACCGACGCCAAGAGGCCGCGGGTATAGGGATGTAGCGGACGCGTGAACAGGGCGTCGACAGGCGCTTCCTCCACCTTGCGCCCCGCATACATCACGATCACCCGCTGGGCCGTCTCGGCGACGACGCCGAGATCATGGGTGATCAAAATCACCGCAGTCCCGAGCCGGGATTGCAGCTCGAGAATGATATCGAGAATCTGGGCCTGAATCGTGACGTCGAGCGCCGTCGTCGGTTCGTCAGCGATCAGTACCTTCGGGTTACAGGCGAGCGCCATGGCAATCATGGCGCGTTGACGCATGCCCCCGGAAAGTTGATGCGGATATTCCCGGACCCGATGCTCCGGGTCCGATATGCGCACAAGCCGGAGCATCTCGATGGCTTTGCGCCGTGCGGCCGGGCGGCTCAGCTTCTCGTGCAGCAGCAGGGCTTCCGTGATCTGGCGGCCGATGGTCATCACCGGATTGAGCGATGTCATCGGTTCCTGAAAAATCATGGAAATATCTTTTCCCCGAACCCGCCGCATCGCTTCTTCGTCGAGAGCCAGCAACTCTTTGCCGGCAAGCTTCACGCTACCCCCGACGATCCGGCCGGGCGGATCCGGGACGAGCCGCATGAGCGAGAGTGCAGTGACGCTCTTTCCGCAACCTGACTCGCCCACGATGGCGAGCGTTTCCCCAGGACCAACGGAAAAGCCGACGCCGTCCACCGCCCTGAGCACGCCTTGTCGTGTAAAGAAGAATGTCTGCAGGCGCTCGACTTCGAGTACGGGAGCTTGGTCGCTGCTCGCCGATGCAAGGGGCTCGTTCCTGCTCGCGGTTCGATCTGCTGCCGTTTGGGTCATTGCGGCGCGCGCGCTCAGTAACGCAGGCGCGGGTCCAAGGCATCGCGCAGCGCGTCGCCCAGCAAATTCGTGCCGAACACGGCGAGGCTGATGGCGAGCCCTGGATAGACCACCAGCCAGGGGGCGGTGCGCACATATTCGGCCGCAGATTCCGACAGCATCCGGCCCCAGGAGGGGTACGGCTCTGGAATCCCGAGACCCAGAAACGACAGCGCCGCCTCGACGAGAATGGCGGAGCCGAGCTGAGCCGTAGCCAAAACGATCAGTGGCGCCAGCGTGTTCGGGAGCACGTGGCGCACGGCAATCGCGACTTCGCTCATTCCAATGGCTCGTGCGGCCTCCACAAAAGGCATCTCGCGCAACATCAGCGTGTTGGAGCGAATCACGCGCGCAACGGTAGGAACGAGGGGAATCGAGATCGCGATGACGGTATTTTGAATAGAAGGACCAAGCGCGGCCGCCATCACCAGCGCGAGGACGAGCAGCGGCAGCGATTGCAACATGTCCATCAGGCGCTGCGTGATCAGGTCGAGCCATCCGCCGAAATAGCCGGAGCTCAACCCGGCGCAAACTCCGAGCAGGCAGCCGAGCGTGGTCGATCCAATGCCAACCGCAAGCGAGATCCGCGCGCCGAAAACAATGCGGCTCCACATGTCGCGGCCCATGAAATCGGCTCCCAGCAGGTGCACCGCCCCGGGCTTGGCCAGCGAATCGCGCGCGCTGGTGCTGGTCGGATCGAATGCGGTGATCCAGCCGGCAAAAATTGCCATCAGCACGATCGCGAGCACGATCGCGGCCCCGGCTGCGCCGAGTGGATAACGGCGGACAAAATGGGCGAGCGCCCGCCAGAACGCGGCGCGCCCAGCCGGGAGATCAAGTTCCGCCTGCTGATCCAATGCCGTCAACGGCTGGTCCGATCCCGCGGTCAATTGTCGTATCTGATACGTGGGTCGAGCATTGCATATGCCATATCGATGAGAAAGTTTACGCTCACCACCACGACCGCAATGAACATCACCAGGCTTTGCACCACCGGATAATCGCGCCATCGGACCGCCTCGACCAGGAAGCGGGCGACGCCTGGAATGTTGAAGACAGTCTCGGTGACGATGAGGCCACCGACCAGAAAGGCGGCCTCGATCCCGATGATTGTAATGATCGGCAGCATCGCGTTGCGCAGGGCGTGATCATAGTTGACCATGGCCCGTGAAACGCCTTTCGCGCGCGCGGTCCGAATGTAGTCCTGCCGCAGCACTTCCAGCATCGACGAGCGCGTCAACCTCATCACCAACGCCGAACTGCGAAAGCCCACTGCGGCGGCCGGGATCGACAGCAGCGCCAGCTCCTTCCAGGGGCTCTCTGGCGTGGCCTTGTAGATGGGGATCCATCCCAGGAAATGCACAAACGCCATCAAGATCAGCAGTCCGAGCCAAAACGAGGGCAGCGATAGGCCACTCAGGCTGAGGATGCGCAGGACGTAATCGAGCGTGGTATTCTGGCGCACCGCGCTCATCACCCCTAGCGGCACGCCGAACAGAACGGAGAAGGCGAGGGCAAGGCCAGCCAGTTTGGCGGTGACGGGAATGCGCGGTAGGATCTCGTCGATGG
>Ga0207693_10004521_pt1 | contig 11760 bp, 7 predicted proteins | sample LARL81metaG_FD_184347 | JGI IMG/M metagenome (GOLD analysis project Ga0207693, IMG submission 184347) | Corn, switchgrass and miscanthus rhizosphere microbial communities from Kellogg Biological Station, Michigan, USA - LAR L8-1 metaG... | ecosystem: Host-associated > Plants > Roots >...
CAGCTTGACCGCCGCCATGCCATCGATATTGCGCTTGAGGACATCGATGGGAATGAAGTGCCGGCCAACGTCGATCAGCGTGCCCCGCCACACGAAGCGAGGCTGATCGTGGATGCTGAGCGCCGGAACAGAAAAGCCGCTCGGCGTAACGGTGACGAGCTGCAGAAACGTCTCGAGTCCGTGCAGAACCCCGAGCGGATTGGGTGCGTTGAGCTTGGCGCCGGATTTGGTAACGACCAATTCGTAGGACTCGTCGTCGCCAACCTTCTGGACCTTCTGACTGCCGTGGTCGGCGTGAATGGTGAGCGTCGTGTGCGCCGGGTCGACCGGTTTCTGCAGAAGAATGGCCGTGCGGCGGTTCAGCTGATCCTTGAATCGATCGACGGCGCGATCCACCATGTCGTCGTGCGGGCCCTGCACCGCCACAGTGAAGGTGCGATCGATGGTGAGTTGCTCGGACCCCATCTGCACCGAGGCCGGCATGGGCATGACATGCAATTGCGGTTGCACCTGGGAAAACGCAGCGTTGGTCAGCGATCCCAGACTTGCCAACAGCACTACCCGTAGAACGTCGTGCAAGCGATCTTTCGGAATTTGGGGATGCATTGTTCCTCGCGGGAATGAGATGAATGCGAATCGCGGCTATGGGGGCCCACGGAAGTTTGCCACAAAACCTGTCGTATCACGCGGCATGGGATGGAAATAACGTGTTTAGGCCGGTGAAGGATGTGCAGAAAATCCTAAAATGCAGAGGACGCAGAGAACGGACCCAGAGAACGCAGAGTACGGCCGGAGAGGGCCGGAGGGCTTGACAGATGTTGCAGGTCACGAGAATCAGTTCTCAGTTGTTAGGATTTTGTAGCGCCGGCATCTTGCCGGCAGTCCGGCGGGCGTCCTCGCCCGCCGCTGGCGAGCGCAAAATAAACGCGAGGGCAAGACGCCCTCGTAACTGCCAGCGGGACGCCCGCGCTACGGTTCGGGCCGGTTATGCTTTCGCAATGCTTGGCGCGATCTTCTTTGCGACATGCTGATCCAACACTCGATGCAGCTTTTCCAACGTACTCTGCACGCTGATCCCGTACTTCGCGCGCAGCGCCTCCGGCTTGCCGTGCTCGATGAACTGATCGGGCCAGCCGATCCGAACCACCGGCGTGCTGAGCCCTAAGTCGCTGAGTCGCTCGAGGACGGCGCTTCCGAATCCGCCTTCCAGAACATGATCTTCCAGGGTGACGATCGCGTCGACGCAGCGGCCATAGAACTCAACCATACTTGCATCAACGGGCTTGGCAAACCGTGCGTTGATGACGGCTGCGCTGATGCCCTCGCCCTCAAGTTTGGCGGCAATTTCCTGCGCCATCGGAACCAGGGCTCCCAACGCGAAGATCGCGACACGGTCGTGCTCGCCGTGCTGTAACAACTCCGATGGGCCGATCGGAATTGCTCGGGGAACATCTTTCACAGGCGTACCGGGACCGATGCCGCGTGGGTAGCGAATGGCAATGGGTCCGTTATGCTGCATGGCAGTAAACAGCATGTCGGCCAGTTCGTCTTCATCCTTGGCAACCATGTGGACGAGATTCGGAATGCCCCGCAGATAGCTGATGTCGAAAAGGCCGTGATGGGTCGGCCCGTCGTCGCCCGAGAGGCTGCCGCGGTCCATGCAGAACACCACCGGAAGATTTTGCAGGCAGACGTCGTGAATGATCGGATCGAGTGAACGCTGCAGGAACGTCGAGTAGATGGCGACGAACGGCTTGAATCCTTTGGTCGCCAGTCCCGCGGCGAAGATCACTGCATGTTCTTCGGCGATGCCAACGTCAAAGTATCGATCAGGATGACGCGGTTGGAAGCGGTCGAGGGCAGTCCCGTTGGGCATCGCGGCGGTGATGGCCACGACCTTGCTGTTCATGTCGGCCAGCTTGACCAGGGTGTCCGCGAAGACTTCCGAGTAGGTGCGCTGTGCTGGTGACTTGGTTTCTCCGGTTTCCGGATCGTATGGACCAAGGCCGTGAAATTTCTTTTGCTTTTGTAGGGCGGGCTCGAAGCCTTTTCCTTTTTGCGTCAGCACATGAAGGAGTACGGGGCGTCGTTGGGTCTTGAGGAATTCAAAAGTCTTGATCAGTGTCGCGATGTCGTGGCCATCGATGGGACCGTAGTACTTCAATCCCAGCTCTTCAAAAATCACGCTCGGCCACAGGATGCTCTTGGCCGCTTCCTCCGCCTTGCGCGCCATGTTCAGGGCAGTCTTGCCTCCTAGCTTTTCAACGAAGCGGCCGGCTTGCTCGTGCAGGTAGTCGAACCGCGGATTGGTCACGATCGTGTTCAGGTAGCTGGCGATCGCGCCCACGTTCTTGTCGATCGACCACTCGTTGTCATTCAGGACCACAATCAGACGGCGCGTCTGGTGCGCGATATTGTTCAGCGCTTCGTAGGTGATGCCGCAGGTGAACGCCGCATCTCCAGCCAGCGCGACCACGTGTTCATTTCCCCCCCCGCGATCACGCGCGACCGCCATCCCCAGCGCGGCGGAAAGCGCGGTTCCCGCATGTCCTGCGCCGTAGCAGTCGTGTGGACTTTCGCTGCGCAGCATGAATCCGTTCAAGCCGCCGGGGGTGCGGATGGTGTGAAATTCTTCGCGGCGCCCAGTGAGCAGTTTGTGGACGTAAGCCTGGTGGCTGACGTCGAAAACAAAGTGATCCTTGGGCGTGTCAAAAACGTAATGCATCGCCAGCGTGAGCTCGACCACCCCGAGGTTCGGACCGAGGTGTCCTCCGGTTTTCGAGAGCACGGAAATCAGCTCTTCACGGATCTCCTCGCCAAGAACTTCCAGTTGTGGGATGTTGAGTTTTTTTACATCGAGTGGGGAATTTATAGAGTCCAGTAGCTGGGCCATAGGGTTGAATGGGGGATGGTCGCTTGCTTAGATGATGAGCATCCCAGGAAGGATGCCGTTTGAAATGCGCACTCCGTAGGCTCTAAGTCGCAGATAAGGCGGGTCTGTCGCTCGGGCCACCTGCGGGACACGACAAATTTTCGGTATACTGGTTGTCGATGCCGGTATTGAAGAACATTGCCGCGATAGCCAAGGGCATGAGCATTACTTTCATGGAGATGTTCCAGCCGACCCAGGTCGAGAACTATCCCGATGGCCCGGGCCCCCTGCGGGGCGCCCGCTTCCAGGAGCGCTTTCGCGGAATGCACGTGCTGCAGCGCGACGAAAACGGTCTCGAAAAATGTGTGGCTTGCTTTCTGTGTGCGGCGGCCTGCCCTTCGAATTGTATTTATATCGAGGCAGCGGAAAACACAGAAACGAATCGCGTCAGCGGAGCCGAGCGCTACGCCAAGGTTTACAACATCGACTATAACCGCTGCATCTTCTGCGGGTATTGCGTCGAGGCCTGCCCGACTGACGCCATCACGCACGGTCACGGATTCGAACTGGCGACGTTCAATGCCAGCAACCTGATTTATCGCAAGGAACAGATGTTGTCAGCAGCGCCGGCGCATATGGGGGCCAACGCGGTCTTCAACAGCGCCGAGGTCGCCGGAGGCGCACCGGCGTTGCCGGTGCAGGGGAGCTGAAGGCTTTCAAGTTTCTGCACAGAGTCAACGCCGGTCCCAAGCGGGCCGGCGTTTGTGCATCAGAGCGGTCGTTGGTCGTCGGCACTTGGTCGTAGGCGAGACGATGTCGCAATGAAAGTGGTTTTCGCTACTGGCTAGCGGCTACGAGCTAACAGCTGAATTTCAATGGCCGATTTTCTACAAACCGTGAAGGAACGCGTCGTAGTCTACGACGGCGCCATGGGGACCAACATCCAGGTCCGCAATCCTTCTCTCGATGATTATTGGGGCAAAGAGAACTGCAGCGAAGTCCTGGTGCTTAGCCGGCCCGACATCATCAAGGACATTCACGCTGCATTCTTTGCCGTCGGTTGCGACGTGGTGGAGACCAACACCTTCGGAGGAACCAGCGTCGTCCTCGGCGAGTTTGACCTGAGAGATCGCGTAGCCGAGATCAACATCGCCGCCGCGAAGCTGGCGAAAGAAGTAGCGGCGCAATTCTCTACCAAAGAGCGCCCGCGATTTGTTGCCGGTTCGATGGGGCCGACCACCAAGTTGCCGTCTCTCGGCCATATCTCATTCGACGAAATGGCTGCTGCCTATGAAGAGCAAGCCGCAGCATTGATCGAAGGCGGCGTCGACTTGCTGCTGGTCGAGACTGCTCAAGATCTGCTGCAGGCCAAGATCGGTGCCTATGGCTCGCTCGAAGCGATGCGCAAGGCAGGGAAGCGCCTCCCTCTAACTGTCCAGGTGACGTTGCAGGAATCCGGCACCATGCTGCTGGGCACGGAAATCGGCGCTGCCCTCACCGCACTCGAGCCATTTGATGTCGACATCATCGGAATCAACTGCGCCACCGGTCCGAAGGAAATGAACGACGCAGTCCGCTATCTCGGGTTGAATTCCACCAAAGAGATTTCGGTTCTGCCCAATGCCGGCCTGCCGCACAACGAAGGCGGACACGCCGTCTACAAGCTCGAACCGCAGGAGCTCGGCAAGTATCACAAGCATTTCGTCGTCGACTACGGCGTTCGCATCGTCGGAGGATGCTGCGGCACCACTCCCGATCACCTGAAAGCCGTCGTGGAAGCCGTCTCGGGCGTGGAACCAGCCCAGCGCGAGGTGAAACCGACTGGTGCGGCTTCCAGCGCCTACACTTCCGTCCCGCTCGATCTCGAACCCAAACCGCTGATCGTCGCGGAAGAAATGAACACGACGACGCGCGTCGAACACTTTCGCAATCTCGTGCGCGGCAAGAAGTACGACGACATCCTCGCGCTCGCAAAAAAGCTGGTGAATGACGGATCGCACATGCTCGATCTCTGCTGCGCGATCGTGGGCGAGGATGAGAAAGGGTACATCACCTCGATCCTGGAGCGGGTGGCGACGCGCGTGCCGGCGCCGATTCTCGTTGATTCCACCGAAGCCGATGTTGTTGAAGAAGCTTTAAAGAGAATTCCCGGCAAGGCCATTATCAACTCCATCAATCTCGAAGACGGCGAGAAGCGCACGTCACTAGTGCTGCCCATGGCGAAGCGGTATGGCGCAGCCGTCATCGCTCTCACCATCGACGAAGATGGCATGGCCCTGACGGCCGACAAGAAAGTCGCCATTGCCAAACGCATCTACGAACTGGCCACGAAAAAGTACGGGATTCGCGGCGTCGACATCATCTTCGACGCTCTGACGCTGCCGATCTCCACCGGCCAGGAGGAATACCGCTCGGCCGGAATGGAAACGCTTGAGGCCGTGAAGCGTATCAAGCACGAACTGCCCGACGTGAAGACGATTTTGGGCGTCAGCAATATTTCGTTTGGTCTCGATGCCTACCCGCGGCGCGTGTTGAACAGCGTTTTCATGCACGAGGCTGTGAACACTGGCCTAGATATGGCCATCGTTAACTACACCAAAATCTATCCGTTGTACAAGATTCCTCAAGAGGAAGTTGACCTCGCGCGCAAGCTCATCTTCCGCGACACGGCGAACGGAGACCCGCTCCAGGTTTACATGAACCACTTCGCCGGCTTGAAAGGCAAGCCGCAGGCTTCCACCACGGCGCATGTCGAAACGCTGTCGATTGAAGACAAACTCAAGTTTGCGATCATCAACGGCGAGAAGGCGGTGGGCGAAGGTGCGCACAAGCAGTCGCTTGAGCAACTTCTCGATGTCGCACTCGAACAGTATTCGCCGCTCGACGTCATCAACACCGTTCTGCTCGATGGCATGCGCACGGTGGGCGAGTTGTTCGGCGCGCGCAAAATGCAGCTACCTTCCGTGCTCGACTCTGCCGGCGTGATGAAGCAGGCCGTCGCCTACCTCGAGCCGAAGATGGAGAAGAAATCCGGCTCGCAGCAGAAGGGCACGATTGTGCTCGCGACCGTGAAGGGCGATGTGCACGACATCGGCAAGAATCTGGTCGACATCATCCTGTCAAACAACGGATTCAAGGTCGTCAATCTCGGCATCAAGCAACCAGGCGACTCGATCATCAAAGCCGCCGACGAACACAGTGCCGACGCGATCGGACTGAGCGGGCTGCTGGTGAAATCGACGCTGGAAATGAAGTACGTCATTCAGGATCTGGAGCGCCAGAAGTTGGAGTATCCGGTGATCTGCGGGGGCGCTGCCCTGACGCGCAAGTATGTCGAAGACGATCTACGGCGCGAATATTCGAATGCCGTGTTCTATGCGGATGATGCCTTTAGTGGTCTGCACATCATGGAAGACCTGATCGCCGAGGATGGGCAACGGTCAGCCCGCCTGACCGAAGGCCGGACAGTGAAGGAGTACGCGAAAGCCGCGGCCATCGATGAAGAGACCGGACCGGTATTCGCTGAGCGCAGCGCGGTCGTGACTGACGCCCCGAATATTCCTCAGCCGCCGTTCTGGGGGGTGCGCGTCAAAAAGGACTACGACCTGCGTGAGCTCTTCACCTACATCAACGAGACCGCGCTATTCAAGAATCAATGGCAGTTGAAGACTGCTTCGCAGGAAGATTATCTGCGGCTGGTGGAAGAAAAATACCGGCCCATCAAAAAGTCGCTGGAGGAAGAGGTCCTCGCCTCCGGATTGTTTGCGCCTCGCGTCGTATACGGATATTTTCCGGCGCAGGGGGATGGGAATGATGTGGTGGTTTACGCGCCTGAGGAGGCTACGCGGACAGGAGTATCCGCGCCACAAGAGTTGTTGCGGTTCACTTTTCCACGTCAGCGTGAAGGGCGGCGGCTTTGTATTTCAGATTTCTTTGCGCCGAAGGCTTCCGGGAAGATGGATGTGCTGGGGCTTTCGCTCGTGACCATTGGGGCCCAAGCGTCGGTTGAGACGCAGCGTCTGTTTGAGGGTGGGGAGTATACCAAGTATCTCTACCTGCACGGCCTGAGCGTTGAAACGGCCGAGGCCCTCGCCGAGTTTCATCACCGGCTCATGCGCCAGGAACTGGGGATCGCCGGTGAAGACGCGCCGCACATCCGCGACCTCTTCCATCAGAAATATCGCGGATCAAGGTATTCGTTCGGCTATCCGGCCTGCCCGAACCTGGAGGATCAGACCAAGCTCTTCGCGTTGCTGCATCCGGAAGAAAACGTCGGCGTGCGCCTGACTTCCGGATTCCTGCTAGAGCCGGAGCAGTCGACTTCTGCGATTGTCGTGCATCATCCGGCGGCGAAGTACTTCGTGGTGTAACGCCCAGGCCCAATCGAAATCTTGAAACGTTCGTTGCTGCACCTTCACTACGCATTGGGGCCCGATACAGGTCCCGTGAGGTGCGCCGATGAAGTCTCGAAATACAGCCGCGATCGTTCTCGCCCTGGCAACCGTGTCGACTGCAGTTCAAGCCCAGGAGCGCATTCAGTTCGCCGAATACTCGGCCAAGTTCCTGTGCGGATTGGTGAAAGAGGAGGGTGCCGCTTCCGTGCGACCGGGGTTGTACGACACCTCGATCAACATTCATAACCCGCAGATTGTTTCGAGTATGCCATTCTTCAAGAAGGTGGTTTTCGCGCCTCGCGAAGGGGAAGATCCTGTCCGTCCTTCCAGATTTCGGCGTGACGAACTCAAGGCCGACTTCGCCGAGCACGTGGACTGCAAGATCATTCGCTCGATGCTCGCTCCGCCGCAGTCCGGAGCGTCATTCGTTGAAGGATTTGTTGTGCTCATCGCTGTAGCCGCCAAGGGGATTTCGACCGATCTCGATGTGGTTGGCGTTTACACGGTCAGCAATCCGCCGGGGCAGGACACGGATTTGGAGATGCTACCCGCAACGCAGCATGTTCTTACGTTCCCGCTCGCCACCGGCACCAAACTTAGAGATCAGATGCTGGAGGATTCCAAGAGTAATCCCGACAAATGAACTCCGCCAATTTCGCGTTAGGGAACAGGCTTAATCTCAAGTCCAAACGGCTGCAGTTCCTCGTGCACCACTTTCTCCTCTCCGACTGCGATGACCGTGGAGCTCCCGGCGGGGAAGTATTTCTTCGCTACCGCGGCGACGTCGGCTGCTGTTGTCTTGTCGATTTTATCGCTTTCCTTCGCGATGTTGTCGGGCGGCAATCCATCGACCCAAAGGCTGGCGAGTTCTCCGGCCAGGCCGCCGCCCGACTGCAATCCGATCGCTTCATTGCCCACCAGGTAACGCTTGGCCTGCGTCATCTCAGTTTCGTTCGCCCCGGTGGTGCACATGCGGTTTAATTCATAATCGATCTCATTCAACGTAGCGCCCGTAACTGCGTTGCGAACATCGGCCTGCGTGGCAAAGTAGCCCGCTTCCCGGTAAGTGCGCAGCGCTGAAAAGGGACTGTAGGTATATCCCTTATCCTCGCGGATGTTAAGAACCAACCGCGAGCCGAACATTCCCCCATAAATCGCGTTCGCGACTTCGGAGGCTTCGTAGTCCCCAGCTTGGCGCTCGGGCCCGGCCGCGCCGACTCGCAAAGTGGTCTGCACCGATCCCACACGCGGAACCAGGAACACCGCCCGAGCCGGCCGGATGTTGGGTTTCGGGGTCTCCGGTACAGTTTCCGAGCCCGCGGCCTTCCACGCTTGGAAAGCCTCACGCAGCGACGCCTCCGCCTTGGCGGCATCGAATGATCCGACAACCACCAACACGGCTTGCTTCGGCTGGAACCGGCGCACGAATTCGCGGCGAAGGTCTTCTGGCGTCGTTTGCTCAATCGACACTTGGGTCGGCGCGATCACGCTGTAGGGATGATCGCCAAACATCACCTTAGCTAGTGCGCGGTTCGCCAGAAATCCGGGCTGGGATTCGCGTGAGCGCAGCGAATTTGCCACGTTGCTCTTGGCGATCTTGACTTCGGCATCGGGAAAGTTCGCGTTCATTACAACGTCAGCCAGCAGCGGGAGAACCTGAGTGAACTTTTCCGCCAGGACGCTCGTGCTCACGGAAATCGCGTCCTGCCCGGCGCGCGCAGAAAGATCTCCACCCGCGAACTGGAATTGTTCCGCGACCTGGCGTGCGGTGCGAGTCTTCGTCCCTTGCGTCAGCGTTTTCGCCAACACTTCTGCGAGGCCGGGACGATCCTTGGGGTCCGCCGCCAGTCCACCGCGCACCGCCACCGTGAGGGCTACTTTAGGGAACCCCTCCCGGGCCACCAGCCAGATTGTCAGCCCATTGTCGAGCTGAAGCGTCTTCACGGTCGGAGCTTTCAGGGGCGCCACTGGCCCGTAAGGCGGGAGATCTTTCGGCAACGAATGCTCTTTTTGCGCGTGGGCGAGAGTAACAAAGAGGAGAGAAGATGCGATCAATGCGCGGAGGATCTTCATTGTTTACCTTCCTTGGAATCGGGCGTCGCAGATTTCGCGGCCGGCACCCGATCAATGATGGTGCGGTTGTTCTTCACCAGATATTTGGCAGCAAATGCCCGGACTTCATCCGCCGTGACCTTATTCAGTTCGTCCGGCACCGAATAGACTCGCATCGGATCGCCATCGAGGAGTGCGGCGTGCGCGAGCGCACTGGCACGGCTCACGGGAATTTCGAGCTGGTCGTACCAGTCCGCGCGCATCTTCGAGCGCACCCGATCCAGTTCCTCAGCCTTGGGCCCGGTCTTGGCAAGCGATTCGATCACCGAGTCGTAGGCCACCATCACGTCGCTGCCCTTGAGATTCGACGGATAGATGATGAACGACGTCAACAGCGTCGGTCCGGAGTATTCGAGGAAGGTTCCCAATGGCCAGTTGACGCCGCCCGCAACCTCGGTGGCGACTTGCTTTTCTTTCACGAGCGCCTGATAGAGCCGCGATGCCTCGCCGTTGTGGAGCAGTTCCCCCGTGACGGCTGCGACGACTGATTCATGCGGTGTCTTGGGCGGCATGCGATACCCGATCCCCAGCGCTGGTAGCGTGGCAAGTTTGTCTTCTTGCGTCGACCGCCGCTCGCTGGCCTGGGGCTTCTCGATCAGGTTGGGTTTCGGTGGAACTTTGCGTTGAGGCAACGCGCCAAAATATTTCTCCGCCTTCTCGAAGACGTTCTCCGGCTTCACGTCGCCGACCACCGCCAGCACCGCGTTATTGGGAGCGTAGTATTGCTCATAGAAGGCCTGAACGTCTTTGATGTTGGCGGCGTCCAGGTCCTTGAAATCGCCGTAGAAGTTGTGCGCATTGGGATATGTATCCCACGCCTTGCCAGGTAGGTCGATCGCGTAGAAGAGGCCATAGGGCTGGTTCATCACGTTGACGCGTACTTCTTCTTCCACCACGTTCCGCTGGTTCCCGAGATTCTTCTCCGAGAAATCGAGCGTCTTCATGCGATCCGCTTCGAGCCAGAGCAGTGGGTCAAGCGCCGCTGACGATGCGCTCTCAATGTACTCGGTGTAGTCGTAGCGGGTGTCGCCGTTAATGAAGCCTCCGCCCGATTCGGCTACTTGATCGAAGACGCCCTTGGGCGAAACCGGCGTGCCTTCAAACATCATGTGTTCGAAAAGATGCGCGAAGCCGGTGCGGCCCTCGGGTTCCAGCCGGAAGCCGATGCCGTAGGTGACGCAGATGCCGATGGTCGGAGCCGAGTGATCCTCCGAAACCACGACTACCAGCCCATTGGAGAGCTTTTTGGTCTGGGTCGGCGGATGCCACTGCTGAGCCGGTGCCAGCGATGCGAGCAGCAAGACGAGCAAAGGGAAACGGGACGCCATGAACGCTCCTTGCAGGAAGCGAATATGTTATCGCGAATCATGCATTCGCATCATGAGGACATAGCGCTGAGGCAGGGTGAAGCGATGAGTCTGGACGTCTATCTTGCGAAAGGCGCTGCTGCGAATGTTTGAAGTTTCTGCAGAAGTTGCACGGCCGCAGATGCATCCAGAGGCGGCGAGAAGAAATATCCCTGCGCCAGGCTGCAACCCATGGTACGCAAGGTCTCGACTTGGGCGGGTTTTTCCACCCCCTCGGCGATGACTTCACAGTTTACTTCCTAGCCAGCGTCAGGATCCCATCGACCACTTCCTGGCTGGTGCGATCGGCCTGCATGCTGGAGATGAGCGAGCGGTCGATTTTAAGAAAGTCGTAAGAGCAGCGGCGCAAAGATGCCAGCGAGATGCTACTGTTTCCGAAATCGTCCAGTGCAGTTGTCACGCCCAGGCGCCGCATCTGCGCCAGCACGGCGGCGGTATGATCCGGATTCATCAACGCGATCGGATCGGCGATCTCCAATGCTAGGGCGTTTGGCACCACGCGCGTATCCCGTAGGCAGGTTTTCACGCCGTCGATCAACTCACAGCCAGCACCACAACCGGGATAGATAACTTCAACATCGTTGCTCGGGCGCAATATGCCTCCAATGCATCATCGGCGGAACGAGCACTGCGCTTGAGCCGCGAGACTGCGCCTGCCCTCGCGATGTCCGGCAGAAATGAAAATGCCCGGCACCTTAGTGCCGGGCTGCTGAATTCTCAAACCCTCCAACGTTACTGTGGCTTCTTGTTGTCCTGCCCTTTCTCCGGGGGCCGCGGAGCATTCTGTCGCTGCTGTTGTTGTTGTTGCCGTTGTTGCTGTTGTTGCCGCTGGGGTTGCGCCTGACGTTCTTGCTGCTGAGGTCGCTCCTGCGGCTGAGGTCGTGGTTGAGGACGCGACTGCTGCCACGTCCGGAACTTGTTCGCCTCGTTTTGATCTACCTGCGGACGCGACTCCGCCGGCGGAGCCTGCCGGACCAGCGGATGCTGCGGTCTCGGCACGTCCTGACGGCTGGGT
>Ga0207693_10004522_pt1 | contig 11760 bp, 8 predicted proteins | sample LARL81metaG_FD_184347 | JGI IMG/M metagenome (GOLD analysis project Ga0207693, IMG submission 184347) | Corn, switchgrass and miscanthus rhizosphere microbial communities from Kellogg Biological Station, Michigan, USA - LAR L8-1 metaG... | ecosystem: Host-associated > Plants > Roots >...
GGCGGCCCTCGCGGTGCGGGTCGTGCCGCAGCCGGATGACGGCGAAGGTGATGATGCCCGCCAGCACGCCGACAGCGAACAGGTCCTCCAGGAACCCGACCACCGCCCAGTGCCCGATCCAGGGCAGCGCGAACGTCCGGGAGAACAACGCCCCGTACGACTCGATGATCGTCAGCAGCAGCACCGTGAAACCCCAGAACGTGGCCGCATGCGCCACCCCCGGCACGGTCCACTGCAGCAGCTTGCGCTGCCCGATCACCTCAACCGTCTCGGTCCTGACGTCCTCAGCCGGATGCCCGCGGACCGCCGCCACCCGGTCCGGGGCGGGCTGCCCGCTGAACGCCAGCCGCTTCAGCCACCACATCCGCCGCCCGGCCACCGCCAGCGCCACCACGGTCAGCACCAGGCCAACGGCTATCCGCAAGACCACGCGAACCTCCCTCAGTATCAGGCGCCAGGCGTGAAGCCGGTCGGCTGATCAGTTCAGAGCTTGTGCCATCGGCGGCCGTCATTCTCGATAAGCTGCGCGGCTTCATGAGGGCCCCAGGTCCCGGCGTGGTAGAGCGGAATCGGATCAGGGGCCTGGTTCCACCAGTCCAGCAGCGGGTCGACGATCCGCCAGGACCGGGCCACCTCATCGGCGCGGATGAACAACGTGGCGTCGCCGATCAGCGCGTCGAGGATGACCCGCTCGTAGGCGTCGTCTCGCGATTCGCCGTATCCCTGCGCGTAGTAGAAGTCCATCGACGCCTTGCGGATGCTGAACTCGTGGCCGGGGACCTTGGCGCCGAACCGCAGGCTGATGCCCTCATCCGGCTGCACCCGCGCGATCAGCGCGTCGGGCCCCAGGGTCACGGCCCCGGACGGGAACAGCGGAAGCTGGGGTGGCCGGACGAACTCCATGACCACCTCGGTGGTGCGGCGCGGCAGCCGCTTGCCTGTCCGCACGTACACCGGCACATCCGCCCACCGCCAGTTGTCGATGTGCAGCTTCAGCGCGACGAAGGTCTCGGTGGCGCTCAGCGGGTCGACGCCGTCCTCCTCCCGGTAGCCCACGATCAGGTCCTCGCGGGTGCCGCCCCGGGTGTACTGGCCACGCACCGCCCGCCGGGCGATGTCGCCGGGTTCGGTCAGCGGCCTGATCGCGCGCAGCAGCTTGATCTTCTCGTCCCGGATGGCCTCGGGGTGAAAGGACGTCGGCGGCTCCATCAAGAACAGCGACAGCACCTGCAGGACGTGGTTCTGGACGATGTCGCGGACCGCCCCGGTGGTGTCGTAGAACCCGCCGCGCGAGCCCACCCCGAGCGTCTCGGACACCGTGATCTGCACGTTGTCGACCCACGTCCGGTTCCAGATCGGTTCGAAGATCGAATTGGCGAAGCGCAGCGCCAGCAGGTTCTGCACGGTGTCCTTGGCCAGGTAGTGATCGATCCGGAAGATCTGCGACTCCTTGAACCAGGCGCTGATGTCCACGTACAAGCTGCGGGCACTGGCTTCGTCCCAGCCGAACGGCTTCTCGATGACCAGCCGCGGCCAGTCGCCCTCCGCGGCGACGTTTAGCCCGCACGAACCCAGCTGGACGGCGATCACGCCGAACAGGCGGGGCGGCGTGGCCAGGTAGAAGACGTAGCGGCCCGCGGTGCCCAGGGCGCGGTCACATTCGCCCAGCACCTCGCGGAGGCGGCGGTAGGTTTCCGGGTCATCGTAGCCACCGGTGACGTAGCGGAAGCTGGCCTTCGGCGCCCACTCGGCGGCCGCGGCCGTCCCGCCGGGGTCCTCCGACAGGCACGTGTCGGCCCACTCTTCGTCGCTCATCGCCGTCCGGGCCACGCCCACCAGGGCGAACTCGGGCCGCAGCCGGTGATGGGCGACGAGCTGACGAATGGCTGGCAATAGCTTGCGCTCGGTCAGGTCGCCCGATGCGCCGAAGATGACGAGCGCGCACGCCGGCGCACGCCGCGCCGCGTCGTCCTCTGTTCCGTGATCATGGGAGCTGGTCCCGGCCGTAGCCCGCAGTTCACTCATGGCTCCATCATCCCGTTCATCGATCCGGGGTAAAGGCTCATGCTGTGCCCTCCACTGGGCCGGCTCTCGCCGCGGCCGCGGGACTAACCATTCCCGAACACAGGCGAGACCAGTAACTTGCCACGCTGACCGGGGAGAAAGCAAGGGTTACTGTAGCCCGAGTTGGGTTACACTTCGACTGACGCCGCAATGCTCTGGCCGGCCGCGTAGGAGATGTCCGTGGACCGATCGTCAGCTTCCTCGCTCTGGTCCGACCGCAGTGGAGCACAGGCATGACCCCGGGACGTTCGGCCGGGGTGCCCGGTAGCGAGGAAGAGGCGCTCGGTCTCGTCGAAGCCGGAGAGGCCATCGGCGTCCCGACCACCGCCTTGCTGCTCAATGGCGTCGCCAGGACGCTGGCTCAGCCTCGGGGCGTCGTCCGGGAGGCACGCCGGCTGGCCGGGGATTCGGTCCGGATCATGGCGGGAAAGTCGCCCCGGACGCCCGCCCGGGGCGACCGGCGCTTCGCCGATCCCGCCTGGTCGCAGAACCCGGCGTTCCGCCGGCTCTGCCAGGAGTACCTGAGCCTGTGTGAATCGGCCGGCAACCTGGTTGACGATCTTGACAGCGACCGCCGAAGCTGGCGGGACGCCGAGCGGGCGCGCTTCGTCATGAACATCTTGATGAGCGCGCTCGCACCCACTAACTTCATGCCGACCAATCCGGCGGCGCTCAAGCGGGCTTTCGACACGGCCGGCCTGAGCATGGTGAAGGGCGCCTCGCAGTGGCTGCGCGACCTTCGTGAGAACGGCGGAATGCCCTCCCAGACCGACCGAGGCGCCTTCCAGGTCGGACTCGATCTCGCCGCCACGCCCGGCGCCGTCGTCCACCGTGACGAGCTGGCCGAGATCATCCAGTACACCCCGGCCACGGCGACGGTCCGCCGCCAGCCGGTGATCATCGTCCCGCCGCCGATCGGCCGCTACTACTTCCTTGACCTGCGGCCGGGCCGGAGCTTCGTCGAGTACGCGGTAAGCCGGGGCCTGCAGGTCTTCATGATCAGCTGGCGGAACCCGGGCCCCGACATGGGCGGCCTCGGCATGGACTCGTACGCCGCGCGGATCCTGTCCGCCATGGACGTGGTCGGCGAGATCTGCGGAGCTCCGGAGGTCAGCCTGATCGGCTTCTGCGCCGGCGGGATCCTGACGTCCACGGTTCTCAACCACCTGGCCGCTCAGGACGACGACCGCGTGCGCGCGGTGTCGTTCGCCGTGACCTTGCTGGACTTCGACGCCCGGGCGGCGCTGGGTGCCTTCTCGGCGCCGCGCCTGCTGGAGATGGCGCAGAAAAACTCGCGTCGCGCCGGAATCATCTCCGGGCGGCAGCTCGGCAACGTCTTCTCCTGGATGCGTCCGGACGACCTCGTGTTCAACTACTGGGTCAGCAACTACCTGATGGGCGAGCCGCCGCCGGTCTTCGACATCCTGGCCTGGAACGCTGACAGCACGAACCTGCCTGCGCGCCTGCACGCCGAGTTCCTCGAGATCTTCAAGAACAACACCTTGTGCAAGCCGGGCGCCGTCGAGGTCCTGGGCACGGGGGTGGACCTCGGCCGGATCACCGTCCCGACGTTCGTCACCGGGGCCGTCACCGATCACCTGACGCCGTGGAAGGGCTGTTACCGGACGACCGGACTGCTCAGCGGCCCGTCGACGTTCGTGCTCAGCAACGCCGGCCACATCGCCAGCCTGGTCAACCCTCCGGGTAATCCGAAAGCGACGTATTACATCGGCGGCGAGCTCGGCGCCGACCCTGACATCTGGTTCACATCGGCCACGAAGCGTCCCGGGACCTGGTGGGAGGTCTGGGCGGACTGGGCGATCGAACGCTCCGGAGACGAGGTGGAGGCACCCTCGCAGCTTGGCAGCGGCGCACACCCGCCGCTCCAGCAGGCGCCCGGCGGCTACGTCCGCGACCGGACGCCGGGGTGAGGCTACGCGGTCGGCTCCGCGATCGGGGCCAGACCTGTGGCCACGCGACTCAGCTTCGCGAGTTCGGCGCGGAACCGGCGCGGACCGATCGCGCGGTGCGGCTCGGCGAGGCCGAGGCGGGAACGAGCGGCCATCTCGTACAGAACGACCATCGCTACCCCGCTGACGGCCGCACGGGCCGGGTCACGGTCGGGAATGAGCCGGCGGACGGCATCGGCCGCCAAGCGGATCAGCTGCCTGCGCGCGTCGCCCCTGATGCGCTCGGCCAGGAGCGGTTCCTTCGCGGTGCTCAGGAAGAAGATCCTCGCCTCCCGCCCGGCCCCGTCGATCTCGTCGAGCAGCGCCACCGCCACGTCGCACAGCTCATCGGGCGTGCCGGCCATGTCCAGCAGCCGCTCGACCATGGCCACCCATGTGCGCGCGAAGTCCTGGACGATCTCCTCGAGGAGTTCCTCCCGGGAGGAAAAGTGATAGTAGAAAGTCGCCGGCGTCATACCCGCGCGCTCGACGATATCGGCGACGGTGATGACCTCCCACGGCTCGAGCGAGAACAGCTCGACGGCCGCGTCAACGAGATAGTGCCTGCGAGACGGGCGATTCGCTGGTTTCCGGACGTCGAGGTCGGCCGTCATAAGATCCATGTTAACCGCCGAGTAGTCTTTAGTTGTGCCCACGACCCAACGTAAGCGTCCCGCCCACCGCCCATCTCGGCGCAAGGAGATCATCGAGGCGGCGACGAGGGTGTTCTCCCGGGACGGATACGTGGAGGCCAGGGTCGAGGACATCGCCCGGGCGGCCGGGGTGGCCCCGACGGCCATCTACTATCACTTCGGCGGCAAAGAGGAGCTCTTCACCCAGGCCCTGCGCACCGCGATGGCCGGGTTCAGCGAGCGCATCTACCAGGCCCGCCCGGACTTCGAGGCACCCAACGTCGAGGGCCTGCGTAAGGTCCTGGCCGCTGGCTGGGACTATTTCAACACGCACCCGGACGAGGCCCGGCTGGTGCTGCGTTACTCCGAAGGCCGGACGCCGGACGCCCTTTCGCTGCGCCGGGAGTGGGAGGAGCGGCACCTGCAGCGCGCCTACGACTACGTTCCCTCCGCGCGCACCGCCCGCAGCACCCGCAAGGCACTCGAGCAGCACGCCGCTAACACGATGGCGATCCGGATGCTGCTGGATGTGATTCTCACCACTCAGGCGGAGCTGCTCGAGGACACGTTCAGCGAGTTGCCCCGCGACGCGGTGGCCACCACGGTCGAGGAGATGTGCGTGTCGCTTATCTTGTCGCTGCACTGACTTTTCTGCATGGGCCAGTTACGTCGCGGCGACCGCGAGCGCGGCGTGGGCCGCGGCCAGCCGCGCGCCGGGCACGCGCGAGGGTGAGCAGGAGACGTAGTCCAGGCCCAGCCGCTCACACAGCTCGATCGAGGCCGGATCACCGCCGTGCTCGCCGCAGATGCCGAGTTTGATGGCGGGGTGCACCCTGCGGGCACGGGTAATGGCCGTCCTGATCAGCTCGCCGACGCCGTCCGGATCCAGGCTCGCGAACGGGCTCACCGGCAGCAGCTTCTGCTCGGTGTAGGCGGTCAGCAGCTGCGCTTCCACGTCGTCCCGGGAGAACCCGTAGGTGAGCTGGGTCAGGTCGTTCGTCCCGAAGGACAGGAACTGCGCGATCCCCGCCAGCTGGTCGGCGATCAGCGCGGCGCGCGGCGTTTCCACCATCGTGCCCACGGTGTAGGGCACAGCCACACCCGTACTCGCCTCGACCTCCGCAGCCGCGCGACGGATGTGCTGGGCGGCCGACGCCAGCTCTCCGGCCAGGGCCACCAGCGGCACCATCACCTCAAGCTGGGGGGTCACGCCGGTGGCGGCGAGGTCCACCCACGCGCTGAACAGCGCCCGCGCCTGCGCTGGGTAGAGCTCCGTCCGCATCAACGCCAGGCGGACGCCGCGCAACCCCAGCATCGGGTTCACTTCATGTGCTTGTTCACCCAGGAACTCGTGCAGCGGCGCGTCGAGCAGCCGCACGGTCACCGGGCGGTTGCCGACCGCCGTGAGCAGGTCGAGGAAGTCCTCTTTCTGGGCCGCGGCCAGCTCCACCAGGGCGGCGGCCTCCTCGTCCGCGTCCGTGGCGAGCAGGTACCGCCGCACCAGCGGCAGCCGGTCGCCGAGGAACTGGTGCTCAGTACGGCACAGGCCGACGCCCTCTGCGCCGTGCCGGATCGCGAGCGCCGCATCCCGGCCGTTGTCCGCGTTTGCCCGGACCTTGAGCCGCCGCACGCGGTCCGCGTGCCGCAGCAGCGCTTCGAGATCACCGCCGGGCTGCGGCGGGATGACATGGACGGCGCCGGCGTAGATGGTGCCGCTGCTGCCGTCGACCGAGATGAGCTCGCCTTCGCTCAGCGACTGGCCCTCCGACGCTACGGTCCGGCCGGCCTTGTGAATCCGCACGGCGGTCGCCCCGCAGATCGCCGGGCGCCCCAGGCCCCTGGCGACCACAGCCGCGTGCGCGGCCAGGCCGCCGCGCACCGTGACGATCGCCTTCGCGGCCAGCATTCCGGGCAGATCACCCGGCGAGGTCTCCTCGGCCACGAGAACCACCGGATCTCCGCCTTCGCTCCATTCGACGGCCCGCTCGCTGCTCAGCGCGATACGTCCCACGGCCGCGCCGGCCGAGGCGGGCAGGCCGGAGGCGAACTCGGTCTCGCCTCCCGTCAGCTGCAGCTGGGGATGCAGGAGGGCCTCGATGTCGGACGTCCGGATCGAGCCGACGGCGGTCACGTCGTCGATGATGCCTGCCTCGGCGAGATCGAGGGCGAGGCGGATCGCCGTCCTCGGCGCCGGCCGCTCGACCCGGCGGGCCGCGAGCAGCGCCAGCTCGGCATCCCGGATCTCGAACTCGACCTGGGCCGCGCCGCGCATGTGCAGTTCGAGCGTGCGCAAGGTGGATACGAGCAGGTCCCGGCCGCCCGGCAAGTGGTCCAGTGGCTCGCCGGGCCTGTCCTCGGCTATCATGCGGCGTACGCTACGGCGGAACGTCCCGGTGGGAGCGAACGTTCCCGTGGCCGGGTCTCGGCTCTCGGCTACCCCGTACCCGCAGGTCTGCGGCGGGCCGACCCGGATCGCCTGCACGTGGAACGCGAAACCCAGGTCTTCGGGCAGTCCCTGCCGGCGCCGCAGCCGGCCCGCGCGGGGAGAGGCCCAGCGGCGCAGCGTCGCCTCGGCCGCGCGCGCGAGCTGCTCGGCCGGGTGGTCAGGAAACGGGAAGCCCGCGTCGGTGCACAGCGCCAGGAACTTGGCGACGCGTTCCGCGGGGGCCGACGCGATGTACTCCGCCTCGGCGAAGTCGTCGCCCGGTATGCCCGCGGCATGCTCGCCGACAAAGCGGATGACCGCCGCGAACACCTCGTAGATCGCTCCCCCGGAGCCCACCAGGTCGTCCAGGGCCGGTACCGACCCGGAGATGATGCCCAGCCCCGGCAGGTCGACCGGAATCCCGGCACTGCCCGACGGGGTGCTCGCGAGCAGCCTGATCAGCAGCGGGTGCTCCGGATCGCCGAAGCGGCGCCCAGCGACCTGCTGGAGCAGGTCAAGAGCGGCGCTCGCCAGGTCAGGCCGCACCAGCGACGCCGCGTGCGACACCGGTACGGTCACGCCCGGCACGACGGGCAGCCCCAGCGCGACCAGCCGGTCCACTTCCACTCCGTGCGCGCCCAGCTCCGCCTCGTCCAGGCCGCGACCGCGGCCCTGGCCGTACGGAACGAAGATCGTCGAGACAGCTTCGGTACTCGTCATGTCGTCTCCGTCCTCGGGGCCGACCTCAGCCGGCGATGGTCCGGTCGCTGGCCCAGTACGGTGCCCGCATCGCCTTCTTGTCGGGCTTGCCCATCGCGTTGTAGACAAGCTCGTCGCGGACTTCGTACGCGCGGGGCACCTTGTAGGGCGCCAGGTGCTCGCGGGCGTAGGCCTCCAGCTCGGCCGGGTCGGGAGGATCGCCGGACGGCACGATCAGCGCCAGCAGGCTTTCCCCGAGGTCCGGGTGCGGCACCCCGATGACCGCCACCTCGGCCACGGCCGGATGGCCGGCCAGCACCTTCTCGCTCTCGGCCGGATAGAGGTTCACCCCCCCGGATACCACCATGTCGGCGATCCGGTCGGTGATGTAGACGTAGCCGTCCTCGTCCACGTACCCGACGTCGCCCAGCGTGAAGACCCCCGGTGCGATATAGGCGTTCCTGGTCTTTTCCGGGTCGGCGTGATAGCGGGGTCCGCGCCCTTCCGGCGCCCGGAAGCCGAGGACGCCGACCTCCCGCGGCGGCAGTTCCCGGCCGTCGGCGTGCAGGACCACCACCTCGTAGGGCGGCCGGGGACGCCCGACCGACCCGCGGTGCGCCAGCCATTCACGGGAGTCAATCCGGCACAGCGTCCCGCTTTCACTGCCGCCGTAGGACTCCACCAGGATCGGCCCGAACCATTCGATCATCGCCAGCTTGACCTCGACCGGGCAGGCCGAGCCGGTCTGGCTGATCATCCGCATGCTGGATACGTCGTACCGTTGGCGTGTCTCGGCGGACAGCCCGAGCAGACGCTGCATGTGCGTCGGGACCATGACCGACGAGGTGACCCGGTGCGCCTGGATCAGGCGCAGGATGGCCTCGGCGTCGAACCGGCCGAGTATGATCACCGGCTCGCCGCTCAGCAGGTGCCGTACCGAGGTGAGCGGGGCGTTGTGCTGGAGCGGCCCGACCACCAGGTGCGGCCCGGGCGGGAAGGCGGATTCCGCCGTGATGGCCGTGACGTACTCCGCGGCGGTTCGCGGCAGCGACACGGTCCAGCGCACTTCGGCGCCGCGGGCCCGGCCGGTCGTCCCTGACGTGTAGACCAGCGGCGCGCGAGGCGGCCGCTGACCGGCATCCGGCGCGGCCGGCGGTGCCGACCGCAGCCACTCGCTCCACGGCACCGCGCCATCGGCGGCATCGGCGCCGTGCACGACGAGCGTGCGCAGGCCGGCGGCCCGAGCCGCTTCCGCGACGGCCGGCAGGCTGCCGGCGCCCGCTATCGCGGCCACCACCCCGGCGTCCGCGTACTGCTCGGCGAGCTCGGCCGGGCGGAGCTGACGGGAGGTCGCCACCGTGCCGACGCCCACGGTCAGCGCCGCGGCGTGCGCCTCCAGGGTGGGGATGGCGTTCTCGCCGATGACCGAGACGCGCTGTGGCGACTCCGGCGCGGCGGCGAGCAGCGCCCCGGCCGCGCGGTCCAGATCGTCGGCTACCTCGGACCAGGTCCGGGTTCGGGTATCGTCGGCCAGCGCTAGGTCCTGCGGCGCGGTCTTCGCCCTGGCACGAATCGCAGCAGTCACGAGCGCTCCTTGGAGCTACAGACGATCGGGTACTTCGTATCGTCGAAGGAAACTGGTCTCCCAGTCAAGAAACTCGGTGGCGCTCAACGTGCCGCGGCGGCCGGCGACGACTGGAACTCCTGGCCGCGCGCTACGAAGTACCGGTACAGGTTGCGCCCGGATCGCGGGTACGGCCTGACCGCCTCGCGGAAGGCGGCGATGTGCGGCGTCTTGAAGTGCTCGATGAGATCTTCCTCGGCGGCCCACCGTTCGAAGACCACCACCCGGCCTGGGTTCTCCGGGTCTGCGCTGACCGTGTAGCCCAGACAGCCCGGCTCGTCGCGGCTCGCGGCGGCGACCACGGTGAAGTGTTCGAGTACCTGGTCCCGGTTGGGCCCGTAATCGAGCCAGCCGGCGATGATGAACTCCTCGGCCATGGCGGCTCCCTCGTTACTAGTGGATCACTAAAGTTACCGCACTATTGCGTTACCGGCCCAGCATGAGCAGGCTTACGGATAACATCGCCGTCCCACTGCGCCGCGCGGAGGTACCGTGACAGACCAGAACTGGATTATCGACACCCTCCCGAGCACGCGATACCCCGTGTACACGCGGCTCAACGCCAACGACGTGATGCCCGATCCGGTTACCCCGCTCGGCGCGAGCCTGGTGTGGATTCCCGAGATCCTGCCGGGCTGGGCCGTGGGGAACGTGCGGCTGCGCTATTTCACGCCGGAGGAGATGTCGCCTGATCCCTTCCCGCCGGTCGCCGGCTTCTTCTACGGCTACCTGTATGTCAACCAGACGTACGTACGCATCACCGGGATCCGGGCCGGCATCGGCCCGGAGGCTATCGACGCGGCCTTCTTCTCCCATCCGAACCCGCCGCCGCACCGGTCGAGCCCGAGCGACGTCAACGAGGAGCTGTCGGCCAACGTAGCCGACCGGGTGCAGTGGACGCTGACCACCACCACCTTCCCGGAGCTGGAGGAGGAGCGGGAGCTCGCCGACCGAGTCCGGGCCGAGCGGCCAGATCTTCAGGCGGCCTCCAACGAGGTCCTGATCACCCTGGCCCGCACGGCGGCACCGCTGCAACGGATTATGTGGGGACGCGGGTACGTGATCGCGAGCAACCAGGCGGCGATCGGCCCCGGGGTGATCAGCTCGCTGATCGGGACCGAGGATCCGTCGCTCGCGATCCGGCTGATCGGCCACGCAGGCGACGTGGACTCGGCCCTGCCGTCGTTCGCACTTTGGGACCTGTCCCGCCTGGTGCGCGCTGACGCCGCGCTGACCGCTGCCTTCGACAAGGGTGAGGAGGGCCTGTTGGACCGGCTGCGCCAGGATCACCCGGACTTCGCCGCCCGCTTCAATAGGTTCGTCCACGACTTCGGGTACCGAGGGCCGAGCGAGTGGGACATCGGCGTGCACACCTGGGAGACCCAGCCGGAGCTACCGCTGTCGCTGATCGGCCGGCTCCGTCAGCTCGACGATGACGCCTCGCCCGCGCTGCGCCGCGAGGAGCGCGCCGGCGATGCGGCCGCCGCCTTGCAGGAGGCGCTGAAGATCCTCGGGCCGAACGAGGAAGCAGTGCAGACGCTGCACCTGGCCATCGCCTCGTCCCGGCGCTTCGCCGCCTGGCGCGAGCGCGGGAAGACCAACGCGGTCAAGGTCCTGCACGAGGTGCGCGCGCCGCTGTTCGAGCTGGGCCGCCGCCTGACCGCCAAGGGCGAGCTTGACCACCCGCAGCAGGTCTTCATGGCCCTGGAGTCGGAGCTTGACCTCCTGGCCACCCACGCGGGCGACCTGGCCGGCACGCTGCGCGAGCGCGAGCGGCAGTGGCGGCAGTTGTTCGACATCGAGCCGCCAACGTTCGTGGTCGGCGGTGAGCCGATGACGATACTGGCGGACGTGCCGCGGAAGGGCGCTCAGGAGGCGGCGGCCGTCCAGCCCGGCGACGTGCTGGCGGGCGCGCCGGCGTCGCCCGGTGTCGCCCGGGGCCGCGCGCGCGTGGTCGCCGACACCTCGCAGATCGCCGCCTTCCAGCCGGGCGAGATCCTGGTCGCGCCGCAGACCGACCCGTCGTGGACCCCGCTGTTCATGGTGGCGGCCGGCGTGGTGGTCGACGTCGGTGCCATGGGCAGCCACGCCATGATCGTCAGCCGGGAACTCGGCATCCCGTGCGCCGCCGGCGTGGGCGGCGCGACCTCGCGCATCCCCGACGGCACACTGCTGGAGGTGGACGGCTCGTCCGGGAAGGTTACCGTCCTGGAGGGCTGAGCAGACGGCCGGCATGGCGGCTCGCACCAGGCCCGTTCGGTATGAATGTGTTGACGCAGAACGGTCCGGGGCTCAGCCTGCCTACCGGCCGGTGGGGCTCCATCCGGCCATGACCTCGGTTTCGTGACCGGCGCGGACGTCGAGGAT
>Ga0207693_10004524_pt1 | contig 11757 bp, 13 predicted proteins | sample LARL81metaG_FD_184347 | JGI IMG/M metagenome (GOLD analysis project Ga0207693, IMG submission 184347) | Corn, switchgrass and miscanthus rhizosphere microbial communities from Kellogg Biological Station, Michigan, USA - LAR L8-1 metaG... | ecosystem: Host-associated > Plants > Roots >...
ATGTCGTAGATGAGCCAGCGGTCTCCCTTTTGGAGCAGCCGGGACTCCACCGGCACCTCGGTGCCCTTGGAGGTTATGATGCGCGCCCGCACGACCGCGCGGTCGCCGTCGACCTGCTCGCTCACGTAGGTGAGCTTCTCGCCACCGTACTCGTCGATGCGTGAGATGTACGTCTGCTCGAGCAGGTTCCCGAAGAGCCTGGCGAACTCCTCGCGCTCGGCGGGTGTGCGCTGCTGCCAGTGCTGGCCAAGCACCCGCTGGGCCGTCTCCATGGTGTCGAAGACCTCGCTGGCGATCTTGCGTACCGCCGCCCGCTTTTCCGGGAGCGAGAGCCCGGGACTTTCCAGAACTTTCAGGATCTGATCCGTATAGGTGCGAAGCTGGTCCGTGGGGGCCCCTGCCCAGCCGTTCGTACCGAGGCCCAGCACGAGAGCCACGGCGAGAAGAATGCTCAGGTACCGGTTCATGCTGTCTCCTGATATTTGTTCTGGAGGTCGGTCACGTCCTTCTTCATTGTACCCTCGGTCGCCCGCCTTGACATCCGGCAGGGCGCGGTCTTGAATCCACGCATGCCGACAGCCCAGCCGAGCAACCAACGTGACGGCGTCGACGTGGCCGACCCGTGGGCGGCCATCGAGGCCTGCTACGCGAAGGGGTGGACGGACGGGCTGCCCGTGGTGCCTCCCACCGAGCTCCTCGTCGACGCCATGCTTGCGGCCGGCTCGTGGCTGCCCGACGACGTGCTGCTCCACGAGCCCGTGCGGGACCGGGCGGTCACGGCGGGAAAGGCGGCCATTAATGCGGTGATGGCCGGCTGCCTGCCCGAGTACTTCCCCGTGGTGGGCGCGGCGCTCCTGGCCATCGGTGACGCCTCCTTCATGCTCCACGGACCGGCCACGAGCACGGGCGGCGCAGCCTTGATGATCGTGGTCAACGGGCCGATCCGCGCCCGCCTCGGTCTGAACGCCAAGACCAATCTCTTCGGGCCCGGCTATCGCGCCAATGCCACCATCGGACGATCGCTGCGCCTGATTCTCCTCAACTGCCTCGACTGCCGGCCCGGCGTGCTCGACAAGTCCACCCAGGGCTGGGCGGGGAAATACTCGCTGTGCTTCGCGGAGGACGAGGCGTCGAGCCCGTGGGAGCCCCTCCATGTGTCGCGCGGATTCACTCCCGAGCAGTCGACGGTCACCGTGTACGCCGCCGAGTCCGGCCACAATGTGCTGAGCCACGGCACCGCGGATCCCGAGCAGGTCCTCACCTGTTTTGCCGACGCCATGGCCGGCCTCGGGAGCCTGAGCCCGGGACGCACGGTGATCGTCTTCGCCCCCGAGCATGCCGGGCATCTGCGCCGGGCCGGGTGGACGCGACCACAAACCCAGCAATGGCTCTACGATCACGCCTGGCGCTCGCTCGCCGATCTCAAGCGCGGGGGCAAGGTCGAGCCGGCGTTCTTCGCCAGCCCTGCCCTCGTCGACTGGCTCTACACGGACGCACCGGGCGGCCGTCCCGCCGTGCTACCCGGGCCCGACGATGCCGGGCGCGTGCTCGCCGGCGACGAGACGGTTCACGTTCACCGGGGCCTCGGACCCGACGACATCCTTCTCACCGTGGGCGGAGGCGATGCAGGCGGGCACTCCGCCTTCTTCCCCTCGTGGAGCCGCGGCCGCTCCGTCCCCTTTGTCACCAAGGAGATCTTTGCATGACGCGAATACTCGATCCGACCCTGCGTTCTCCGGTAGAGGCAGCGACGGTCGCCCGGGCGTCCCGGAAGCGAAGCCTGGACGGCGCGACCATTGGACTTCTCGCCAACAGCAAGTCCAACGGCATGGCCCTCCTCGATCGGATCGTCGAGCGCCTCCGTGAGCGCCACCAGATCGGCGAGGTCGTGCGCGTGGCCAAGACCAACGCGAGCGCTCCCGTCACCGAGGGGGACGCCCAGATGCTCGCCGGGCGCTGCGCCGTCGTCATCACGGCCATTGGCGATTGAGGGTCGTGCTCGTCGGGCAGTGTGCTCGACGCCATCACCTTCGAGAAGCGCGGCATCCCGGCGGCCGCGGTGATCACCGAGCCCTTCCAGTCTACCGCGGAAGCCATGGCGAAGCTGGCGGGCATGACCGGCTATCCGGTGGCCGCGGTTTCGCACCCGTTCGGAAGCCTGAGCCCGGAGGAGGTGAGGGCCCGGGCCGATACGATCTTCGACACTATCGAGCGGCTTCTGCTCGAAGGCTAGCGAACCCATACCCCGAGAGGAGAGCGTCATGGCACTAGGATTCGCACTGTTCGCGGGAACCTCGGCCGACATCATTCGGGGCTCCGCGCAGGAAGCTGAGAAGCTCGGCTACACGTCGTTCTGGGTGAATCATCCGGGCGCCACCGATGGACTGGGCTCGCTGGCCCACGCGGCAGGTAGCACCCAGCGTATCGCTTTGGGCATCGGGGTGATTCCACTGCACACGCGCGGACCGGAGAGCATCGTGCAGGGCGTGCGCGGTCACAAGCTGCCCCTCGATCGTCTCCTCCTCGGCGTGGGCAGCCCTAATCCGAAATCCCTTGGCCGCGTGCGCGATGGCGTGGCGGCGTTGCGGTCCCAGCTCCAGACGCGGCTCGTGGTCGCCGCGCTCGGTCCCAAGATGTGCCGGCTCGCCGGGGAGATTGCCGACAGCGTGCTCTTCAACTGGCTCACGCCCGAGCATGCGAAGGTTTCCGCGGAATGGGTGCGCGCGGGCGCGGCGGCGGCCGGGCGGAAGGCGCCCACCCTCTACGCCTATGTGCGTCTCGCCCTCGGGGCCAAGGGTTGCGAGAAGCTGGCGGAGGAGGGAAGTCGCTACGCGGCGATCCCCGCCTACGGCGCGCACTTCGACCGCATGGGCGTGAAGCCCGTCGACACGTGCATCGCCGCGCACAATCCTGCCGACGTCACCACGGCGATCGGCAAGTGGCGCGGGGCGGTCGACGAAGTCGTCCTGCGCGCCATCACCGGCGAGGACACCGTCGAGGAGAATCTCAAGCTACTCCGCGCCGCCAAGCCTTCCTAGCCTTAGATCCCCGAGTCCGCCCACCATGATCGGGCGGGTGGCGTCGGGGAGGGCGCTGCGCAGCCGGCGGAGTGGGCCCTTCACAAGTGTGCGCAGCCCGTAGGGCTGCGATTCACGCAGGGTAGGGTGGCGAAGCTGGGTGCGCAGCGCCCTTCCCCGGCGACAGGACCCGCGCGCCTCGCGTCGAGCCCGAGAGCGTACTTCGGACGAGCCCTCAGCTGACCTGGTAGCGCTTGAGCACGGCCTGGTCGAAGGCGAGGCCGAGGCCTGGCTTCTTCGGCACCACGATCTGGCCCTTCTCGAGCGCGGGAGTCTCTTCGTAGAGGCGGAGGGTCCACGGCATGTATTCCACGGTGAGGCCGTTGGGGATGGCGGCCACGAGGTGGACGTGGATTTCCGGGATGAGATGGCTTACCACGGGCAGGTTGAAGGCCTCGGCCATGCCGGCCACCTTCATCCACTGGGTGATGCCGCCCACGCGGAGGAGATCGATCATCACGATGTCGACGGAGCGTGCCTCGAGCAGATGCCGGAAGGGCACGATGCCGTAGTGGTACTCGCCGGCCGCGATGGGCGTGACGAGGGCGTCGGCCACGCGGGCGAGCCCGGCGTAGTCGTCGTGCGCGGTAGGATCCTCCAGCCAATAGAGCTGGTAGTCCAGGATGCGGTGCCCCACTTCGATGGCATGGTGCACGCTCCAGAGCTGGTTGATATCGCACATGAGGTCGATATCGGGGCCGATGGCCTCGCGCATGACGCGTACTCGCTCGATCGATGCGGCCAGCGTCCGCTCGCTCCCGCACTGCATCTTCATCTGCCGGAAGCCCATGCTCACCAGTCGCGGTCCCGCCTTGGCGAGATAGTCCACGGGGTGCTGGCGCAGGAGGGCGCCGCTCGCATAGGTCGGCAAGCGGTCGCGCAGGTCTCCCAGGAGCGCGCACACGGATTTGCCCGCCGCCTTGCCCTTGAGATCCCAGCACGCGATGTCCACCGCGGAGAGGGCAAGGGCGAAGATGCCGCCGGGACCGGAGCTGCCCGCGGCGCGGCGGATCTTGGCCACCACCGCTTCGGTCTGGGTCGGATCGTCGCCGACGATGAGATTGGCGAAAGCGTCGACGGCCGCCTTGAGGGCAGGGGTGAGGGCGCCCCCAAAGAAGGTGAGGCCCAACCCCACCAGGCCCTGATCCGTGCCGAGTTCGAGGGTGACGAACTCGCGCGTGTCGGTGGGCTCGGGCAGGCCGACCACGAGGGGGTTGTCGGCGGGCGTGCGCAGCACTCGCGTGGTGACGTGGGTGACTTTCATCGTTGGGAACCTCGGGGGAATCTCTCTGGGCGCGCCAGGGTCAGAAGGCCAGGAAATCTTTCAGGGCGGTGAGGACAGCCTCGGGATTGTCCTCGTGGAGCGTGTGCACGGCCCGTGGGATCTCCACGAAGCGGCCGTGGGGAAGCTCGCGTGCCATCCGCTCCGCCACGTCGCGATCGAGGATGGGACTCGATTCGCCGCGCAGCACGAGGGTGGGCGGGGTGAGCGAGCGCACGATGCCCCACCAGTCGAGATCCGGCGCCGAGCGACGCTCCTTCACGCTCGGATGCCACTTCCACACGAGGGCGCCGTCGGGGCGCTGGCGCAGGCTCGTCGAGGCGACCCACCGATAGTAGTGGATGCCGGGATAGGCATTGCCCCGAAAGAGATGCTGGGCCGCCTGCTCGATGCTCTCCCACGTGTCCGGCTCCGGCGGGCCGGCTGAGGGCTGCGCCGCCCGCTTGCTGATCTCCGGCCCGATGTCGACGATGACCAGCTTCTGCACACGATCAGGCCGCTTCGAGGTGAAGTACATGCCGTTGCGGCCGCCCATGGAAAGCCCGACGAGCACGAAGGGAGGCAGGGCGAGCTGATCCACCACGCCCGAGATGTCGTCGAAGGACGCGATGGCGTTGTAGACCTCGGCGGGATCGCTGTCGCCGTGGCCGCGCTGGTCCATCGCATACACGTGGAAGTGGGGCTGGAGGGCGATGCTGAGGGTGTCCCACGCGTGCGCATGCCCGGTGAAGCCGTGCAGGAGGAGGAGGGGCGTGCGGCCGGCGCCACCCCAGTCCAGGACGTGAAGCTTCAGGCCGTTGACGACCACGTCGCGATCGACCGGACGGAGGAAATTCATGGCGGGGCGCATGATAGCAGGATTGGCGGCCGGTCTCCATCGCTTGACGCGGTCCCGGCGCCGGAGGAAGATCGGGCGCGGTTCGCGTCGGCTGGTCACCCCGAACTTCTAAAAGGGGAGCGACGATGGATATCGGCTGTCATCTTCCAACACAGGGACCGCTGGCCACCCGCGAGGCGCTGGTCACCTTCGCGCAGGAGGCGGAGAAGCGTGACGTCGCCTCCCTCTGGATCAGCGACCATGTCATCTTTCCGCGCCAGGCCACCGGCAACTATCCCGGCGGACGATTTCCGCATCCGCCCGACCGGGCCTATCTCGAGCCGGTGGTGGCGCTCACCGCGGCCGCCGTGTGCACCACGCGCGCGCGCCTCGGCTCCTCCGTGTTCATCCTGGGCCACCGCCATCCCGTGGTCATGGCCAAGATGCTCACGAGCATCGACGCGCTGTCCGGCGGCCGGCTCATCTGCGGGGTCGGCGTGGGTTGGTGGAAGGAAGAGCTCGAGATCCTCGGGGCGCCCTTCCACGCCCGGGGCCGCCAGGCTGACGAGATCCTGCGCGTCTTCAAGGCCCTGTGGACCGAGGAGAATCCGTCCTTTTCCGGCGAGTTCTTCAGCTTCAGCAACATCGGCTTCGCTCCCAAGCCGGTGCAGAAGCCGGGCCCGCCCATCTGGGTGGGCGGCGATAGCCCGGGCGCTTTCCGCCGGGTGGTGACGCTGGGCGACGGGTGGCACGCCACCTCGAAGACGCCGGGCGAGCTCAAGGAGGCGCTCGCCAAGCTGCGCGCAGCGGCCGAGGCGGCCCGCCGCCCCTTCGAGAGCATCGAGCTGTCCCTCCGCTATGTTCTGACCGATGCGCTCCTTGCCCAGGGTCCGCAGGCGGTGGTGGACGTGCTCGGCGAGTACAAGCGTCTCGGCTTGAGCCATGTGCTCATCGACTTCCGGCGCGATGATCTGGGCAAGATGCTCGAGCTCCTCGATCTGGTCACGGGCACCATCCGCCCCGCCGTCAACCGCGTCTGAAGGAACGATGGCGACTACACGTAGTGGCGCAGGAATCCTTCGATCATCGAGGTGACCTGATCGGGAACTTCCATCATGTTGAAGTGCCCCGCCCCCACCGTCCAGCCATTGACGACGTTGGGCAGCCACTGCGACATGAGGTGGGGAGGATTGAGAGGGGGCTGGGCGGCCAGGTGAAGGGCGGGGACCTTGCACCGCGCCGCCGCTCCCGGGCCGTCGAAGCCGAGAATGCCCTTCATGGCGCCGGCCGCGACATGGGTCGGCGAGGCCATCATGACCTGGAGCACGCGGTCCACGAGCGCCTTGTCGGAGGTGGGCATGAAGAGGTTGTTCGCGATGAACTGTCGGCGCGGCTCGTTGTTGCCGCCCTCGATGGCCCCCACCATACCGTCGACCCCCGCCTTGAGCTCGGGCGGGAACACGAAGGGCGCGGGGTCGACCATGACGATGGCCGCCACCTTGTCGGGATGGGCGGCGCCCAGCTCGAGGACGGTGATGCCGCCCATGCTGTGTCCCACCGCCACTACCTTGCCGAGCTTGAGCTCGCCGATGACATGCGCGATGTCGTCCACGTAGGCGGAGATGGGATAGGCGCCCTGCGGCTTGTCGCTCTCGCCATGGCCGCGGAGGTCGAGGGAGATCACGCGGTGTCGCCGCGCGAAGTGCTCTGCCTGCGGGGCGAAGAATGACCGGTCACAGGTCCAGCCGTGGATGAAGACGAAGGCAGGCTTGCCCGCGCCCTGGTCGTCGTACACGAGCTTCACACCCTTGTGGACGATGGTGGCCATGGTGTCTCCTCCTTTACTTGTCCAGCCAGACGTCCTGCATGCGGCCGTAGTTGTACAGCGAATTGTGGGCCACGAGATTCTTGACGTGGGGCCAGTGGGCGAAATACTCCTTGCGCCACGACAACATGGGTCGGGCCACCTCGGCCTCGATCTTGCGCTGGATGTCCCACACGATCTTGAGGCGCTTGCCCCGGTCCAGCTCCTGCGACTGCTGGTCGATGAGGCGATCCGTCTCCTCGTTGCAGTAGTCGGTGTAGTTGCGGGAGGCCCCGCACTTGTAGTTCTCGAAGAAGTACGCGTCCGGGTCGTCGAAGCCGCCCGCGGTGAGATTGGCCCCGATCTGGTAGTCGCGCCGCGCGAGAGCGGGGAACCACGCCGCAGTGTCCATCTGCTTGAGGGAGGCCTCGACGTTGACCTGACGCAGCTGGTCGGCCACGAAAGATCCCACGTCGAGATAGATGGAGATGGTCCGGGTGACCAGCTCCACCTTCAAAGGCTTGGCCGGTCCGTAGCCCGCGGCGGCGAGGAGGCGCTTCGCCTCCGCCTTGTCCACGGCTGAGCCGCGATAGCCGGGAAGCGTCTTGAAGTCCTGGTCGGGCAGTCCCCAGATGCCGAAGGGCTTGGGCATCATGGAGGCGCCGATGACCGCTCCGCCGTGGCGCACCCCTTGCACGAAGGCGTGGCGATCCATGGCGAGGCTGAAGGCCCGGCGCACGGCCGGATTGTCGAAAGGCGGGCGCTTGTGGTTGATGACCACGTTGTCGCTGCCGTTCTGTCCCACTTCCTGGATCACGAGTGACGGCGCGGCCTGCTTCACCGAGTCCGCCATGGTCTTGGTCATCTCCAGGGGCACGAAGGCGTCAACGCGGCCGGTCTGAAGGGCGGCGAGCCGGGTGCCGCGCTCGCTGATGATCGTGTAGCGGATGCCGTCGAGATAGGGCCGCCCCGGCACGAAGTAGTCGGGGTTTCGCTCGAGCTCGATGAGCTGACCGCGGGCGTACTGTTTCATGCGGAAGGGCCCGGTGCCGATACAGTGCTGGCGTAGCTCGGCGAGGGGAACGTGGGTCGGGTACACGGGGGAATAGCCGGAAGCGAGCATGAGGAGGAAAGATGGCTGGGAGCGCTTGAGCTTGAATACCACCGTGTGGGGATCGGGCGCCTCGATGCCCTCCACGTTGGCATACCAGTCCTTGCGCGCGCTCAGTCTCAACTTGGCCGGCGCGTCCGGCGCCTCGCGAACCACGTCGAAGGTGTACTTGACGTCACGAGAGGTGAAGGGACGGCCGTCGTGCCACTTCACGTTCTTCTTCAGGAAAAAGACGAGGTTGCGATAGTTGTCCTGCCACGACCACCGATCGGCGAGCTCCGGGATGACCGTGTCCACGCTCTCCTGCGACTTGGCAGGATCGAAAAGCACGAGGCCCGAATAGCACGGCGACATCGGCCACACGTTCGAGACGGTGGCCGACTCGTGAATGAGCAGCCCGGGCGGCTCCTCGATGAGGAGGGTATTGAGAATGCCGCCGCGTTTCGGCGTCGGACCCTGGGCGTGCACCCCGGCCGCCACCGCCACTCCGACGGCGAGGACCACGGCGAGGAGAAGGAGGGGCAGGGGGCGTCGGATCATGGTGTCCTCTCGAAGTGTCCGGACCGAATGACCTGCATGGAGGCTTCACCTTACTACAAGAATTCCTCGATGGGGGCCTCGACGCGGAGGCGGCTGGGCAGTATCCTTGGCGGGCGCTGGATCACCATGACAAGGAGGTCGAATACATGCCGGGTACCCAGAAGAAGTTCAAGGTTGTCGTCCAGAGACCCGCGGGGGGAGTCACCTTCGATCCTGCCGAGGGCGCCTACACCATCGAGAAGGAGGCGCTCGATCCCATCGGCGCCGAGATCGTCGAGCTGCCCGCCAAGACGGAGGAGGAGTTCATCGCGCTGGCCCAGGACGCCGACGCGGTCATTGCCCGCAACCGTCGCATCACCGCCGCCATCATCAAGGGCCTGAAGAACTGCAAGGTCATCGGGCTGGGCAGCGTGGGTGCCGACACCGTGGACGTGGACGCGGCCACCGAGGCGGGCATCGTGGTCACCAATGTCCCCGATGTCTTCATCGACGAGGTGGCCGACCACACCATGGCCATGTTCCTCGCCGCCCACCGCCGCCTGCGCCTCATGCACCAGCTCACCGTGGACGCCAAGTGGACGGAGGGCCGGCCCTACTTCAAGGACATCCCACGGCTCTACGGCCAGACCATCGGCCTCATCTCCTTCGGCAACGTGGCGAAGGCGGTGGCGCGGCGCTGTCATGCCTTCGGCCTGCATGTGATCGCCTACGATCCGTATCTGGCCGAGCTCGAGATGACCGCGGTGGGGGTAGAGCCGGTGACCGGCCTGATCGAGCTGTGCCAGCGCTCGGACTTCCTCTCCATGCACGCGCCCCTCAATTCCGAGACGCAGCACCTGATGAGCGACAAGCAGTTCAAGGCCATGAAGACCTCGGCCATTTTCATCAACAACGGCCGCGGGCCCACCGTGGACGAGAAGGCCCTCATCGAGGCTCTGAAGCAGAAGGAGATCGCGGGGGCCGCCCTCGATGTCTTCGAGCAGGAGCCGGTGGACCCGATGAACCCGCTCCTCCACATGGACAACGTCATCGTCACGCCGCACATCGCCTCGGCCACCGCGCGCATGGCGCCCGAGACACGGCGCCGCCTCGGGCGCGAGATCGCCACCGTGCTCCAGGGCAAGTGGCCGCGCTCTGCCGTCAATCCCGGCGTGCTTCCGAGGACGAGCCTGATCCGCTGGCAGCCTTACCCCATGGGAAGAGGGCCGAACCGGTAGAGCATGGAAAGAGCACGGCATGGGGGGCGTGCTATCATCGCTCCTCATGCCGATGCAGATCGTGAGTGCCCCCATCACACGTGATGAGTTGCGGAGGATTGCCGGGCAACAATTCGGAGACTTCGTCAAAGCCGTCGTGGATGTGCAAGGGGGCACCAACGACGAGCTGATTGAGTTCGACTCGATGATCAACGTGCGCCCCGCGCAGGGCAATCGATCGCGAGGGGTTGACGACGCGGCGGTGCAAGCGCTGATCCGAGCCATTGTGGGAAGGCTCGTCGCACCATGACCGAAGGTCTCCATCAACATCCCGATCTGGCCGCCGGCCGTTGGAGCCACTTCTCACTCGTAGAGCAGCTGGCCAACGTAGGAAGCGAAGTGGGTCGGATGGTTCGTTGGAGAGAGCGCGATCCACGACTCGCGAGCCGCGCCTTCGACCGGGCGCTCGAACTGCTGGACCTCACCCTGGCAGATCCACGTTGGCGGAAAAGGTTGCGGGAGATCGCCCGCGTGCGCGAGCTGCTCTGCGATGCGACCCTCGGCAGGCCCGAGTACGGTACGACGCTGGAGGACCTGGACCGGTACTTCCTCGCCTTCGCGGTAGCGGCGAGGAACGGCCGAGCGCAAGCACGCCTCGGCTAACGTCGCTCCGTCGCGTCTGCCGTTCCCGCCACCACGCCTTCGCCTCGGAAGCTATCCACGTGGGACGCTGACCGAATTGTTAACCACTCTCACCCTGCCCTCTCCCTCAAGGAGGGAGAGGGATGTTCGAGTCCCTCGCCCCCGGAGGGAGAGAGGGCAGGGTGAGGGGAGCTATTTTTAGTCCGCGAGGTCCGCGAAGAGGGGCGTGCTCAGGTAACGCCACCGAAGGACGGGATGATGACCACGATAAGCTTGCCCGCGCTCTCCGGCCGACGCGCGACCTCGATGGCCGCCCACAGGGCCGCGCCGGAGGAGATGCCGACGAGGAGGCCTTCCTCACGCGCGGAGCGACGGGCCATGGCGAAGGCGTCGTCGTTCTTCACCCGGATGACCTCGTCGTAGATCTTGGTGTTGAGCACATCGGGGATGAAGCCCGCCCCGATGCCCTGGATGGGATGCGGCCCCTTCTGGCCGCCCGAGAGCACGGGTGAAGCATCGGGTTCCACCGCCACGCAGCGAAAGCTGGCCTTGCGCGCCTTGAGCACTTCTCCCACGCCGGTGATGGTGCCGCCCGTCCCGATGCCCGCCACGAGGATGTCCGCCTTGCCGTCGGTGTCGCGCCAGATCTCCTCGGCGGTCGTCTTCCGGTGGATCTCGGGATTGGCGGGATTCTGGAACTGCTGGGGAATGAAGTAACGCGGATCGGTCGCGGCCAGCTCCTCCGTCCGCTTAATGCAGCCGGCCATGCCCTCGCTCGCCGGAGTCAGGATCAGCTCGGCGCCATAGGCGCGCAGGAGCATCCGCCGCTCCTTGCTCATGGAATCCGGCATGGTCAGCACGAGCTTGTAGCCCCGCGCCGCGCACACGAAGGCGAGCCCGATGCCCGTGTTGCCGCTCGTCGGCTCGAGGATGATGGTGTCCGGCTTGATGCGGCCCGCCTTCTCCGCGGCGTTGATCATGGACACGCCGATGCGGTCCTTCACGCTATGGGCGGGGCTGTAGAACTCGAGCTTGGCCACCACGTCGGCCTTGGCGCCTTCCGTCAATTTACGGATTCGTACCAGCGGAGTGTTGCCGACGAGCTCCGTGACGTCGTTGGCAATTCGCATGGACTCTCCTTGGACTATCTGGTGGTTGCCAGCCCGCTCCACAGGCCGCGCAGGCGCGTTGCCACGGTTGCGGAGTCGCCGCCGGTGTTGTCGGCGGACTCGCCGCCGGCGCAATCATCGGCTCGGCCATCGCCGGCAGCGGACCCGTTTATGTCGAG
>Ga0207693_10004525_pt1 | contig 11757 bp, 9 predicted proteins | sample LARL81metaG_FD_184347 | JGI IMG/M metagenome (GOLD analysis project Ga0207693, IMG submission 184347) | Corn, switchgrass and miscanthus rhizosphere microbial communities from Kellogg Biological Station, Michigan, USA - LAR L8-1 metaG... | ecosystem: Host-associated > Plants > Roots >...
GCTATCCCGACTACCATCCAGAACGACCCGGCGGCAGGCCGGGCGGCGGGCGGACGCTGGAGCCTGAGCTGTTCTCGTTCCGGCAACTCGGCGGCTGGGCCGATCGGGTGGTATCCAGCCACCGCAACCCGCACCTGATGCTGAGCGACACGACACTGGGCGGCGGTACCGGCCATCTCGACGAGGAGATTCAGGCGCAGCGGCACGAGGAGGACCTGCGCGGCTGCGGCGCCGCGCTCGTCGGCTCTCTGCTCAGGGCCAGCCTCGACCGCGGTGTCGAGCCGGTCACCGCCAGCCGGGCGCACGACCTGGTCATCGACGACGGCCGGGTGACTGGCGTCGTCGTCGAACAGCCGGCTGGCACGGTGATCGCCCATGCCGACCGTGGGGTGGTTCTCGCTACCGGCGGCTTCGAGTGGGACCCCGAACTGGTCCGCGGCTTCCTGCGCGGGCCGATGACGTCGCCGGCGTCGATCCCGACCAATGTCGGCGATGGTCTGCTGATGGCCATGCGCGCGGGGGCCGCGCTGGACAACATGCCACAGGCCTGGTGGGCGCCGGTCATCGAGATTCCCGGGGACATGTGGTTCGGCCGGCAGCACGCGACCCTGCTCAACCGGGAGCGGACGTTGCCCCGCTCGATTCTCGTCAACAAGCTCGGTCGCCGCTTCACCAATGAGGCTGCGAATTACAACGCTCTGGGCGGCGCGTTCCACCAACTGGACGCCACGCGCTTCGACTACGTCAACCTGCCGTGCTGGCTCGTCTTCGACGCCGGGTACCTGGCACGTTACGGCTTCCGGGATGTGCGTCCTGCAGATCCGGCGCCGGCCTGGATGACCCGGGCGGACAGCCTCGGCGGGCTCGCCGCCGCGATCGGCGCGCCGGCGGAAGCGCTCACGGAGACCGTCGCCAGGTGGAACTCGAACGTCGAATCCGGCGACGATCCGGACTTCCACCGTGGTCGCAGCGCCTATGACCTGTGGAGCGGCGACGCCGCCGCTCGCGGCACGGTGGACTCGACGCTCGGACCGATCGACAGGCCGCCGTACTACGCGATCGAGGTGCGCAGCGGGGCCCTCGGCACCAGTGGCGGGGCGCGCACTGACCTGCACGGGCGGGTGCTCGATACCCGGGGCAAGGTCATTCCCGGGCTGTTCGCCGCCGGGAACGTCGCGGCCGCTCCGACCGGCATGGTGTACGGAGGTGCAGGCGGCACCCTCGGGCCCATCATCACCTTCGCCTACCGCGCCGGGATGGCGGCAAGCCGGCCAGGTGACTCCCGCTGATGGCACCGGCTCGGCACGGACCAGTCGTCACGTACCCGCAAGCCGGGCGACGACCGGCGCGAACGCTTCCATGGAGCGCTGTGCGACGTTGATGTAGCTGACGCCGAGTTCGCTGCGACGTTGCTCAAGCTTCTCGCAGACCTCGGGCACGGAGCCGATCAGCGCGTGCGGGTGCTCGGACAGCGCCTCCGGCGTGACGCCGAACCGCCGCGCCATGGCTTCCAGAGCGTCCCCGGGATCCTCGCTGATCGCGACGAAGTAGGCGGCGATCTCAAGTTCGATGTCGTCGAAGCGGTCACCGGCACCTTCCCGGATCCAGCTGATCTTCTCCGCGGTCGCGTCCCGGGTGGAGCTCGCCACGCTGTCCGACCCGAGCTTCCCGGCCGCGTTGTTGAAGTTGATACTGACGATGTCCGCCAACCGCCCGGCGAGCTTCAGCACCCGGGGGGCGCCGCCTCCGATGAAGATCGGCGGACGCGGCTGCTGCACCGGCAGCGGCCGCCCGGCAAAGCCGGACGCACGCACGTGCCTGCGCCGGACATCCAGCGGTTTCCCGCTCCAGTGCGCCTGGAGAACCTCGACCACCTCGGCCAGCCGTTCAATCCGCACGCCGGGGCGGTCCATCGCGATGCCGAGTCCTTCGTACTCGGCGGCTACCCACCCGGCGCCGAGCCCGACCTCAAGGCGGCCCTCCGACAGCATGTCCAGGGTCGCGAGTTCCTTGGCTAGCACGACCGGGTTGTGGTAATCGACGCAGAACACGCGACAGCCGACGCGCAGCCGGGTTGTCGCCATGGCCGCGGCCGCCATCGCGGTCAGGGGCGCCACGTCAACCGGGCGGTGCCCGGATGCGTTCGAGATGTCCCCCGGACCGAAATAGTGGTCGGTCGTGAACAGAGTTGCGTAACCGAGGTCCTCGGCCCGGCGGGCGACGCCGACCCATTGCTGGCCTGAGTCAGCCTCGAACGCCTGTACCGAGAACCGGAACGCGCGTTTTCGCTGATCGCTCATTCTCCACTCCTTTCCGCGCTTACCAGATCGGCGCCGGTGCCGGCCGGGCAGCGGTACCGACGCCGGCCGCGTGCTGCCGGATCACCGGCCGGTACTGGTCGTGGGTGAGGATCCAGAAGCGATTCGAGATGATCGCCTCCACTACCTGCTCGGCAACATCGGCGGCAGTCAGCGTCGGGACCGCTCCAGCGGTCGTACGAGGGACGTCTGGAGGCGGCGCCTCGCCGGCAAGGTCCGCGGGACGATTGCGCGCGCTGTTCGTAATGCCCGTGGCGATGAACCCGGGGCACAGTACGGACACTCCCAGCGAGGACCCGAGCTGGTCGAACTCGGTTTGCAGAGATAGCGACAGAGCGAGAACGGCGGATTTCGCCGCTGCGTAGGCGCCCAGGTTGGGCATCGGGAGCAGTCCTGCCATCGACGAGGTGTTCACGATGTGGCCGCCCTCGGCCTGTTCGAGCATGGGGGGGACGAATGCGCGCAGCCCGTGGACCACGCTCCAGAAATCGACGCTCAGCACCCAGCTCCAGTCATCGAGCGTGAGCTCCCAGACCCGGGCCCGCTTGACCACGCCGGCGTTGTTGCACAGTACGTGAACCGCCCCGTGGGCATCGAAAGCAGTCGCGGCCAGGTGGCCGACGGCGTCGGCATCCGCGACATCGGTCACCACACCGGTCGCGTCATGGCCGGCGGCGCGAAGCTCTCGCACGGCAGCATCCAGCCGATCCGCTTCGATGTCGGCCAGCACCACCTTCATCCCGGCCTGGGCAAACCGGTTCGACATCGCCAAACCCAGACCGCTGGCCGCACCGGTGACCACCGCAACTCGGTCCTGCAGGTGCTCCACACCTCCTCCTTTCCTGCCCCGTCAGGCCCGGACTTCCGCTTCCCACTACTGCGGTCGGAATACTCATCTATTCATCGAGAATGTGGTTGACGACGTCATCGGCGGAGCGAATACCTCGAACGTAGGTGTCGGCGAAACCGCTGTCGGCGCCCGCACGGTCAGTACGACGCCAGTCGTAGGCGCACACCCGTTTCCGGATGCGCCACTGATCATCGCGGCGCTCAAACCGGTCGACGTAGCGCAACCCGGCCCACATGTCGGTCGGATTGCCATCCGCATCGGTATAGCGGTGGAAGGCGACCGCGTATGTCTCGGACCGGGCCACTCCGCGGTCAAGGTGTACGTCGATCTGCATATTGCCGAGGAAGTGGGCCGTCCGCTCGAAGCGGTTGAGCGACTTCTGCACGAAGGGGATGAACTCATCTATCCCGCCGACGAAGGATCCGTGGTCGTCGGTGCCGTCCGGCCAATAGCATGATCGCACGGTCTCGAAGTCGAACCGGTCGACGCCACGGGAATAGCTGGTCAGCACCCGTTGAATGGCACGTTCGGCCACCATCAGTTCGAGTTCTTCACTCATCACGGTCACTTGCCTGAGCTCTCTGCCTCAGTAGTTGCAGGTCGGCGCGGGTCGACCAGAACCTTGATGTCGTCCGACGGCCCGGCCGATAGCCCGCGCAGCGTGACCTCCAGCTCATCGAGCCGCACGGTGCGACTGTGCAAGGGCTGCGCCCGCACCCGGCCGTCGGCGAGGAAGGTCATGCTGCGGCGGAAGTCGTCATGGGTGAATGCGTTCGAGGCGACGACCGTGACCTGCTTGGCCAGCCACCGAGCCGGGTTGATGGTGGCCGGCTCGGCGAGGAAGCTGAGGAGCTGGACCACACCGCCGGAGCGGGCCAGGTCGACCGCGGTCTGCAGCAGGCGCGGTACGCCCGCGCATTCGATGACCACATCGGCGCCGATGCCCTGGGTGTGGTCCTCGACGCATTCGGCCGCGTCGCCCGGTGCCACCGCGCTGATCGCGCCGAGCTCGGTGGCAAGCCGCCGGCGCGCCGGCGATGGCTCGACGACCAGCACCTCCCCGGCGCCAGCGACCCGGGCGAACTGCAGCGCGAGCAGCCCGATCGGGCCTGCGCCTTGCACGAGGACCGTGTCGCCTACGGTGATCCCGCTGCGCCGCACGCCGTGCAAGGCGACCGTAGCCGGCTCGACCTGGGCGGCTATCTCGTCGGTCAGGTCCGGGTGGGCGCGCATGACCCGGGTCGCCGGGACGGTGATACTCCCGGCGAACCCGCCGTGCGGCGGAGCAAACGGATCCCTTCCGCGGGCGACCAATGATGCCGTACGGCAGTACTCGCCGAGTCCCCGCTGGCACTCCGGACAGCGACCGCACGCGGGCGGGACCGCGAGGACTACGCGGTCTCCTCCTTGCAGGCCGTGCACGTCGGCTCCGGCATCAGCTACTGTGCCGACCCACTCGTGCCCGCACACGGCCGGGCTGTGCAGGCGACCGCTCCGAAACGACGCGATGTCCGTCCCGCAGATTCCGCACAAGCTGATGTCGACCGTGACGCACCCGGATTGGGGTGGTGCCTGGGAGAATCTCCGGAACGTCACCGTCTCCTTCGCGGTGATCAGGGCTGCGGTGACATCTGACATGGGTGGCGCCTTTCCCTGAGGTAGCCGGCGGTCATGCCATCACACTGACGAGGCGCGCCGCCGACGCACCGGCCACCCGCCCGAAGGTCACGCAGTTGGCGTAGGAGTTTCCGCTTCCGACATAGCGCGGTCCCACCACCCCGCCGGCGCTCTCGCCCGCCGCGAAGAGCCCGGGTATCGGCCTCCCTGACTCGCCGATCACCCGAGCGTCCCGGTCGATGCGCAGGCCGCAGGCGGTAAAGCATACGGTCGCCGGGCGTATCTCGGCGGCGTAGAACGGAGGGCTCGCGATCGGCTGGAGGAACTTGGGGTCCTTGAGGTAATCGAAGTCTTCCCCCGCCGCCACGGCCGCGTTGTACCGCTCGACCGTGACGCCCAGGTGTTCTGCGGGCAGGGCGAATCCAGCGGCCAGCTCGGCGACGGACAGCGCGTCATGCACCTTGCCCGCAGCAACCATCGACTCCACGATGTCGGCGTTCCAGTGCGGGCTCTGTTTTTTGGTCGATCCGGGAACCCGCTGCTTGTACCGGGCGACGCCGGCGGCCGTGGCTTCGTCGAGAGAGGCCCGGTCGAAGATGGCGTAGGCGACGTCACCTCGCTCTTGAATGAGCCCGTCCATGATCCCGTAGGGCGCGGTCTCGTCGCAGAAACGCCGGCCCTGCCGGTCGACCAGGACGAGCCACCCCGGCAGGTACGCCTCGTAGATCTTCGCGAAGTCCGCGTGCAGCAGCCGCAGCCCGCGGTTGTAACCCGTCACCTGCGCGCCAACCTGAACGGCGAGGTCAAGGTGGTCGCCGCGGCTGCCCTCCGCTCCGATGTACCACGACCATCCGGTGTCGGCCGCCGAAGGGAAGTACCGTGCTAGCTTCTCGGGACTATTGCCGAAGCCGCCCGTCGCCACCACGACGGCGCCGGCCGTCAGCGTGTCCTCGCCGACTCCGGCCCCCACGACGGCGCCGTCCTCAGTGAGCAGGCGCCCGACCCGCCGCCCGAGAGCGATCTCCACCCCGGCCGCGCGGCAGTGCCGGGCGAGCACGTCAACCACCGCCTGGCCGCGCCCGATCGGGCAGTGCACCCGCGGCACGCGCTCGTCACCGCCGAACACCAGCTCGTCGTAGAACTCCACCCCGAGATCGCCGAGCCACTCCACCGTCGGCCCGGCCAGCTCGGCCAGCCGCCGGACCACGGCCGACTCCACCTTCCACTGGTTGAGCTGCATGTATTCGTGAAACAGCGACCCGGCGTCATCCGTGATGCCCAGCGTGCGCTGATAACGGGTACCGGCGCCCATCATCAGCCCGCCCGACAGGCGTGACGAGCCACCCACCAGCCCTTCGGACTCCGCGATCAACACGCTGTGAGCGCCGCTCTCCCGCGCGGCCAGCGCCGCGGCAAGCCCCGCCGCGCCAGATCCCACCACCAGGACATCGACGTCCCGCTCAGGACGCACCTCTGCGATCTCCTCTCGGATCGGCCGCTTCTGCTGCTTCAGGAACCCGCGAACCCGAAGCGGTATTATTCTAAAACTTGTGTTGTATTACAGTCGTTTTATAGGAGTGGTACGGTGAATGTCAATGCCTAGATACGTGGACCACGACGCCCGCCGCCGGCATATTGCCGCTACCGCCGCCGAGCTTGTCGGGACGCGCGGCCTGGAGGCGCTGACATTCCGGAATGTGGCGGAGGCCGCGGGATCGAGCACCACCGTCCTGACGCACTACTTCACCGACAAACGCGACCTGCTGCGGTCCACCTTCGAAGCAGTCGCGGAGCGGTCTGGCGCCCGGTTCGACGAGGCGCAGCGGCACGGCGGCGGCCTCCGCGAGTGCCTGGAGGCACTGCTTCCGCTCGATCCCCAGCGCCAGACCGAATGGCGCTTGCTCACGTGTTACTGGGGTATGGCCGTCAGCGATCCGAACCTCGCGCACGCCGAGGCACGGCACGTACGCTCGGCGCAGCGCCGGATCGAGTCGCTGCTCAGGCAGCACTGCCCGGAGATAGCCGACTCCGAGGTCGACGTCGTGGCACGACGGCTGGTCACGCTCGTGCACGGGCTCGGAGCCCACTGCGCGCTCGATCCGGACCACTGGTCCCCGGCGGAACAGCGAAAGATCCTGGCTCACGAACTGGGCTCCCTCGGCGGCCTCGGCGGCCTCGGCGGCCGCGACGGCGGCGAGCCCGCGAGAACCGGCCCCGGCTGGCTACCCGCGGCGGCCGCGCGCCGCCGCGCCGTGCCGCCGAAGCGGGCCCGGGCCGCTCGTGACGTCACGACCAGGAGGCTGCGCAAGGACATACTCGCCGCCGTCAAGCAAGGTCCCAGCCCCGCGGCCCGCCGGCGCCGGCGCCCGCTGTCGGCGTAACGTTTACCGTAGCTGCTGTTGTAGAACACGTGTTGTATGATGGTCGGCAGCAGCCGTCGGAGAGCCGAGGCCAGCGACCAGATCACAGACTGACGGAGAGCGCATGCAGGAACACGTATACGACGTCGTCGTTCTGGGCACCGGAGCGGCCGGCTTGACGGCCGCGCTGCGCGCGGCGGCAGCCGGCGCGCAGGTCGGCTTGTTCGAGAAGGCGGACACCGTCGGCGGGACGAGCGCCTGGTCGGGCGGGACGGTCTGGTTGCCCAACAACCGGCACGAGAACGAACTCGGGTTCCGTGACAGCCGCGAGGAGGCGCTGACCTACCTGATGTCGCTGTCGCACGGCCTGATGGAACAGCCGCTGGTGGAAGCCTACGTCGACACTGCCCCAGAGGTGGCGGCATGGCTCGAGGACAACAGCCCGGTCGAGTTCGAGACGCTGCGGGGCATGAGCGACTACCACCCCGAGCATCCGGGCGGGAAACAGGAGGGCCGGTCGCTGGAGTGCACGCTGTTCCCCTACGCCGATCTCGGCGACTGGGCCCGCCAGGTCACCGTCGGCTGGCAGATTACCGGCGAGATCACCATGAGCGAATCGTCGCTCGGGCGGAAGGCACCTGAGGGTGTCCCGCAGGAAGAGCTTGACCGGCGCCGGCTCCGCGACGAACGCGGCGCCGGCCAGGCGCTCGTCGGGCGCCTGCTCAAGGGCTGTCTCGACCGCGGCGTACGCCCGCAGATCCGGTCTCGTGGAGTGCGCCTGCTGACCGACGCCGGCCGGGTGACCGGCGTCCTCATCGAAGGGCCGGACGGACCGTTTGAGGTGCGCGCCCGCGGTGGTGTCGTGCTGGCGACCGGCGGGTTCGAACACGACGAACGGCTCGTCCGGGCATTCCTGCGGGGACCGCTGGGGCGCGCGGTCAGCGTACCCACGAACACCGGCGATGGGCTCCGGATGGCGATGCGCGCTGGCGCAGACCTGACCGACATGCGAGAAGCCTGGTGGGTGCCCGCCATCGACGTGGATGTCGACGGGTGGGGCCGCGTGCCGTGGCAGGTCAACACCGAACGGACTCGCCCGCACACGATCATGGTCAACGATGACGGTATGCGGTTCACCAACGAGGCCGCCAACTATAACGCGCTCGGCAACGCGTTCCATGTCGTCGACGTGCCGCGGTTCACCTACGTCAACCACCCGGCGTGGCTGGTCTTCGACCACCATTTCCTGTCTCACTACGGCCTGGCGCGGCACAGGCCGCCGGCGCCCACTCCCGACTGGATCACCGAAGCGCCGACTATTACCGGGCTCGCCGGGCGGATCGGCGTTCCGGCTCCCGCGTTGCAAGCCACCGTCGAACGGTGGAACGTCAACGTCGCGGCCGGTTCCGATCCGGACTTTCACCGCGGGGACAGCCACCACGACCGAGCCTGGGGCGACCCCGCCTTCGGCGGGACGCGCCAGGGCACGCTGGGCCCGATCGACAGCCCGCCCTACTATGCCGTGCGCGCATGGTGCGGGACGCTCGGCACCAAAGGCGGCCCGCGGACCGATGCGCAGGGGCGGGTCCTCGACGTCGACGGTGACGTGATCGAGGGCCTGTACGCTGCGGGCAACGCGATGGGCTCAGTGATGGGCATGACCTACGGCGGGCACGGCGGTACCCTCGGGCCGGGATTGGTGTTCGGCTACCTGTCCGGGCGTCATGCCGCCCTTGCCGTAACCTCCCGGCCGGGCGGGAAACCTCAGTAAATTCGCCGGCTCTGCCGAGCTCACGCGAAAGGCCCTCCGGCCCACCAGCGCTCGAAGCGGGGCCGCACCGCGGCGGACACCGGCTCGAGCAGGAAACCGCCAGGCGAGCGCACGTAGGTCATCACCCCGTAGCCCTGATCCGGCGCGCGCTGCGCCATCTCCAGCGTCCAGCCGGCGCGGATCAGCCGCTCCGTCTCGGCCGCCACATCGTCGACCCACGTTCCCATGTGATGTACGCCGGGCATGTCGGCGCCGTCCCACAGCGACCCGGGCGCTCCCTGCAGCAGCTCGACGTGCTGCGGACCCTCGCATGAGTACGTGAACCGCAGCGGGATCGTGTAGGCCCCGTCGTCCGGCGTCCATACGGGCTGGTCGCGCTCGACGACCTGCGCCCACGTGATCCCCAGGGCCGGTCCGAGCTCGGCCATGGCGGCCTCGAGGTCAGGCACGCGGACGCCGACGTGGTACAGCGTCCCCTGGTAGTCGAATGAGGCTGTCACTGCGGACCTTCCGGTCAGTCTTCACGAGCAAGGTCAGCGTACTGCTGGCGCAGTTCTCGTTTAAGGATCTTGCCGCTAGGGTTCTTCGGCAGCTCAGCCGCCAGGACCACGTACTTGGGCCGCTTGTAGCCGGCCAGCCTCTGCTTAGCGTGGGCTCGGATGTCCTCGGTGGTCAGGCTGGCGCCGTCCGTGAGCACGACGACGGCGATGACCGCCTCCACCCAGCGCGGATGGGCGATCCCGCAGACGGCGACCTCGGCGACGCCGTTCATCTCGTAGATAGCCTCCTCGACCTCGCGGCTGGCGACGTTCTCCCCGCCCGTCTTGATCATGTCCTTTTTCCGGTCGACGATCGATAGATAGCCGTCCTCGGTCACGATCCCCAGGTCGCCAGAGTGGAACCAGCCGCCGCGGAAGGCCTCGGCCGTCTTCTCCTCATCATGGAAATAGCCCAGCGCGGCGTGCGGGCTGCGGTGCACCACTTCGCCCACCTGGCCGGGCGGGACGGGGTTGGCGTCGTCGTCGACGACCATGGTCTCCACATTCAGCGCGGCCCGGCCCGCCGATCCAGCCCGCTGCAGCTGCTCGGCTGGTCCCAGGATGGTGGCCACTGGGGCCATCTCCGTCTGGCCGTAGAAGTTCCACAGCTGCACGTCCGGCAGCCGCCGCTGCAGCTCCCGCAGGATCTCCACCGGCATCGGCGAAGCGCCGTAGTAGCCCTTGCGCAGGCTCGACAGATCCGTGTTCTGGAACTCGGGGTGCCGCAGCAGCGAGATCCACACCGTGGGCGGACAGAACATCTTGCTGACCTGTTCCCGGGCGATGGTCGCCAACACGACGGCCGGGTCTGGACCGGGCAGGATGATGCTCGTCGCGCCGAGGTAGACGTCAACGCAGAAGAAGCAGTCCAACTGCGCGCAGTGGTACATCGGCAGCGCGTGGATCTCGACATCGTCCGCGCTCATCCCGCCGTCAGCGATGCAGCTGACGTACTGGCTGATCAGTGAGCGCGACGATAGCATCACGCCCTTGGGGCGTGACTCCGTACCCGAGGTGTACATCAGCCGCAGCGGATCGTCGTCGGCAATCGCCACGTCCGGGGCGGTATCGTCGCCGGACTGCCACCAGCCGTCGACGTCCTCCCATCCCGCGGCTGGGGCGGCGCCATCGAACCCGATCCAGCCCCGGATGCCATCCTCGGCCCCCGAGGCGGCCAGGGCCTTCTGCGCCGTGTCCGCCAGGCCGCTCTCCACCACCATCCCGCGGGCTCCGGAGTGGCGCAGGATGAAGGCGATCTCCTCCGGGCCGAGCATGAAGTTGACCGGCACGAGAACCACGCCGATCCTGGCCGTGGCAAAGACCATCAGCACGTACTGCCAGCAGTTGTGGCTGAGCAGCGCCAGCCGGGCCCCCTTCGCCAGGCCGTGGTCAGCCAGAGCGCGTGCGGTCCGGTTGACCGCCGCGTCGAAGCCTGCGTACGTTACCCGCAGGTCACCCGCCACGACGGCGAGCTTGTCCGGGTATCGAGCCGCGCTGCGGTGCAGCAGATCGCCGAGAGAATGCTGCCGGGACCGGGCGACTATTGCGGTCGTTCGCGGGCTGAACATTTCATCCATGAGCGGCCTGGCCTTTCCGAGGGCGGCGCACACGAGCCGCGAAGCCCGGGAACACGGGCTCTGATTCTAATCTGCCCGGCACCGGATCCCGTCAGGCCGTAGCCGGCGACTTCGGTCCGGGCGATTTGCTGGCCTCGAAGTCCTGGTACACATCATCGTCCTCGCCAGCGGCAGGCCTGTACATCGCAGCCAGCGGGAGCGGACACCTGATCAGTAGCCCGGTTTGGGTTCATTCGCGTTCGTCGTCTCGGCGCTAACGCCGATCGCGGGTCACGGCGGAGAGGGTGACCAGCGGGAACCTCGACCAGGACGATCCGGATGCCGTCCGGGTCCTCGATCCACATCTCGGTCAAGCCCCACGGCTCCGCAGCTGGCTCCCTCACAACCGGGACGCCGGCCGCGGCCAGCCGGGCGTGCTCGGCATGGACATCCCGGACCTGGATCCAGATCATCACCGAGCGCCCGGGCGGGCCGGCCGCGGGCCCGGAGACCTCGAGCAGCCCCTGGCCGAGGAAGAACACCACCCCGGGATCATCCGGCGGCCCGAACTCCCGGTAGATGGCCAGGCCCAGCAGGTCACGGTAGAAGCGGCGGCTCCGGTCCAGGTCGCTGGGGCGCAGCAGGATCCGGCTGCTCAGGACGTCCACGCCACTATTCCAGCAGCACGTTGGGGGACAAGGAAGCGTCAGGAGAACGCGCACAGTCCCGCGGTGTGTATTTACGGA
>Ga0207693_10004526_pt1 | contig 11751 bp, 8 predicted proteins | sample LARL81metaG_FD_184347 | JGI IMG/M metagenome (GOLD analysis project Ga0207693, IMG submission 184347) | Corn, switchgrass and miscanthus rhizosphere microbial communities from Kellogg Biological Station, Michigan, USA - LAR L8-1 metaG... | ecosystem: Host-associated > Plants > Roots >...
CTCGCTTCTGTAGGCAATCAGATTTTTCTCTGCCACCTGATGCAGATCGGGCAACAGCTCCACACCCACAACCTGGCGAAACGGATAGTCAGCGGCCATCAAAAGCACACGGCCTTTACCCGAGCCTACGTCGATAAGAGTGAATTTGCTGAAATCAAAATCCAGGCTCGCCATCATTTCCCTGAAAAGCACGGGATCGGTCGGTTGGTACGCGGAATGAAATTGTCCGAGTAGACGGTCGCGCCAGTTTACTGTCGCGCTGGTGGTGTCGACGTGATAGTCCCAGTCGTATTCGGCATCGCCATATCGCTGTCGACGCTGCGCGGGAGTTGACTCCAGAAGAAATTCCCACAATGCTTTCGAAAAACTTCGCGCAGTCGGCCAGAAGCCAGCGCGTGCCAGACCCTCTTTCCACCACCACCGTGCGGTTGAAAGAACCCCTGGCGTTTGTGCGGTAGCCATGCTTCAGCCATGGTAAATGGCGGCTCGGAAAAATGGCGGCCAGGGCTTCTATTGGCAGGCACGATACTTCATAGCTCATTCGTCAGCCTGCAACAACTTAAATTCCGAAGTAGTCGGGGCTAAGGCCTGCCACAACACTTTTCGTGACCATTGCGTCTAAGTATCAGATCTCGGCCGGCAGGGTTGGTTCCTGCCATTCGCGGGACGTATAATAAAAGGGTTGCAATCATCGTGGAGGAAGTCATTATGAATCAGCGCGCAAGCGCTCTTTGGGCTCAATTGAAAGCCAACCGTCCCGCGTACACGCTTTCGATTTTGCTTACGTTGACTCTGGGGATTTTGATTGGCACGGTCATTTCTTACGGAGTCAAGGGACAGGAAAAGAAGGCCATTTCCTCCGATGCTTCGCCACTGACTGTTCCGTCCCCGCAGATGCTGTCGAGCCAGTTCTCCCAGATTTCCAAACAGTTGGAACCCAGCGTGGTCAACATCAACACCGAGTCCACAATCAAGACCCCGAAGCGCCGACACGGACAGGGAGACGATGATGCCAATCCGTTTGATGATTTCTTCGACCGCTTTTTCGGTGGGCAAGGCGGTCCGGGAGGACAAGGCGGCTCTGGCGGCAATGCGGGTTCGATTCGCGAGCGGTCGCTCGGGTCCGGCGTAATTGTGGATTCGAAGGGTTACATCGTCACCAACCGCCACGTGGTGGATAAGGCAGATCGAATTCGCGTGAAGCTACAAGACGATCCGCCGGGTGTCCTGCATGAAGCCAAGGTAATCGGCGCAGATCCTGAAACCGATTTGGCCGTCATCAAGATTGAAAGCGACAAGGCTTTGCCAATCGCCAAGCTGGGTAACTCGGAAAGCATGCAGGTGGGAGATTGGGTGCTGGCGGTCGGAAGTCCGTTTGGATTGCAGGAAACGGTGACTGCTGGAATTGTCTCGGCCATGGGGCGCAACATCGTACCAACCCGTCAATTTCAATCGTTCATTCAGACTGATGCGGCCATAAACCCCGGCAACTCAGGCGGTCCGCTGGTGAATATGGCGGGTGAAGTAATCGGAATCAACACTGCGATTCTTACGGATACGAATGCATACGCTGGCGTAGGCTTCGCCTTGCCCTCGAACACTGTCATGCAGGTGTACAACCAGCTCATTGGTCCTGATCACAGGGTGTCGCGAGGCTCGATCGGCATCATGTTCAATGCGCAGGAGAATCCTGCGATCGCGCGGGTATACGGAACCGGATCAGGGGTGACCGTCTCCGATGTGACGCCCGGCAGTCCCGCAGAACAGGCAGGGGTAAAAGTAGGCGACACGATCGTCGCGATTGATGGCAAAGCCGTCAAGAATGGCGATGAGTTGGTAGCAGATATCGCCAGCCGTAAACCCGGTTCGAAGATCGTGGTCGGATTCATACGCAACGGCAAAAAACAAGAGTTGACGGCCACCGTGGCTGATCGGGCCAAACTATTTGCTGCTCGACTCGGTGATGATGAGGATACCGGCGTCGAAACCGGACCGAAGGAGGGCAAACTCGGCATTACCGTCCGCTCGCTTACTCAAGAGATGGCAGATCGGCTGGATGTTCCAGCTAATAAAGGGGTTATCGTGCAAGACGTTAAGTCCGGCTCATTTGGCGAAGACGTTGGGCTGAGTCGTGGCGACATCGTCCTTGAGATAAACAAACAGACGGTAGACACTGAAGAACAGTTCAACCGGGTTTCTGGCGCTTTGAAGAGTGGTCAGGATGTGGTTTTCTTAGTCCGGCAGAGGGGCGCTGGGCGCCAGGGCGGGACGATTTTCCTGGCTGGCACTCTCCCGTAGAGCCGGCCCACCCGAAAGGGGCTGACCTAAAAGAAGCTGGCGTCGGCCCCGGCGATGGTTTACCCTGCCTCCTCGACCTGAATTGCCCTGGCAGGTTCAGATATTGCGACTTGGTAATTCCATTCCGGCAAAGCTGTTGATCGCTGGGAGCGCCCTGCTTTTGGTGTGCGGAATTGGCTCAGCACAAAACAGCAACAAGGCGGCTGGTGTCAATCGGCCGTCAAAAGCCAGATTCTTGACTGTTTCCTCTTCATCAACCTCCCGAAAGAACAAGAAGTCGCGTAAGCGCGTCAGTGCGCGACAGCGTGGTCAGCAGAAAATCGATCCGGCGCGCGCCCGTGAAATTCAAGAAGCACTGATCCGCGAGCACTATATGGAAGGCTCGGCCTCGGGCGTTTGGGACACGGCTTCGCAGAATGCGATGGTACGTTACCAGGCCGATAATGGCTGGCAGAGTAAAGTCGTTCCAGATTCCCGGGCATTGATCAAACTGGGACTAGGGCCTGACCACGATCACCTTCTCAATCCCGAAAGTGCGATGACGTCCCAGCCCGAACCTCTCCGCACTTCCCCCATGTTGAATCAGAGCCCGATCGTCGCGCTTCCTTCCCAGAAATAGCCACTCAGCCATTAGCGATGGATGGTCCGTCTTGCTGCCAGTCTCAGCTTTTAAAGTGAATCGAAACCGAATTCCTGAAAGAAACCGCGTTGGCGTGCTGACGACAGAGGGCCGGCAACAACTTAAAACTGACGACTAACCTATCGTCCGTTCATCACTGGATCGGGAAAGAACGGCAGCGGTTTGTCGCTGATGACTGCGCGGGGATTGTCATCTACTAAAGCTCGGGCGACGTCGGAGCCGCAAAGTTTGCCCACCTTTTCCCGCGCTGCTGAAAGCATAGGGACGCGATGCTTGGTGTCATGAGCATCGGTGGCCAGCACGTGGACTGCATCTCGTCCCAAGAGCCACTCGGCGACGCGTGAAGCTTTGGTTCCCCACCCACCGGTTATGGCGGACGCCGTGACCTGCACTACGCAGCCCCGCTCGACCCATTGCAGCACCCGTTGCTGGTTCTCCTGAAGGATCGGATTGCGTTCGGGATGGGTGATCACAGGAGTGATACCAACCTCTGCCATCTTGGTGAAGTATTCGTCGATTTGGGAAGGGATGCTGTAGTTGCTTAACTCTACCAGCAGGTAGTGAGTGTCTTCGATGGTGAACCGTTCTGGCGTGACCAGAACCTCGCGCAAGTTGTCATAGGACAGATGGAAGTCGCAGCCCAGGCTCAGGCGCGGGCTTTCTCCCGCCAGTACCCGCAGATATTCAAGATTGCTGGCCAGGTGTTGTCGGTTATATTCATAACGCTCGTTGGCATGGGGCGTAGCCACCATGTGTTCGATTCCGTCGTCTGCCGCCATCCGGCACATCTCGAGCGACATATCCCAGGACTTGGAACCGTCGTCGACCTTCGGCAAGATGTGGCTATGGATATCGATCACTTTGATTCCTGCGGGGAGGGGTATCTCTGATTTAAACAGATTTCAAAGGAAAAAACATTAGTGAGGGATAACGTTTTCCTTAGCTTAATTCAAACTTTAGTCACGAGCATAAATTGTTAACTCGGCGGACGACCCTTTACGAAATTGGTGCACCCGGATCATCGTACGGTTTCTTCAGCCCTGCGATAAAGCAGGACCGCGATAAAGGGGGACGTGCCACAGGAAAGGGCATTCACTACAAGTAATCCACTGATATTTTCCCAATTTCTGCGATTCTAGCTGGAGGTGAACGGGTGAGCGATCAGGCAAGGAATGCAACCGCGAAATCGGCAGGAACAGTAACGCTTGGAGAACTGACAGTTCGCCGACTCGGTTTCGGAGCGATGCGTCTGACCGGAGCGGGAGTATGGGGACCACCGAAGGATCGGGCTGGCGCCCTCGCTGTTCTGAGGCGGGCGGTCGAGTTAGGGGTAGATTTCATCGATACGGCCGATTCCTACGGCCCTGAAATCAGCGAGGATCTGATTGCCGAAGCTCTGTCGCCTTATCCGAAGAATGTCGTCATCGCGACCAAGGGCGGCTGGATTCGTCCGGGTCCGGGCCTGTGGTCACATGATGCGACCCCGGACCATTTGCGTAAGGCCGTGGAAGGCAGCTTAAAAAGGCTCCGTCTGGAGTGCATCGATCTTTATCAACTCCACATACCCGATCCGATTGTTTCCCTGGAAGCCTCACTGGGGATGCTGGCTCAGTTGCAATCGGAAGGGAAGATTCGATCGATTGGCTTGTCTAATGTAACCCGGGAGCACATCGAGCGCGCGCGCAAAATCGTGCCTGCCGTATCTGTACAGAACCGTTACAGCTTTGCCGATCGGGAGTGGGATTACGTGGTGGATTATTGCGAGCAGAATGGAATTGTGTTCATCCCCTGGTTTCCTTTAGGGGCTGGCAAAGTTGCGCAACAGACCCTGCAGCAAATTGCAGCTGCGCGTGGAGCCATGCCCATGCAGATTGCGCTGGCATGGTTGCTGCAACGCTCGCCGCTTATGCTTCCGATTCCGGGAACTTCCTCGCTCGAGCATCTACAAGAAAATATGCTGGGCGGATCGCTGCGGCTAACCGAAGAGGAGTTTGCCCAACTGGCCGACGTGCCACAGCTAACGTTTTCGCGCTGAACGGAGCTGGAGCGCTTTCGCCCGTACAAGCGCATGACCTGCACACACGAGCGAGACGACGGAGCTCCACAGCAACAATCATTTGCCCATGGTGAGTACGGCCCGGAACCGGACTCGTCCGCTGATCATTTGATCATAGGCTTCTGCGGCTTTTTCCAGAGGATAACGTTCGATCATGGGGCGAACCTTGGTGAGTGAACTGAACTGCAATGTGTCCTCGGAATCCTTGGCAGTGCCTGCGGGCCAACCGCGTACCGTCCTGCGGGCAAAGATCAGTTGCAGAGGAGTAATGGTTAGAGGTTCGGCGCTTGCTCCAACGATGATCAGCTTTCCGTCTGGCCCCAGGCCGTCAACCAAGCCCGAGATCGCCTTCGAATCGGGTGCCGTGGCCAAAATGATGTTCGCGCCACCGAGCGTCTGCAGAGCAGACGCCGCTGTTGTCAACTCGGTGTCGATGTAACTGTGCGCGCCCAATTTCTTCGCCAGCGCTTCCTTGTCGCCACCGCGGCCGATTGCAACCGTGCGAAATCCCATCTGACGTGCGTACTGAATACCTAAGTGGCCGAGGCCGCCAATGCCCTGTACCGCCACCAGGTCTCCGGCGCGGCCTCCAGCGTTGCGAAGAGAGTTGTATACGGTAATCCCGGCACACATGAGCGGCGCGGCTTCGTCGGCTGGAAGGTCGTCCGGCATGGCCGCAACCGCTTCGGCTGGAACGACTACATATTCCGCATAGCCACCGTCAAAGCTGATTGAAGTAATTTTCTCGAACTTGCACAGACTGAAGTGGCCTCGACGGCAAGGGTCGCAAGTGAAACAGTGCCCGCCGTGCCAACCCACACCAACGCGCTGTCCAGGCTTCCATTGCGTAACGTCCGCACCGATCGCGTCGATACGTCCGGCAATCTCGTGGCCAGGAATACGCGGGTATTGTAAACCGGGGAACCCGGTCTCTTTCACGAGTGAGTCACTGTGGCACACGCCGCAGGCGTCCACTTTGATCCGCACCTGCGAGCGTCCAGGCTCCGGCATTGGTCTCTCGACAACTTCAAAGTTTCCACCGGGCTTGCTGACTTGTACAGCCTTCATAAATGTTTTCCTTAAGAGACGTTAGGACGAGATCGATTTGTGGGAACAGATCCCCTGCTTCCGGGCATCTGGCAAACCACAGCCTACCAGATGGGAAAACCGTGGGCGGGGATGCAGAAATTGGAATATAAAAGAGCCGCCAACCTGTCGCTAACAGACTAATCCCACCAGCGGACGTTCGCGCCGACACGTTTACTTGTATCTCTCCGCCATGAATTCGCCGATTGATTGGTACGCTTTGGTCAAGCTGGGTTCATCGGGCAGGAACACGATGCGGAAGTGGCGGGTGCCTGGCTTCTGTCCGAAGCCGGAGCCATGCACGACGAGGACGTGCTTTTGGCGGCACAGTTCTTTCACAAAAACGTCATCGCCTTCGTTAATTTCGAGGCGCGGGTACGCATAAAACGCGCCGCGGGGAGTCACGCAACTGACCCGTGGAGTCGAATTGCACCACTGAACAGTGAGATCGCGGCGGGCCCGAAGCTTGTAGCGGGTTTCCGTGAGATGATCTTGCGGGCCATCCAGCGCGGCCTTGATGGCGTACTGCTCGGGATGATTCGCGCACAGACGGGCCCGAAGGAGGCGATGAATACCCTCCACGTATGGCTTGACCGCATTGGCGTCACCGCTGACGATGCCCCATCCGACTCGCCAGCCCGGCGCAAGGTAGTTCTTCGATAGCCCGCCAAAAGTTACAACCGGAACATCTGGTGCTATCGCTGCGATGGAGATTTGTCTTTCTTTATCGACATCACCGTTTCCAGGCTCGTCGAGGATGAGCTTGTCATAAATTTCATCGGCGAAAATGACGAGATTGTTGCGTCGCGCCAGGTCGGCCAATTGTTCCAGCATGCGCCGAGAACAGATCGCCCCGGTGGGGTTGTTGGGATTGATCAGGACGATGGCCCGGGTACGCGAAGTGATCTTGTGCCGGACGTCGATTAGGTCGGGTTGCCACCCGTCATCTTCGTTCAGATCATAAGTGACTACCGGAATGCCCAGCTTGCACAATACTGCGGAATAAAGCGGGTAGTCAGGGCTCGGAGTGAGAACATTTTCGCCGGGATTGACCAGAGCGGTAAGGCAAACGTCGACCGCCTCACTTGCGCCCGAAGTCACGAACACGTCTTGTACAGTTGTAATACCTTTGCGCGCAGCCTCGCCACGGATGGCTTCGAGGGCGTCCGGAATTCCTGGCGATGGAGCGTAGCCATTCTTGCCGTCGCACATAGCCTTGTGTACGGCCTCGATCAGGTGCGGCGGGGTTTTGAAATCGAAGATATTGGGATCGCCAACATTAAGCGCCAGAACCTTGTGGCCTTGCCGCGTGACTTCGTCAGCTACCGATGCCAGATCGCGGATAGCATAGCGAACCTTGTCAAGACGTTGGGCGGCGGCGATTTCGCGAGCTTGTGCGCTGGGCATGGGTCTAGTCAATTCACAGCAAAGCCTTAACCTGTAACGCCGGCATCTTGCCGGCTATCGGAGGTCGTCTCGCCCTCGAAGCTGAGGGGGAAACGACCATAGGAGGGCGAACGCTACATTGTCGTCGTTCAATCCACGCGATCTATCTGTGCCTTCTGCAACCGGTCCGAGTAATCCACGTAAATCGCTTTCCATTCGCTGTAGAAGTCGATCGCGCCCATCCCACCTTCGCGATGGCCGTTGCCCGTGGCTTTTACCCCGCCGAAGGGCAGATGGACCTCCGCACCAATCGTCGGCGCGTTGATGTAGGTAATGCCGGCATGCAGATCGCGCATGGCGACAAAGGCGCGGTTGACATCTTTGGTGTAGAGCGCTGACGACAATCCGTATTCGATTCCGTTAGCGATCGCGATCGCATCTTCCAAGTCTTCACACGGAATAATAGATACGACCGGACCGAAGATTTCTTCCTGGGCAATACGCATCTTGGGATCGACATCCACGAATACGGTCGGCTCCATGAAATACCCGTACTGATATTCGCCCTTGTCCAGACGATTGCCGCCGCACTTCAGTTTCGCGCCCTCGGACTTGCCGATTTCAACATAGCTGAGGTCGGTTTTGAGCTGAGCCTCGTTGACCGCCGGCCCCATGTCTGTGTTTTCCTCCAGGCCGTTCCCAACTCTAAGTTTTTTCGCGCGCTCAACGTAGCGCTCCACGAATTCTCTGTACACGCCTTTCTGCACGATGATGCGGCTGGTCGCCGTGCAGCGCTGTCCCGTGGTCCCGAATCCGCCCCAAAGGCCGCCTTCGATGGCGAGATCGAGATTGGCATCATCGAGCACGATCATGGGGTTCTTGCCACCCAACTCCAGCGAGCAGTGTTTGAAGCTTTTAGCCGCAGTGGTCCCCACGGTTCGTCCGACCGCGGTCGAACCGGTCAGGGAAATGGCTTTAACGTCTGGGTGTTCGGTCAGCGGGGCGCCAACATCGGAGCCGAATCCGCTGACGATGTTGATTACTCCCTTAGGCACGCCTGCATCGGATAGGGTTCGTACCAGATTGAACGTCGAAAGGGGCGTGTCCTGGGCAGGCTTAATTACGCAGGTATTGCCGCAGACGATGGCGGGAAGGATTTTCCATGACGGAATCGCCATAGGGAAATTCCACGGCGTAATCATTCCGCACACCCCGATAGGAGAGCGCACCGCCATAGCGAATTTGTTGGGCAATTCTGAGGGCGTGGTCGGTCCAAACAGGCGACGGCCTTCTCCGGCAAAGTAATAAGCGGTGTCGATGGCTTCCTGGGTGTCGCCCCGCGTCTCTTTCAGGATCTTGCCCATCTCGCGGGTCATATCGCGGGAGTACTCTTCTTTACGTTCCAGCAGCATTTCGGCGGCACGGAACATGATTTCAGCGCGGCGGGGAGCTGGAACCAAACGCCATTTGGTGAAGGCATTTTTGGCAGCGTCAACCGCCGCGTCCACGTCAGCTTTGGCCGACTTCTGGAAAATGCCGACCACCTCGCGCATGTCAGCAGGATTGCGATTTTCGAAAGTCTGGCCGGTCGAGGAGTCTACCCACTCGCCGTCGATGAAATTCTTGTAGACCTTGGTGTTTGGGGTGCTTCCTAGCGCGGCCGGGCTGGCCAGCGTATCCGTCGCCATAATGCCTCCTGATTCGTGTCGTAATTATCCATGCTACAGGCGAGCGGGAAAGGCGGCAATAGAGGCCAGCGATCAGGTTGAGGGGCCAGTGGTTAGTGAGCACTGGCTACCCCTTTTCCGAACACCAACCGCTTGACCACCGATTCTGAGAGACTGCCCGAGCGAGCCAGGTGCGCCCGTATCAAGCACCACCGGACATGGCCGACGGAGGTGCGACCCAAGGTAATCAACCCTGCCCTCCCAGTTATGCTTGTGATACTCTCGCAAATACCTCATATTCTTTGGGTTTGGCTAGATTCTGGTGCCATTTGTGTCTTCAAGCAGCAAGCCGGGAATCCATGTAGCGTGGAAGACGGTCACATATCGCAGTGTGGCCCTCGGCGCGCTGCTTATCGTGGTCGTGTTGTTTGTAGGCATGACTTTCGTGTTCCCGCAATTCACGCAAAGAGAAGTCAAATCAGTCACGAACTTGGGCAGCAGGCTGCTGGAGATGGTGGCTGGGGCGGGCACGAGTACCAAGGCCGGGACGGCTAGTTCGCAACAGGCCCACATCACCGCCCTCGATGGGTCGGTCCGGGTAAAAAAGGCCAGTAGTAATAGCTGGATCGCGGCCGATTACAACGTTCCTCTGGAGAAAGGCGACGTTGTACAGACCGGGTCGGAAGGCATGGCCAAGATCGTCTTCAACGACGGTACCAACTACACCGTAAAGCAGGATTCCCTGATCGTAATTGAAGAAAACTCGGCCAATGACCAGCAGCAGACCAATGTTTCGGTCGCGGTCAGCACCGGTACAGTGGATCTTTCGACGGCCACCTATGTTCAGGGATCAAAATCGCAAGTAACCGTCGCAGGAGCGACCGCGTCTTTGGCTCCCGATAGCGCGGCCATGGTGCGCAACGACCCGAAGGCCGATCAACACGAAATTCTGCTGAAAAAGGGCACGGGAGACATCACACGCAACGGAGAAACGGTGCATCTCGCGGACTGGGAAAAGGTAGCTTTTCAATCGCAATCTCCGCGCATGGCCAAGCTGAAAGAGATTGGACCGCCTACCCCGATCTCGCCCGCCAACATGATGCCCATTTTTTCCACGGGCGAGACCAAGCCTGTGGAGTTTTCCTGGACGCAAATGGCCAACGCGGTAGGATACCGCTTACGTATTTCGCGCAATCCCTATTTCTCTTCGACGATTGTGGATCGCAAGGTAAATACCGCCGATGTCATTGTGTCGGGATTGAACGAGGGAGCTTACTACTGGCTGGTGCAATCTTACGACGCAAATGACAAGGAGTCGATCGAGAGCCAGAAAAACCGTTTCACCATCATCTCCAAGGGTAAGAGCACTGCCGCTATCAATCTGGAAGTGGACCCGTTTACGCAGCACGGCCATGTGATCGAACTTACCGGGAAGACTGAAGCAGGAGCGAGAGTAATGGTTAACGGGCGGGAAGTGCCGGTAGTCGGAGTCGATGGCACTTTTCATTACTTCATGCCTCCGCTGCCCCAGGGACAAAGTGTCATTACGATCACGGCGCAGAACTCCAAAGGCGGAGTGAATACATTGCAGAAAAAGATCGTGATTCAGTAGAGCCTCAGGAGAAAAATTCCCGAGGTGCCGGGACTTTGGTTTGGCGGCGAAATGGGGTTGATCCCATAGAATTAGGGCACGGCCCCCCTCCGCACAGTAACAACCGGGTACGCCCGGCAATGACAGCGGTCTGAGAGAGCTAATTCGCGTATGTCATCCAACGGATTTCATTCTTCAACCCGTCTGCACAATCTGAGATCACTATTCAGCATTTTTTCCAGTGATCTTGCCATCGACCTGGGGACTGCCAACACGCTGGTTTACGCTCGAGGTAAAGGCATCGTCGTCAATGAGCCCTCTATCGTAGCCATCAACAAGAACACTGGCGAAGTCGAGGCCGTAGGCAAAGAAGCCAAAGAGATGCTGGGCCGCACGCCCGGCAACATCGTAGCTATTAAGCCCATGAAGGACGGCGTTATCGCCGACTTCAAAGTCACCGAGAAGATGCTCAACTACTTCATCCAGAAGGCGCACAACCGCAAGATGCTCGTACACCCCCGCATCGTGATCGGCGTCCCTTCGGAAATCACCCAGGTGGAAAAACGCGCGGTCATGGACTCTGCTTATCGCGCCAAAGCTAGCGAAGTGTATCTGGTGGAACAAGCCATGGTGGCTGCGATTGGTGCCGGATTGCCTATTACCGAACCCAGCGGCAACATGGTCGTGGATATCGGTGGTGGCACCACTGACGTGGCCGTGTTCACCGATGGGGCCATCTGGCATACGGTAGTGTTGCCAATCGGGGGGAATCTGATCACTAGCGACATCGCCATAGGCTTGCGTTTGCCGTTTGCTGTAGCAGAGGAACTTAAGGTGACCTATGGCCACTGTAATCCTGCGACGATCGCCGATGACGACATGATCGATGTGCTTGAGGATAACGGCAAGGATCCCGTCGTGCGTGAGATCACGGGGTTCATCGATGCGATGACCGAGGACGAGCAGATCGATCTCGTCGCGTTGATGCGGCTCGGGCGCGGCGACGGCACCCTCGATGACTGGGACG
>Ga0207693_10004527_pt1 | contig 11747 bp, 10 predicted proteins | sample LARL81metaG_FD_184347 | JGI IMG/M metagenome (GOLD analysis project Ga0207693, IMG submission 184347) | Corn, switchgrass and miscanthus rhizosphere microbial communities from Kellogg Biological Station, Michigan, USA - LAR L8-1 metaG... | ecosystem: Host-associated > Plants > Roots >...
TCCGAGCAGCATTCCGGTGACGACGAGGATCCGCGGGCCAAACCGGGCGCGCAGCCTCGTGTTGCCGATCACCGCCGAGACCATGACCACCGCTGTCATCGGCAGGAACGCCAGCCCGGTTGCGACCGGCGAGTAGCCGCGGGTCTGCTGGAGGTAGTAGGTGAGGAACAGGAACACGCCGAACATCGCAGCGCCGGAGATTCCGATCGACAGGAACGAGGCGCCGCGGTTGGGGTCGGTGATGACGCGCATCGGCAGCAGCGGGTTTGCGACACGTGACTCGATCCACGCAAACAGCGCCAGCAAGACGACGCCGCCCGCGAGCATCGCGACGGTCATCGGGTTCGTCCAGCTGGTGGTCTCGGCGTGCGAGAAGCCGTACACCAGCGCGAACAGGCCGCCGGTAACCGTGACCGCCCCGGGCCAGTCGATCCGCGGGCGGTTGGCAGTGGCCTGGTTGTGCAGCAGCGCTAGGCCGCCTGCGATCGCGATCGTCGCGAACACCAGGTTGACGTACATGGCGGAGCGCCAGCTCAGGTACTGCGTGAGCACGCCGCCCAGCAATAGGCCCACGGAAGCGCCGCTACCGGCGATCGCGCTGTAGACGCCGAACGCCTTGTTGCGCTCGCCGTCGTCGGTGAACGTGGTAGTCAGCAGCGACAGTGCGGCCGGGGCCAGCAGGGCGCCGAACGCGCCCTGGAACGTGCGCGCTGCGACGAGCTCGGTGAAGTTCTGTGCAGCGCCGCCGATCGCCGATGCGATCGCGAATCCGGCCAGTCCGACGACGAACGTCCACTTGCGACCGAAGAAGTCGCTGATGCGCCCGCCGATCAACAGCAGACTCCCGAACGCGAGCGCGTAGGCGGTGACGATCCACTGGCGGTTGTCGTTTGAGAAGTGCAGCGCGTGTTGGGCGGAGGGCAGCGCGATGTTCACGATCGTCGCGTCGAGCACGACCATCAGCTGCGCGATGCCGAGGATCGCGAGGATCTTCCATCGGTTCTGGTAATGCGGGTTTTCGGTAGTCATGTGGCCCTTGTGGTCGAGACTAAATGGATAGCTGATATCCGCTTCTAGGGGCAGCCTAGCACATAAGCGGATACTGTCAATCCACTTTTGCTAACCTTCTTCCATGCCCGTCACCGACCGCCCTCTGCGCAAGGACGCCGAACTCAATCGGCGCAAGATCCTCGACGCCGCCGGCGAGCTGTTTGCGCAGCGCGGCCTCGGCGTCACGCTCAACGACGTCGCGCATCACGCCGGGGTCGGCGTCGGCACCGTCTACCGGCGCTTCCCCGACAAGGCGCAGCTGATCGACGAGCTCTTCGAGGAGCGCCTTGAAGAGATCCACGCCCTGATCGAGACGGCGATCGAGGACCCCGATCCGTGGCACGGGCTGTCCAGCTTCCTGGAGAACGCGCTAGAGATCCAAGCCCGCGACCGTGCTGTCAAGGAGCTACTTTTCAACACGCCCGGGGGCGCAGAGCGCGTGGCCAAGATGCGGGGGAAGATGTTCCCGCTGGCGACCGTGCTGGTGGCGCGGGCTCAGGAATCGGGACAGCTGCGCCCCGACGCCGCCGCCCAGGACGTACCGATGGTGCAGCTGATGATCGGCACGATCATCGACCTGTCGCGAGACTTCGAACCCGACCTCTGGCGACGCCTTCTGTCGATCGTCCTGCAGGGCCTGCGCGCCGACCCGGGCGCGCCGGAACCGCTCGAGCCGGCGCCCCCGGCGCCCGATCGCATGCAGGCGATGCTCACCGCCTGGAAGCCGACGCGGGCCTAGGCGCCGGCTGGCGTCGGGGTCGTGATCGAGAGCGACCTGGCGCGGTTTTTCGCCGCTCGCACGGCCTCGCTCAACGTGTCGATGTCGTAGACGCCGTAGTGACGACGACCGTTGATGAAGAACGTCGGTGTCCCGGTGACGCCACTCTCGTCGGCCGACGCCACGTCCTCTGACACGCGCGGCGCGTACTCGCGCCCGCGTAGCTCCTGTACGAACCTCTCGACGTCAAGTCCGAGCTCACGCGCGTGGCGCGTGAGGTCCTGCGGCGCGAGCTCGTCCTGATGGCCGAGCAGCACGTCGTACATCTCCCAGAACTTGCCCTGGGCGGAGGCTGCCTCTGACGCTTCGGCGGCGAGTTGGGCGCGCGGGTGCACGTCGTTGAGCGGCAGGTGGCGCCAGACGTAGCGGATGTCGTCGCCATGCTCGGCCAGCAGTTCCCGGATCACGCCCTCGGCCTGCCCGCAATATGGGCACTGAAAATCGCCGTACTCGAGTAGCGTCACCGGAGCGTCCTCGGGACCTCGGATGTGGTCGCGCTCGGGATCAGGGTCCTCGGTCAGGTCGAGGATGTCCTCGGCAGTGCCCCCGATCTGTCGGGCGCGCACCGCCTGCGGAAGTCGCCTGATGATCGCGAACACCACCCAGCCGAGCGCCGGTGCTACGAGCACGGTGGCGAGCGCCCCGAGCCTCGCCTCGTCCAACCGCTCACCCGTGAACGCGATGCTCGAGATCAGCAGCGACACCGTGAAGCCGATCCCCGCACACGTGCCGACCCCGACCAGCAACGGGTTGCTCAGCGGGGAGCGCGGCCCATGTAACCACGGCCGCGACGACAGCCACGACCCGGCGAACACGCCGATTGGCTTGCCCACTACGTAGCCGAACAGGATTCCAAGCGTGATCGGCGAGGTGGCCGCGTGTGACAGCAGCGTGCCCGTCAGATGAATGCCCGCGTTGGCCAGCGCGAACAGAGGCACGATCACGTAGCTCGTCCACGGATGCAGGTCGTACTGAATCCGCTCGTTGGCCGAGATCGCTGACAAGAGGCTCTGCTGCGCGGTACGGGCAAGCTCGGGGGTCGGCTGCTCGCGGAACGAGCGAGTCAACTCGGTGGCCCGCTCTAAGTCCTCGCGCGACGGCGGGTACGCGCTGGTCGCCAGTCCGATCACCAGCCCGGAGATCACCGGGTCGATGCCGGACTTGAACATCGCCACCCAAAGCGCGACCCCTAGCACGATCGAAAGCGGGCCCCGCCCGATTGGCACGTACCGAAGCGCCAGCAGCAGCCCGAAAAAGACCACGGCGATCGCCAGCGCCGTGAACGAGATGTGTCCCGCGTAGACCGTTGCGATGACCAGCAGCGCCGCGAGGTCGTCGACGACCGCCAGCGTCAGCAGGAACACCCGCGCCCGCGTCGCGGCGCGCGGCGTCAGTAGCGCGATCGCTCCGAGCGCGAACGCGGTGTCGGTCGACATCGCAGCGCCCCAGCCGTGAGCGCCTGCGCCGCCTCCGTTGAATGCAAGGTAGATCAGGATCGGGACCGTGAAGCCGCCGATCGCGGCGAACACCGGAATCGCGATCCGGCTGCGCTCGCGCAGCTCGCCGAGGTCGAGCTCCCGCTTGGCCTCGAGCCCCACAACCAGGAAGAACAGCGTCATCAGGCCCTCGTTGACCCAGTGGCGCAGGTCTGTCGCGAGGCCATGGGTGCCCACGCGAATCGAGAGCTCGGTCGTCCAGAACGACTCGTAGGAGTGGCCGGGCATGTTCGCCCACAGCAGCGCGGCGATCGCCGCGGCCAGCATCACGACCGCGCCGCCGGTCTCCGTGCTCAGGAAGCTTCGCACCGGCGCCGCCAGGTTGCGCGCCCATGCGGTGCGGCCGCCGAAGGAGATGACGTGCGAACCGGAGCTCATTGGAACCGATTATGCGCGGTGCGGGCGCAACATAAGGGGACGCGGGACCTTGCCGGACCTGGTGCCCGCGACGCTTCGACGAGAATCGAAGCGTTTAGGCCCTAAGGTCGAAGACATGGCCAGAAAGCGGGATTCACTACTCACGGTCATCGCGATGAGCCTCGGCTTCGGGGTCGTCCAACTCGACGTCAGCGTGGTCAACGTGGCGATCCGGCCGATCGGCGACGCGCTCGGCGGCGGGGTGGCTGCGCTGCAGTGGATTGTCAGCGCGTACACGATCATGTTCGCGGCGTTCATCCTGTCGGCCGGGGCGTTCGGCGACCGAGTCGGAGCGCGGCGGGTGTTCGTCGGCGGTTTCGCGCTGTTCACGGCGGCGTCTGCGCTCTGCGGCCTGGCTCCGTCGCTAGGCGTTCTGATCGCGGCGCGGGCCTTGCAGGGACTGGGAGCGGCTGTGCTCGTGCCGTGCTCGTTGATCCTGCTCAACCACGCCTTCCAGGAGCCGCGCGAGCGCGCGCGGGCAGTTGGTCTGTGGGCCGCGGGCGCGTCGATCGGACTGTCCGGCGGCCCGGTCGTCGGCGGCGGGCTGATCGCGACGCTCGGATGGCGAGCGATCTTCTTCATCAACGTCCCAATCGGGTTGGTCGCGATCTGGCTGACGCTTCGCTATGCGACCGAGACGCCGCGCGCCCGGGATCGCAGCGTCGACCTGCCCGGTCAGCTTGCCGCGGTGGTCACACTTGCGTCGCTGGCCGCGGCGACGATCGAGGGCGGGACGGTCGGCTGGACCCGGCCCGGGATCCTCGCCGGCTATGCAATCTCGCTGGTCTCGCTGCTGGCGTTCTTGCGGATCGAATCGCGGCGCCGCAGTCCCCTGCTGCCGCTGGTGCTCTTCCGCCGGCCGACGTTCAGCGCCTCATCGGCTATGGGCCTGGTGCTGAACATCGCGGTCTACGGCTTCATCTTCGTCCTCAGCCTGTTCTTCCAGCGCGAGCAGGGCCGCTCGCCGCTGCAGACCGGGTTGGCGTTCGCGCCGATGACCGGAATCGTGCTTGCGACCAACCTCTCCGCCGGGCGGTTGGCTCAGCGTTTCGGGATCCGGCAGATGATCGCCTTGGCCGGCGTGCTCGCCGCGGTTGCGTTCGCCGGCCTGCTGGAGGTCGGCCCCTCCACGTCGTACGTCGCGATGGCGGCCAAGTTGATCGTCATCGGCGCCAGCGTCGGGCTGATCGTGCCGCTGATGACGACCGAGATCCTCGGCAGCGTCGACCGCTCCTACTCGGGTGTCGCTTCGGGCACGCTGAACACCGCGCGCCAGACCGGCAGCCTGATCGGTGTTGCGCTGTTCGGGTCGCTGATCGGCGCGGCCGGATCCGGCTTCATCGGTGGCCTGCACACGACGCTGATCATCTGTGCCGCGCTTCTGCTTGGCACAGCAGCGCTGGCGGCTCGGCTTCCGCGCGGCGAAAATCGCTCCAGATAGCCGGGGCGCCCGCGGATAGCATGCGAGCTGGTATCTGACAACCGAGGGGTGGTAACAGTGGGCGAGGTGGCCGGTAGGCGCATGACGGTCGAGATCGACGGGGACTTCGTGGTCTTTCTCATCGGCGCTCGGTTCAACAGCAAGCTGCACTTTGCGCGCAGCCTGGTCGACCTGGGCGGCCGGCGCGGCATGAAGCACATGCTCGACTATCTCGTCGAGCGACCGGAGAAGGGACTGCTGGCGTACGAGATGGGGCTGCCGACGATCGTGCAGTACTGGCGATCATTCGAGCACCTGGAGGCGTTCGCCAAGGACAAGGACGACCCGCACCTGGACGTGTGGCGCCAGTACTGGCGCCGCGTCGGCAAGAGCGGCCGCACCGGCATCTGGCACGAGACCTATCTGGTGCAGGCCGGGCAGTACGAGGCCGTCTACGGGAACATGCCGGCGCACGGGCTGGGCAAGGCGGGAACGCTGATGCCCGTGTCAGAGGCGTCGAGCGCCCGGAGTCGGATCACCGCTGTCAGCGCCTGAGCCGCGGGTGGTTGCCGCCCTCTACTGAGGGGCGTCGGGGACCTCTCGCTCGATCCAGCGCATGATCAGGGCGGTCACGTAGCGCCGCTCGTCGGCCGTGAGCTCGTGCCCGCGCGGGATCTGGTGGTTGCGCTGCAGGCATCCCCGGCAGCATGTCGCGGTGGCGTGCTGTGCGACGAACACGGGGTGATTGCGGTACGGCGTCTGCTTGCCGTCGCGAGGCGGGTTCGCCGGCGCGACACGCGTGGCGATCAGGTCGGCGGCATGGCTACGGATCGCTCTTAGGCCGCGGAGCTCGACGAGCGCCCGCTCGCGGCCCTGAAGGTGAAAGCTGGCCCGGAAGCGCTGCTTTGCCAGGGCGTCGAGCCGTGCGTCGATCGCCTCGGCGGATGGGGCGTATCCGGCCACTGGTTAGGAGCCGTGCTTGATCGACCGTGCAACCCGCCGGTGCTCGCGCATCGTCTCGAGCCCGTCGGCGCCGGGCTGGCGGCCGAAGCCGCAGTACATCGCGACGCCGAAGTCGTTGATGTACCTGGAGGCCGTCCGGTGCCGGCGCTCGAGCCCCGAGGCGCCGTCGATCGGAAGCACGATCCCGAGGAACACGCGGGCCGACCCGGGGTCGAGATCGACAAGCGGCCGGAAGAAGTTGCGGTCCTCGCTGCGCAAATATCGCGGGCCGGCCAGGTGCAGCCAGTCGACGGTGCGTCCGGAGTTGGCGACGGCGAAGTTGGCCATGCGCACGAGGACGCCGTAGTCGCGGGCCTCGTACATCGGCCACTCGGGGAAGGTGCCATAACAGAGGTGATATCCCACCATGACCTCCTCGGGGATCAGCCGCGTGAGCCGGGTGACCGGACCGGCGAAGCGTTCCCAGCCGCCCTCTGTCGTCCATGCGAGCACGCCCTCGATGTCCTGGGTCTCATAGGCGCAGTCCCATTGGATTGCGAGGTCTTCGGCGGGGATCTCGGCGAGCATGCGCCCGAGCTCGCGCTCCACGAGTTTCTCGAACCCACGCTCTGCTCTTGGGTAGTCGTTTGCGAAGTCCGCCTTGAACGCATTCAGCGCGCTCGCGGGGAACGGGAGGCCTACCTGAAAGCGCAGTTGCTTTGGGATCACTCCCTCCTCGCGGAGCGCGCGGAAGGTTCGATAGGACTCGATCGCGTCGTCGATGCGAGGCCACTTGTCGAAGTGCAGTTCGTCGACGTCTTCGCGGATGCCAAACACGGGCGTCTCGTAGGCATGTCGGGGGCGTCCGGTCGGCGACTCGGTCTCGGACACGACGATGACCTCGGGATTCGGCCGCGCGAGCGTCTCGCGCTCGTACCCAACCCAGGCCGCCCGTGGGCCGGTCTCGCCATCGGGCAGCGCGAAGACCATGTCGCCGAACAGCTCAGCGCCCGCCCGAAACGCCGTCTCGGTCGAGTCGACCGGCAGGCTCCCAACCAACAACAGCTCGCTCGTGACCCGCGATCTCATCTCCCCTCCTTGTCGCCGTGACATGCCACTGGATCAGAATCCCACAGACGGGCTCCTAGAATGGGTCACAGCCACGCCCCCATGGTCTAGCGGTTAGGACGCCTGCCTTTCACGCAGGAGATCACCGGTTCGAATCCGGTTGGGGGTACTGACGATTCGCCGCTTCCGGCAGTTTCGCCTGGCCCGATAGTGGCCCAAACGGGTGTCTACGTGCTCGACATCTTCAACGGCAAACGCCTTCATGACCTCGAACTCGAACACGTCCGTTCGCTGCTCGACGATGTCCGCGCTGAGCCGCTGCATTGGGAGGCGAAGGGCATCAAGGTCCGGTCTGGCGAGGTCCGCGAGCAGATCTGCGGTTTCGCCAACAGCCACGATGGCGGCTACTTGATCCTCGGCACTGGCGTAGACAATGGGGAATGGTTGCTCGACGGCGTCCCATTCCCTGATAACGACCCACCTGCTTGGGTGTCGTCTGTGGCCGAAGGTGTGCGGCCCTACCCGGATGGACTTGATACGCATCCGATTCTCGTAGAGCGAGATCTCTGGGTGGCGGTGAGCTGGATTCCTCCGACGCCAACGCCGCCGTGCAATGCCCACGGGACCGTGTACGAACGGGTATCGGGACGGACTGTGAGCGTCCGGGAGCCCTTGCGACTTGCCCAGCTTTTCGCTCGCGGCGACGGCGCCCGCGAGCGTGCCCGAGAGTTCGCCCACGTCGCTGCCAACGTCGCACTCACCGAGGTCGGTGGGCCCTTCGATGACAACACCGTCCGGTTCGGGCTTGGCTTGTGTGCGACCGGCTACGCGCCCGATATCGGCTCTCGGTTGTTTAGTCCGAGGTTCTGGGATGTCCTCGCCGCTGCAACCCTCCGGCCGCACGGGCCGGGCGTGACGTGTGGACAAAGCCAGACCGCAGTCATAGGGCGCGCGGGGCCAATGTCGCTCGACGGCACCGAGTGGTATGTCCACGCAACGTGGAACGGGTCAGTCGCGGTCGGGTGCAACCTTAACGAGCTGTCCCACTTGCCGGGCCTTGTGGAGGGGATCCGGGATGCATGGCAACTCACTTCGACGTTGATCGCTGAACTGGGGCCAGCCGGGGGCGCGTATTTGTGGCTGGAATTCCGAGGCTCCCCTGTCGACTCCGGGCAACTTGCCCGTGGTCCCATCGACCTGAGGTTGGATGAGGGCCTGATGCCGGGCATCGAGCGCGAACTCATGCGCGCCGCCGGCCGGATGGCATTTGAGGAAACGAACTGAACTGGTGAGGCGAAGCGTCAGCGCTCGTTTAGTTGCCGTTGTGACGCCTGACTCTGCTTGGCGTCGTATGCGTCCAGACGACTCGCGATTCCGGCGCCAGCTCCATCGAGCAGCGTCCCGTAGTGCCGCTCGATCATCCGGACGCTCGTGCCCATGATCTTCGCCAACTCGAACACCGGCACGCCCGCGGCGATCGCGCGGCTTGCGAACGTCGAGCGCAGATCGTAGATCCGCGCGGGACGCTCGACGCCCGAGGCTTCGATCGCAGGCACCCACTCCCGCCTGCGGAAGTGGTCGAGGTTGAGCAGTCCGCCAGCTGGCGCGGGGAACAGCAGCGGCGTGTCGAGCCGCGGTGGGAGCGCGTCGAGCGCGTCGAGCGCGCGACGCGAGAGCGGCACCTGCCGGCGACTGGTGCTCGTCTTCGTGAGGCCGACGAGAATCCGGCCGCCGCGCTCGTCCTCTGACACCGTGCGGGCGACGCTGACGTGCCCAGCTTTCCGGTCGATGTCGCGGCGCTCAAGCGCCGCCCATTCCTCGGGCCTGAGTCCCGTCGCGGCAGCGAAAGCCGGTAACGGCCGGTAGATAGCCGACAACTCCTCGGTGATCGCGTCGAGCTCGGCGACGGTGAACGCGCGCACGGTCCTCGGCGCCGGTTGGCGGTTAAGCGAGCTTCGCCGGATTGCAGCCCGTGTGCCCCCACCGGCACGCCGCCTCGAGGCATTGGCGCAGCGCCTGCACAATCCCGTAACGGGAACCGTCCGACAAGGTCGCGAACCATCCCGCCAGCTCTCCGCTCATCCGCTCGAGGTCGCGCAACGGCACATCGCCATAGGCGGCCACGGCATAGGCAAGCCGTTCGCGGAGGATCGCGATCGTCCGGCCGCGGACCGCGACGCTGTGACGTTCGAGATACACCTCGACGAACTGGGCGAGCGTCACGTCTGCGATCGACGCGTGCTCGCCGCGGAGCCGCGGTTCGATGACGTCGCGATAGTGGTTCAGGGCGGCTGTCTTGGACGGGAACAGGGACTTGCGGCGACGGACGCCGTTCTCGTCGTACCAGCGCAGGCCCCAGCGGTTCGGGGCGAGCCGGTAGGCCTGGCCGCGCTGCGTGGCGGGCATGCTCTACTCCTCGACTTCGGGGGTGGTTGACAAGAGATACGGCAGCGGCTGGGCGGCGTCCGCCGGGGTGGTTGACACTCCTCGACCGGACGTCGCCCGACCCGCTAGCCACTGCTCGAGCTGAGTCTCACCGATCCGGATCGCCCCGCCCGGCAGGCGGACCGCCGGCAGTTCTCCCCGGCGAACCCACCGGAGCACGGTCTCGCACGACACGCCGAGTCGCTCGCTCACGGTCCGAGGCGGGGGCTCACAGCGCGCGCTAGCGGAACTGGCCAGCCAGTCGTGGAAGCCGGTCGAGATGCACGTCGCCTGCGTGCGTCGCGTCAGAGCCGTGGTCGCGCGAGAGCGTTCGCCTTGGCGCCGGTCCGGGTGGCTGCCCCGACACGTTAGCTTTGGTGCCCCAGGCATGCCGTTCCACAGCTCACATTCGGGATCAGACGCAACGCTCCGCCGCGCCGCCGGTTCGGTGCGGCGGACCGCGCAGCGGTTGAAATGGGCATGGGAGGATCGTCGCCTGATCGCCGAGCAAGAACGTGGCGTACTTGGTCCGGCTCATCTCCGTTGGCGAGGCAACTCCGCCGCCGAGAATCGGGTTAGGTGGACGGGCTGGAATTGGAACAGGCGCGGTGAAGAGTGGAACGCTTGTGAAGAGTGGAAGCGCGCGTTGATCGATGACGTGCTTTGCCGCTGGATTCCCTCAAATGGTGTAGTGGTTGAGATCGGCCCTGGCGGGGGACGTTGGTCGGAGGTACTGGTAGCGCGCTCGATACGCCTGATTCTCGTTGACGTGAGCGAGCGTCCGTTGGAGCTCTGCCGCGAGCGATTCAACGATGCGAGCAATGTCGAGTATGTCCTGTCATCTGGAAGCGACCTTCCCGGTATCGCAAGCGGCTCCGTCGATGCAGTGTGGTCGTTCGATGTGTTCGTCCACGTAGCGCCGTCCGACCAGGCGGGGTACATCGAAGAGATCGCCCGAGTTCTCAGGCCTGGTGGCGTTGCAGCGATCCACCACGCCGACGGCCGCAACCGTGGTGAGATGCCGTCGCGCCATGGTTGGCGGGCACCGATGTCCCAGGGGCTGTTCGCAGCGCTCGCACTCGAGCGAGGCTTGCGCGTCGAATGCCAGCTGGATTCGTGGGGACCAGACGGGCGTTATGACCTCAGTGGGTACGCCGACGCAATCACGATCTGTCGACGCGACTGAGCGATTTCGCGATCTGCTTAGCCATCAAATGCCGGACGCTCGGGGCACCCAAGCTTGCGACCCGTGCCCAGTGGGGCACGGTGCGGTATCTCTCGCCACATCCAAAGGCCAGCGCGCGCCCTGCCCGGGAGTGTCGGTTCGATCGGAGAAGGGGCAGCGACCTTGCAGGGACGGCGCGGACTTTCCGACCGTTCCGCCGACGCGAAAGGGGAAGGTTGGCTTAGCGCGGATGGCGCCGCGCTCGTCCACCGGTAGCGCAGTACAAAAGGAACTTCAAAATCGCCAAGAAAACCGGGGAATCGCCGGGCGGAGGGTCGAGTCGGCAGACATCCGACCATCTCAGTCCCCTGACACTCGACCGCGAGAATAGGCCTCGGGTCGGCATTCCCCTGTGCAAAAAGGCCGGCGAGGGGAAGCTGACCTGGTTTCTGTGTGATTCTGGCCGGTCTGAGCGCCTTATCTGGCGCTTTGGGTGGGGGAAACAGTGCCTTTGGGGCTTGGATCCCGTTAGACGGTCACCCCCGGCTGTCAGGGGGTGTCGGGGGCGGCCGACTGTGGCCCAATAGTGGCCCAAACGTCGCTGAGGGCACTTCCCGCAGCCATTGACGATCCGTGCTCACGACCGTCGGGATCCCGTGTCTTGACGGGCGATTCGTCGACTTGACGTCGCCCCCGGTCGCGACCCCCGGCGCGGCCTTTCACGCAGGAGATCACCGGTTCGAATCCGGTTGGGGGTACTGACGATTCGCCGCTTCCGGCAGATTCGCCAAAGGCCCGCGCCGTTCACGGCGATCATCTACGACAGCGGGCACGAGGCCCGCGAGCTCAATGAGCTGGAACAGCATTTGCTCGAGCACGTGTGCGGATTGCTCGGCTACGACATCGAGTGGGTTGGGATCGCCGCCAGCTGCCCACGATGAATACAGTTCCGAACGCTCTGATCCGTCACCTTCGGTTGCGAGGCAA
>Ga0207693_10004529_pt1 | contig 11745 bp, 16 predicted proteins | sample LARL81metaG_FD_184347 | JGI IMG/M metagenome (GOLD analysis project Ga0207693, IMG submission 184347) | Corn, switchgrass and miscanthus rhizosphere microbial communities from Kellogg Biological Station, Michigan, USA - LAR L8-1 metaG... | ecosystem: Host-associated > Plants > Roots >...
CGAACACGCGACTTCGCTTGCCGACCTCGCGCAGACAGCTCCGGCGAAGGGCCAGATCGCGCGCTTCCTGCATAATCACAAGGATGACGGCGCTCGGACGACAAGGACCATGCCGCATCACGTTGTGATGTGACCTGGAAAGTGCTGCTGAGCGCCTGATCAAAGCTAACGACAGTTTCCGCCGAAAGGGAATTACATGGCTACAAAAGAGCGGCTTGCGGCTATGGCGGCCTCCCGTTGCGCCGTGTGCTCGGGGGCGATGGCGTTTACGCTCGTGAAGGCAGATCCAACCAACAGCGCGTTGGAGCTTCGCACCTACCTGTGCGGGGAGTGCGGCCACGGCCAAACCTACAGCGTCGACGCCGGCGACAGCTGAACGCAACGATAATATCCCGGGCATTGTCGCCGCCGAGGAGTAACTGACGTGAATTCAAATTCAAACCAGGCGCAACAACGAGCGGAAAAGCATTTCAAGAAGCAAGAGCGCGCACAAGACGCCCGGCAAGCGATGATCGAATATGAAGCTCATACTCTCGCAGTTCGCGAGAAGACCGCACGTTTGAGAGCGCTTCGATTAGCTAAGGGGCGCTTGTCGTGAGCGCCCAGCAGAGATTGGCTTTGAAGCCTACGACAGGCGCGCCCCGCCGTATTAAAACTGACACAGCTTCCACGTTTTGGAGCTGGTTGACGATGGAGGGCAAGAATGAACAAGCAGGAAATTCGCAGGGCTGTCATTCGGGAGTGGATGGCGCTTCCATGCGATAAGCGACAGACCGCGGAGCAGACCGCCAGCTTTGCCGTAAAGGCGATGCACCGCCACGAGCTTCCGCGCAGCCGCAACGACGCGTATCAGGTGATGATGGGCTGGTTGCGGCCACGGACCGGGAAGCCGTGACCTGTGGACTGCCTCGTCGGCGCCCAATCGTCGATATGGAAATGATTCGAAGCTAGATGACCATACGAACGACCCGCAAAACGGTGACTTTCGCTCGACCGTTCATACTGAAGGGTGTCGATCGAATATTGCCAGATGGAGACTATCGAGTCTTGACTGATGAAGAACCTTATCGAAGAATTGTCGTTTCCCGTCTATCGTCGCGTGTCGACGATGATCTTCGTGCCGACTGAATCTGCTTCGTCGGTTGAGATGGTGCCCGTTGACCCGCTAGACCTCGAGACAGCGCAGGAGCGGGACCTGAATCATGGCACCTAATTTTCCAACCAGAACCCACCGATCAACGTAGAGTGCCGTGCGATTTTAGAGCTAAGCGCTATAGGCTTGGCCGATTGCGGTACGCACGCAGCATCCAGCGCAAATAATATTCCTCTACCGAGATCTATCGAGATAAAAAACTCATTGGGGAAGCCAACGCTCAGCCAAGTGGGATGCATCGCGATCTCAAGACACGCGAATGTGTCTACTTGTCTTGCAACCCCTTGCACCGCCAAACGTTAGACTGCATGACCTACACGCGAAGGCTTCTCAACAAAATCCCGCCGCCAACGCTTCGGCTGTTCATCAATTTATCCACCATTGCAGCAATTGCGATCATGGGGTTGGCTCTTATTGCTCATTAGCGTTCCGGCGCGCGCCGCACGTCAAGGGTTGTTGCTGAACAGAACAATGTTGCCGGGCCGATCCAATCTGGCCACGGCGAAGACTGTCGCGATTTCGAAGGTCGACGCGTGGAACCGCACGAAAGATTTCCCCAAGGAGTTCGTGACGCTGCCGGGTGAAACGTACCCGAACTCGGCCCTTGTGGACGCCTGCTACGCGCTGTTGATGGCACCGAAGCAAGCTACGGCCCAGTGAGGTAGGCGGCGGAAGGAAATTATGACTATTAATTTTCTTCCTGTCACCGACGCTTGCAAGAAAGCTGGATTGCTTCGTCGCTGCGCTCCTCGCAATGACGCGAGCATTCACGCCGTCCTCTGCACCTTGAGTCCGAGCTCGGAGATCGTGCGCTCGCGCATGATGAATTTCTGGATCTTGCCGGTCACGGTCATCGGGAATTCGTCGACGAATTTGATGTAGCGCGGCACCTTGTAGTGGGCGATCTGATCGCGGCAGAAGGCGCGGATTTCCTCTTCGCTTGCGCTTACGCCGGGGCGCAGCTTGACCCAGGCGCAGATCTCCTCGCCGTAGCGATCGTCCGGCACGCCGATCACCTGCACGTCCTGAATCTTCGGATGGCGATAGAGGAATTCCTCGATCTCGCGCGGATACACGTTTTCGCCGCCGCGGATGACCATGTCCTTGATGCGGCCGACGATGTTGCAATAGCCTTCGGCGTCGATGGTGGCGAGGTCGCCGGTATGCATCCAGCGCGCCGCGTCGATCGCCTCGCGGGTGCGCGCTTCGTCATCCCAATAGCCGAGCATGACCGAATAGCCGCGCGTCAACAGCTCGCCCGGCGTCCCGGCCGGCACGATGCGGCCCTCGCGATCGACGACCTTCACCTCGATATGCGGCTGAATGCGCCCGACCGTGGAGACGCGGCGCTCCAGCGGATCCGTCGTCGAGCTCTGGAAACTGACCGGGCTTGTTTCGGTCATGCCATAGGCGATGGTGATTTCGCGCAAGTTCATCTTGGCGACCGCGCGCTTCATCACCTCGATCGGACACGGCGAGCCGGCCATGATGCCGGTGCGTAGCGAGGAAAGATCGAACTTCTCGAATTTTGGATGGTCGAGCTGGGCGATGAACATCGTCGGCACGCCATGCAGCGCCGTGCAGCGCTCCTCGCTCACGGTTTGCATCGTGGCGAGCGGATCGAACCCTTCGCCGGGAAATACCATGCAGGCGCCATGGGTCACCGCCGCGAGATTGCCGAGCACCATGCCGAAGCAATGGTAGAGCGGCACCGGAATGCAGAGCCGGTCCTCGGGCGTGAGCCGCATCGCTTCGCCGATGAAGAAGCCGTTATTGAGAATGTTGTGATGCGACAGCGTCGCGCCTTTGGCAAAGCCGGTGGTACCGGAAGTGAATTGGATGTTGATCGGCTCATCGAATTGCAGTTGCGGTCCGAGTTCGGCGATGCGCTCGGCTTGCGCGGGCCCGCCGCGCGCCATGATCTCGGAGAAGCGGAACGTCCCCGGGTGCCAGGCGTCACCGATGAGAATGACCGAGCGCAGCGACGGCAGGCGCTTTGATTGGAGTTCACCGGGCTGCGCCTGACCGAGTTCCGGCGCCAATTCGCGCAGCATGCCGATATAGTCCGAGGTCTTGAAGCGCTCGGCGAGAATGAGCGCCTTGCAGCCGACCTTGCTCAGCGCATATTCAAGTTCAGCGACGCGGTAAGCGGGATTGATGTTGACCAGGATCAGCCCGGCTTCGGCGGTGGCGAATTGCGTGAGCACCCATTCGCTGTTGTTCGGCGACCAGATGCCGATGCGATCGCCGGGATTAAGACCAAGTGTGAGCAGCCCGGCCGCGAGCTTGTCGACAGCTTGCCGAAGCTCGCCATAGGTAAAACGGACCTTCTGATGCCGCACCACCAGCGCCGGGCGCGACGGCCATTTGGCGCAGGCTTCGTCGAAAAATTGGCCGACGGTTTTACCGATCAGCGGCCGATCGCTGGCGCCATGAACATAGCTGAGCTCAAGTCCGGCCATTGCCGTTCCTCCGGTCATTTTAGGCGCGATTATAGCGCGCAAGGGGGGCCGCCGCGCCAGATCCAAGCGGGCCGCCTCCGGGCAATGCGACGAAAACGCCAGCCTCACCCCGTCTTTGTGGGCGTGACCGCCCTTGCTAAAGTGCATAAATCAAGCCCGAACGCTCGACGAGGACGTTTCGCCGGCATGACCACGGAGCTTTCAGTCTCGCTTTGGCGCGGCGCGCAAAACGGCCGCTACGAGACCTATCGGGTTCCGCAACGCTCAAGTCAGACCGTGCTCGACGTCGTCACTTTCGTGCAGCGGCATATCGATCCGACCCTGTCGTACCGCTTCGCCTGTCGGGTCGGGGTCTGCGGCTCATGCGCGATGACGGTCAACGGCAAGCCGCGCTGGACCTGCCGCACCCATGTCGCCAAGGTCGCAGGCCGCGGCAAACTTGAAATCGGTCCGCTCGAAAATTTGCCGGTGATCAAGGATCTCGCCACCGACATGCAGCCGTTTTTTGAAAAATGGCAGCGGGCGAAAGGCGCCTTTGCGCCAACGCAAACCAGGAACGATCCCATCGCGCAAATCAAGCCGGATACACCATCGAGAAAAGCCGCCGACGCGGCGATCGAATGCATCAATTGCGGCGTGTGCTACGCGGCCTGCGATACGGTGCGCTGGAACGCCGATTATCTGGGCCCGGCGGCGCTCACCCGCGCCTGGACGCTCCTCAATGACGAACGCGACGGCGGCAACATCGCCCGCCTGCAGGCCATCGCCGGCACCGGCGGCTGCCACGCCTGCCATTCGCATCAATCCTGTCAGGAGCTGTGCCCCCAGGCGCTCAATCCGACCGTGGCCATTGCCGCACTCAAGCGCCGGACCGCGGCAGCCTATCTCAAAGGCGAGATCAAGGTATGAACGTGCGGCTCTATCTTTGGCAGCGCGCCACCGCCGCCGTGATGGCGCCCCTGGTTCTCGTTCATATCGCCGTGATCTTCTATGCCACGCGGCAGGGCATGAGCGCGGCCGATATTCTTTCGCGCACGCGCGACAGCTTCGCCTGGGCGGCGTTCTATGGCCTGTTCGTGCTTGCGGTTTCGATCCATGCCGCGATCGGCGTGCGCAATATATTGATCGAATGGACGCCGCTGCCCGAACGGCGCGTTGATGCCTGCATCGTTTTTTTCGGGCTCGTGCTCGCGGTGCTCGGTTTTCGCGCGGTTGCGGCGGTGGTGCTGTGGTGACCGGACGCGCAATCAAACATCGCGACAGCGCCTTGTGGCTCGCCGCGATGGTGCACCGCATCTCAGGCTTGGCGCTCGCGCTCTTTCTGCCGTTGCACTTTCTGACGCTTGGCCTGGCGATCGAGGGCGAAGCGCGATTGGAGAGCTTTTTGCGCTGGAGCGATCAGCCGCTGGTCAAGGCCGCCGAAATCGGCTTGGTGTTTTTGTTCACCCTGCATCTTCTCGGCGGCTTGCGCGTCCTGGTGATCGAGAATTTCGAGTGGCGAGATGGACAGAAGCAGCTCGCCACATTGGCGGCGGCGCTGTCCGCCATCGTCGCCTTCGCTTTTCTGGTACGCGTGTTCTGAACGCCATGAAAGTCGAGCACCTCAAGACCGACATTCTGATCCTCGGCGCCGGCGGCGCCGGGCTGTTTACGGCGGTGCATGCGCTCAAAGCCAATCCCGATCTCGATGTGACGGTTGCGAGCAAGGGGCTGCTTGGCAAATGCGGCTGCACGCGCATGGTGCAGGGCGGCTACAACGTCGCGGTCAATCCCGGCGACTCAATCCAACGACACTTCATGGATACGATCGAAGGCGGCAAATGGCTGCCGCACCAGGAACTCGCCTGGACGCTGGTCTCGACCGCCGTCGAGCGCGTGCGCGAACTGGAAAACGAGATCGGCTGTTTCTTCGACCGCAATCCGGACGGCACGCTGCACGGCAAGGCCTTCGCCGGCCAGAGCTTCGATCGCACCGTGCACAAAGGCGACCTCACCGGCATCGAGATCATCAATCGCTTGATGGAGCAGGTCTGGGCGCGGCCGGTTCGCCGCCTGGAGGAACATCGCGCGGTCGCACTGATCCCGGCGAAAGACGGCGCGCTTGCCGGAGCGCTGATGGTCGATATCCGAAACGGGGAATTTCGCTTCGTCCAGGCTCAGGCCGTGCTGCTGGCGACTGGCGGCGGCCCGACCATGTATCGCTATCACACGCCGTCGGGCGACAAGAGCATGGACGGGCTGGCCATGGCGCTCCGCCTCGGCCTGCCGCTGCGCGACATGGAGATGGTGCAATTTCATCCGACCGGACTGCTCGCCGGCCCCGACACGCGCATGACCGGCACGGTGCTGGAAGAAGGCTTGCGCGGCGCCGGCGGGTATCTCCTCAATGGCGCCATGCACCGCTTCATGGCCGATTACGATCCGAAGCTCGAACGCGCCACCCGCGATGTCGTCAGCCGCGCCATCTACGCCGAGATGAAAGCCGGCCGCACCACGCCGAACGGCGGCGTTTACATTAAAATGTCGCATCTCGGGCCGGCCAAGGTGTCCAAAGAATTCAAAGGCATGGTCGAGCGGTGTCGCGACTGCGGCTTCGATCTCGCCGGCGGACTGGTCGAAGTGGTGCCGACGGCGCACTATTTTATGGGCGGGGTCATTTGTGACGTGGATACGGCGACGGAGTGCGTTGGCCTTTTCGTCGCCGGGGAGGATGCGAGCGGGATGCATGGCGCCAACCGGCTCGGCGGTAATGGTGTTGCAAATTCGACCGTCTTCGGCGGCATTGCCGGCGACGTGATGCCGCGCTGGATTGCCAAGAATCCCGGCCATCGCGCGCCCGACCCGGACCGGCTCGCCGTCGAAGTGGCGCGTGCCGAATACCCGTTTTCGCGCAACGCCGGCGATCTCAACGCGCTGCGCGAAAAGCTGCTCGATGCGATGTGGGACGATGTCGGCGTGGTCCGCGACCGCGCCGGAATCGAGCGCGGACTCGCCGCCATCGACGCAATCGAGGCGGAATTGCTCGCCACCGGCGTTGCCGATCGCGACCGCCGCTTCAACCTGACCTGGCACGATTGGCTCAATCTGCATTCGCTCTGCGAGATCAGCCGGGTGATTGCGCTGGCTGCGCTGCGGCGCGAAAATTCGCGCGGCGCGCATTACCGTTCCGACTTCCCGGAGCCCGGCGATCTTGCGACTTCGACGTTCACGGTGGCGCGCCAGAAAGCCGGGCGAATCGAGATGACCGACGCGCCGGTTGTGTTCACGCATGTCAAACCGGGCGAAACGCTCATACGCGATCCGATCGCGGCTGAATGAGGCAAAGCTGAAATGATTCCACTCGCTTCCATTCAACGCACCGCCGAAGAACTGATGGCGAAAGCCGCCATCGAAATCCCGGAGGATTATCTCGACGGATTGCGCCGCTGCGCCGACACCGAAAAGGGCGATCTCTCGGCCTTCGTCATCAAGGCAATGCTGGAGAATTACGAGGCGGCCAAGGAGGATCGTCGCGCCATGTGCGGCGATACCGGCCTCCCCCGCTGGTACGTGAAGTTCGGCAATGAGGCGCGTATCGAAGGCGGCCCGGTTGCGCTCGAAGCGGCGCTGCGCCGCGCCACGGCGCGGGCGACCACGTCCGTGCCGCTGCGCCCCAATCGCGTGCATCCGCTCTGGCGCACCGACCACAACAACAACGTCGGCATCAACGCCCCGGAGATCGAATACGCTTTTCACCCCGATGCCGACTGGATCGAGCTCACGACCGTGCACAAAGGCGGCTTGTTCGGCACCGATTACCGTATGCTGTTTCCCGGCGACGGCATCGAAGGCATCAAGCGCTTTTATCTCGACACGCTCATCGGCTTCGGCAAGCGCGGGCTTGCTTGCCAGCCGGCGATCGTTGGCATCGGGCTTGGCGGTTCCAAGGACACCAGCGTGGTGCTCGGCAAACAGGCGTCATGCCTGCGCATCGTCGGTTCGCGTAATCCCGACCCGCGCATCGCCGCGCTGGAAGAGGAATTCAAGGAACTCGGCAACTCTATCGGCATGGGCGCGATGGGCTTTGTCGGCTCCTCGATGGTGATCGATTGCCACATCGAGGTCGGCTACTGCCATACCGGCGGCTTGCCGCTGTCGGTACATATGTTCTGTTTGTCATCGCGCCGCGCCTGCGCGCGCATTTCCGCTCAAGGCAAGGCGACGTTCCGCACCGATCCGATGTGGTTCACCGATTACATGCGCCGCAAAACGGTCGAATGGGGACGGCAAACCGCGGAGGCGGCGGAATGAATTTTGTGGGGACGCAACACGCAATGCCGCCGGAAGCGACCGTGCAACAACAACTCGACGCCTATAACGCCCGCGATATCGATGCGCTGGTTGCGATTTATGCCGCGGATGCGCAAATGTTTGAGGATCCGGCCAAGCTGTTGGCGAGCGGATCGGCGGCTTTGCGCGAGCGCTTCCTGGCGCGGTTCAAAGAGCCGAACCTTCATGCTCAGCTCTTGAAGCGCATGGTTATTGGCAACACGGTCATTGACCACGAGCGCGTGACGCGAACGTTTCCGGAAGGTCCGGGAACGGTAGAACTGGTGATGATCTATGAAATACAAAATCAGAGAATATCCAAGGCGTGGGTCATTGCCGACGCGGCGAAGCTTGACGACGCCGCGAAGACCGCGTGACCCGGCAGAAGGATCATGAGCGAGCTCAAGACCGTCCGTCTCACTCTACCGGCGCGCACCGAAGATCTGCGCGAGCTTGAGATCGGTTCGGTCGCCTATCTGAACGGCCGGCTCTTCACCGCGCGCGAAGGCGTCTACAAGCGGGCCATCAGCGACGGGTTCGGCATGCCGGCCGGAAAGGACGCGCTCGGCATTACCAATTTTCATTGCTCGCCGGCGGCGAGCATCAACCCCGACGGCAGCTACACGGTCGGCGCGGTGACCGCGACCGCCTCGTTCCGCTTCGCGCAATGGCTCGACGGCTGGTTCAAGCTCTCGGGCTGCAACATCATCATCGGCAAGGGCGGCATGACCTCGGAAGTCTATCGCGAATTCTTCGTGCCAAATAATGCGATCTATCTCACCACGGTCGGCTACGGCACCGGCGCGCTGCTCGGCCGCGGCATCAGGCGTGTCGCCGGCGTCTACTGGCTCGAAGAGCTCGGGCTCGCGCAAGCCGTCTGGGTGCTGGAAGTAGAAAATTTCGGTCCGTTTCTGGTCGAGAGCGACCTGGCCGGCAACAGTCTGTTCGAGCGCGAGAACGCCAAGATCGCGCCCGGCCTCGAACAGCATTATGCCGGTACCCGGCCGGCGATACTGCGTCGCTACGGCGAAACCGATGACAAGACCAAGGAAGTCATTTGAGCGCCCACAGCAACGCGATCGTGGGCCATGAACGATCGTGACTATCGCGACGAGATCGTGCGGCTTGAGGAGCTGATTGATGAACTCGCCGCCAGGATTGAAAGCTGTCGTAAATTTATCCTAGCCGGACGGATCCTCGTGATTGGCGGTGGAGCGGTTCTCGTCGCCATGTTGATCGGTGCGTTGGAGCTCAATCCATCGGTTTTGGCGGTCGCGGTTGCGGCAGTGCTCGGTGGCATCGTCGCCGCCGGTTCGAGTCACAGCACCGCAAAGGAAGCGACGCATGAATTGACCGCGGCTGAGGCAAAGCGGGCGGCGCTCATCGGACACATCGATCTTCGGCTCGTATCCGATCGCGGCGGTCCGCAATAAAGAGCGCCTTCGATTCAATATCGGTTCGCGTGTACGGTGCCTTGTTAACCAAAGAATACTCACTCCCGTGATTTCGATCACAGACGTCGCTCAGCGCGATGGGTAATCATCACCCATCATGGAATGGAAACTCATAGATACCGCACCGCTCGACCGCGATCTGGAACTCGCGGTTGTCGACACCAAAGGGGCGCATCCCGTCGCTTTTCCGTGTCGCCGTCTTGCGGATAATCGCTGGATCGACGCCGAAACCAGCAAGCAAGTTTGCTTTCACTACATACACCCCACCCATTGGCGGGATTGGTTGCCTAACTAGTTTTCGGGCCTGGAGGTATGTTGAGCCAAATCAATGTTTCAAACTCATAATCGCATTTGTTGCAGATCCACGTATGACGTACATTGTCGCGCTTGAGAAACTCCGAATAGGCAGGCGCGTTCAGCAATTCGCCACATTTTGGGCAGGAGCACCGCCCGAAATACCATTCATAAATGAGGCTCCTCGGCACAGAGATGCGCGGCCTCATAGTGAATCCTTGTCTGCCCTAAATCGGAATCTTGCCCCAACCGCCGTCCATTGTTGCGTTAGCGCTTTCAACTTTCCTTGAATCATATCCAGCGCATTTAATCGCAGAGCAAATCCACAGGTTAATGGACGTGTAATGGAAAATTCTTCCTGACTTTAACAGCCTGCCCACAAGCGCCGTTTCTTTGTGCGCAATCCAAACCCAGGTTCTGCAAAGCGATTTCTTTCGTGGCGCGGCAGAGCAACCTGGAAATCGTGTGGGCGTGGCATTCGCGCCACAGGGCGGCATTTTGTAGGCCGGGCCAGGAGCCGGCCGTTTCTTTGACACGGTCGAGGGATCAGCTGATCGAATTGGGGCTGCATTGTGCTGACCGATACCGCTGTTTTTCCGAAAAAGCATCGCCGCGCTCCCGCTTAAGATCTACCAAGCCGGCGAGACGGTGCTTGCTGCCGGTTACACGACCGGCCAGCTGCTGATTCTCAGAAAGGGCCTTGTCGCAGTAGCCAAGGAGGGCGTCGAGATCGCCAGGGTGACCGACCCCGGGGCGGGTTTTCGGCGAAATATCAGCGCTGCTGGATCAGCCGCACTCGGCAGATGTGAGCGCCTTGACAACCTCGCAGTTTCACGTGGCCGACGCGGCTGCTCTGCTGCAAGACCCGGCCGTGCTCCTCTACGTTGCGGCAATCCTGGCGCGGCGTCTCGACGGCGCCAATCAAACTCTGGTTGAGTTGATGATTCAGGTCGACCAGCCGCGCAAGATGATTGAGAAAACGGCCAAGAAAATGAAGGGACTGCTGGGTGCCAGCGGCGTCCATCTCCCCTATGCGGGATACAATCTATTTAACTAAAACAGTTAGCGACGCAAATGCGCCGAGACTGATTTGATTGCCCAACCGGCACGATTAGCTTTCCGTATTGGCCGGCTGTTCTTCGGGTTCGGCTGATTCAGTAATGCGAGTCAAAGCGAGCTTGGACAGCTGCGCCACCAGTTCACGTAACTTCCTGTTTTCTTCTCGTAATTCTCCAATCTTGTCCCGCGTTCTAACCTTGTGTTTCGACGGCGCTTGAGCGCGATGGCGGTCAGATCGTCGGATACGCCCCATAAATCGATCTCCGTTCGATTTAGAACCCCCGTTCGATTTAGAACCCCCAAAGCGAATCGGCCAGCTAAACTGTTAGTGAGATATGAGGCGTAAATGTGAGACCATGGAACCGGCGCTTTTATCGTCATGTCTTGTAGGCTCTTCCAGTTCGCCGGGCCGGCGCCGGCGCTCAGCCAAAATCGTGAGGGGGTGGTGAGACCAATGATGCGGTGTGCGGCCGGTACACTTCTGGCGCTCGCAACGACCCTCGCATGGCCGGTCTTTGCGAGCGATTATCCAAACAAACCAATCAAAGTCATTTCCGATGCGCCCGGCAGTGCCGTCGACGTGAGTTTCCGCATGGTCATGGATCGTTCGCTGGCACAGCTGTCCGTCTTCATATGCGCGAGCCCGCAGTCGGGCATCAAAACGCTGCCGGACCTGATTGCCCGCGCCAAGCAGCATCCCGGCGAAATCTCTTTTGCGGCCACCGGAATTGGGCGAATAACGCATCTGACCGGACTGCTTCTGGACAGCAGGGCCGGCATCCAATTGGAGGCGGTACCCTATGCCGGCGGCCCCGCCGCGGCCCTCACTGACGTGATTGGCGGTGCGCTGATTATCGAAGGTTATTCCGGTCTCGCGGGCGCAATACTGGCGCACAACATCAATGTGCTGGCCGTTACATCGGCGCATCGCCTGCCCGATTTTCCCGATGTGCCGACCGTGGCCGAGACCTTGCCGGGCTTCGCGACCGGAGGATGGCAAGGCATTGTGGCGCCG
>Ga0207693_10004531_pt1 | contig 11741 bp, 6 predicted proteins | sample LARL81metaG_FD_184347 | JGI IMG/M metagenome (GOLD analysis project Ga0207693, IMG submission 184347) | Corn, switchgrass and miscanthus rhizosphere microbial communities from Kellogg Biological Station, Michigan, USA - LAR L8-1 metaG... | ecosystem: Host-associated > Plants > Roots >...
CAATGGGGCGGGCAAGACAACGCTATTCCGTATGGTGGTCGGCGAGGAGACTCCCGACGAGGGCACAGTCTCAGTCCCCAAGAAATTGACGATCGGCTATTTTCGCCAGGACGTCGAGGAAATGCAGGGCCGTTCGGTCCTGGATGAAGCGATCGCAGGGAGCGGACGCGTCGGCGATCTGCACCATGAACTCGAAGCGTTGCAGCGGGAAATGTCCGACCCCGACAAGGCTGATGACATGGACCGCATCCTTGAGCGCTTCGGTCACGTTCAGGAGGAGTACGAGCATTTAGGCGGTTACGCGCTCGAATCGCAAGCCCGTGAAGTGCTTCACGGTCTGGGATTCAAAGACGATCAGATTGATGGCGACGTGGGCGCTCTCTCGGGCGGATGGAAGATGCGCGTCGCACTGGCACGAGTCCTGCTCGGAATGCCGGATGTATTGCTGATGGACGAACCGACGAACCACCTCGATATCGAATCCATCATCTGGCTGGAACAGTTTCTCAAGTCATTTCCCGGCGCGCTGCTGATGACATCACACGACCGCGAGTTCATGAATCGCCTGGTCTCAAAGATTGCAGAGATTGACGGCGGCGAAATCATCACGTACTCGGGTGACTACGACTTCTACGAGCGCGAAAGGGCGGTGCGAGAGAGCAATCAGCAGGCAGCGTTTGCCCGGCAGCAGTCCATGCTTGCCAAGGAGCAGCGCTTCATTGATCGCTTCAGGACGCACGCGGCCAAAGCGGCCCAGGTGCAGAGCCGGATTAAGGCCTTGGACAAGATCGAGAAGATCGAACTGCCCAAAAAACGGCAGGTCGTGAAATTCGACTTTCGCGTTCCCCCGCGATCCGGCGAACAGGTGGCCGTCCTTGAGAATCTGCACAAGAGTTACGGACCGCGTGTGATTTACGAAGGATTCAACCTCACCATCCGTCGCGGAGAACGCTGGGCCGTCATGGGGAGAAACGGGGCGGGCAAGACTACGCTTCTTAAAATGATTGCCGGGGCCAGTGCTCCAGATGCCGGAAGCGTGCGGCTTGGCGCCAGCGTGTATATGGGCTACTTCGCGCAACAGTCTTTGGAACTGCTCAATTCCGATCTCACCGTCAACGAACAGTTGCAACAGGATTTTCCCCAGGACAGCATTGGCGCGTTGCGGAACCTGGCGGGAGCATTCCAGTTCTCCGGCGACGATGTAGACAAGAAGATCCGCGCACTCTCGGGCGGAGAAAAGTCGCGGCTGGCGATCGCACGCATGCTCTACAACCCGCCGAACTTCCTGGTGCTCGACGAACCGACGAATCACCTGGATCTTGCGACCAAGGAAATGCTGGTGGATGCCCTGAAGGATTTTGAAGGCACCATGATCTTCGTATCGCATGACCGCATGTTCCTTCGCGGCCTCGGCTCACGTGTACTGGAACTGGGCGGCGAGAGCGGCACGGACCGCCATCCCACTGTTTATCCTGGCTCGTATGTTGAGTACGTGCAGAAGCTTGGACATGAGGCGCCTGGGATCTATTCGTAGGCCTTGCAGAGTTTTTGTGCAACGACTCGCCGGGTCTCGATGCCTCCGTCGCAGCTGTAGGTGATGTGGAAGAGAAAGTGAGCCATGAACCCAACACGATTCTCCCGCAGACATGGAATTTCCTCTGTATCCCGCCTCCGATTGAAATAGCGATCCAATTCCCCGGCCTGCGGGTCCCGCGAATCGGAGGTGGAAAGCTCGAATTAGACCGGATTCGCGAAACGTTCGGTTTGTGAGGGCTACGCATTCGCCCGATCAGGTCTTGAAAGTCGGATTGCTCAGTAGCCCTTTAACGAGAAAGCCTCAAGAATGACACATGGCCGGGGTGAGTAGTCCGTTCTCTCCAGTCCGATCTTGTTCGGAATTGTCGCGAGCACGGGCATGTTTCGCGCATTTCGAGGGAAAAACCACAGATGTTCTCTGCTGTCGAATGGCGGAGAGGGAGGGACTCGAGTACCGCCACGTCCAGCAAGTGCAGGCTAGAGCCATCATTGTGCTGAGCAAGGTAGAGGCTCTAGCTCGGTGTCGGCCCGCGTTCTAGTCCCTGACCACGGCAATAATGTTCCGCTGGAATCTCTCTCTCGATTCTTCTAGCCCTTCTACCCGTGTTTCCGAATCGCGCGATTTGGGAACCGGCGGTTGCGGTCTGGGCTTGACCAATCGCGCAGAGAGTCGTGCAGGCACGTGAAGGCAGAATCACCCCCCGAAAGCCGGGGTTGCAGTGGATTGGAAAAGGAAACTCGACTCCCGATATGAAGACTTGCTAGCGCCGCATTTCAAAACGGAGCTAGAGCGAATCAGAATGCAGCAGAGTCGGGCAAGCTTAGAGGTACACTACAGCGCGATGTTGGGAGGGTGGTCCCCCGCTCGAGCGTTCCTTTTTTCCTCTCCCAACAATGGCCGCGACATCGGCCACTGATAGCCAAGTTCGGCCGAGATCTTCAGACCCGCCGCTTGGATAAGGGGTGCCAACTGGCGCAGGCGTGTCACGGGCATACGAAAAGCCGGAGCGGTGATGCTGAGACTCGATTGCACACTGCCTGAGTGGTCCCAGATTGGAGCCGCCGCACAGCGAATATGCAACTCGTGTTCTTCCAGATCAGTCGCGTATCCGTTTTTGCGAACGCGGGACAACTCAGTTCTAAGATCCGCGAGATTGCCGACTGAGTTCGGAGTCAGACGTTGCAAGTCGAGTCCTGAGAGAACCCGATTTTGCTCGTCAATCGGCATGTATGCCAGCAGGACCTTGCCCACAGCGGTACAGTGGAGCGGAACCGCCGCACCGATTCGCGAATAGATACGCAATGGTTCAGGGGAATCTAGTTTTTCCACGTACACCGCAGATAATCCGTTCCGCACAGTGAGGTGTACTGTTTCGCGGGTCTGCTGGTTCAGTTTCCGCAAAAAAGGCAGACTTAAGCGCCGGATATCAAGCTGCCCGGCTGCCGCTTGTCCGATCGAGAAACACGCGACGCCAAGGTAATGGGTACCCTCGACATCACGGTTTAGAAAACCTGTGGTCACCAGATTTGTCAGAAAGCGGTGAACCGTACTCGCAGGCAGCCGCGAGATGGCTGCCACCTGTTTGGCGGTTAGTCCCCCCGGAGATTCGCTGAAGACTTGCAGAAGCCGCAGCCCGCGCTGAAGCGCGCTGATGTCGTAGTTGCTTTTCGTGCGTACGTTCATGACGGCCAGGCGAAAATGAAAAACGCTGGATTATCTGATGAAAATCCTTTCTGTGCAACTCCTCCGATCGAAAGACTTCCAACTTTCTTCGCCGCTAGCGCGATCGACTTCTCTTTGGAAGATCACTTCTCGGCGATGGAATAGTATCGCCTCCTGTAGTTCTCGGTCGACGCGATCGTCAAAAAATCGATCCCGCAGTGATTTTGGGAAAATTTAATGTGAATCAGTCAATCTTCGAACTTGACATCGTTCCATCTGGTGGAATATGTTTTCGCGCCATAGGAATTAAGTTCGCGGGCCGCAGGCACTGAATTCTGGTCGTGCGGCAATCACGCGAATCTATAGTTGGAATCCGTAAAACTTACAGTCGGTGCGGGCAGGTGTGTCGAAGGCGACTACCGCCCCAGGAGATAGGTGATGAGAAGTGGTCACAGCTTCTTCGTTCCTGTTTTCGTCATTGCGTCGATGCTGTTGCTCCCAAGCATGTTGCTCGCTGACGTCACCGGGTCCATCAATGGGGTAGTGCGCGATCCATCGCAGGCCGCCGTCAAGGGCGTACGAATCAAGGTCACCAACACACAGACCAACCTGTCGCTGGAGACTACTACGGCGGACGACGGTTCCTATCGTTTTCTTAGCCTACCTGTCGGAACCTACAATCTAAGCGCCGCAATCGCCGGCTTCCAGCAGTACAACTCGACCGGCATCGTGCTGCAGGTAAACGACCAACTTCGCATCGACATTACTCTGAAAGTCGGCAGTATCAATGAGCAAATCACCATCGCCGCCGACGCGGCCCAAGTCGAGACCGAGAGCACCCAACTTGGCGATGTGATCGATTCGAAGAAGATGCTGGCGTTGCCGTTGAACGGCCGCAGCTATCTGGATTTGTTGGGCCTGCAGGCCGGTGTGGCGCCGACGACGGCTGGGACAATCGGTGGCGACCGGCCAGTCTCGGGCTACATCTCAAACGCCGGCAATATCTCAGTCAATGGCCAGCGCGAGACGGCCAACGCCTTTCTGGTGAATGGAGGCGACGTCAGCGAAGGGCGAAATCTGGGAGCAGGCCTGGTTCCGAATCTTGATTCCGTCGAAGAATTTCGGCTTATCACCAACAGCTTTGACGCGGAATATGGAAAATTCAGTGGCGCGGTGATGAATGCCATCACCAAGTCTGGCACGAATGGCTTCCATGGCGATGTTTTCGAGTTCATGCGGAACGAGGCGCTGGATGCCCAGAACTATTTCTTCTCCGGCCAGCCTAGGACCGAGTTGCGACGGCATCAGTTCGGTTTTACAGCAGGAGGCCCCTTCTGGAAAGACAAGTTGTTCTGGTTCACCGACTATCAAGGAACCAAACAGGTGCAAGGCGCGGAAGTCAGCAACGTAGCGGTGCCGAGCGCAGCCCAACTTGGAGGCCAGTTTGATCCTTCAACTTTGACCGGCGTAGTCGATGGCACTTCCGGCGGAACATGTCCGGCGTGCGGCTGGCCAGACAAGCTAACACAGCGATTGGGTTACCAGGTTACAGCAGGTGAGCCGTATAGTTTCGCAGGCTGTACTTCGACGGCAAACTGCGTCTTTCCAGGCGGCGTAATTCCTAAAACTGCGTGGGCAGCACCGGCCGCTGGAATTCTCCCATACATCCCGGCTCCCAATAACGCCAACGGCACATACTCGAACAATAGTCAAAGGAATACGATTACTGACAATAAGATCGGAGAGCGGGTCGATTTTAATAATCGGAAGACGGGCAATTGGTCTTTCTATTATCACTTTGACGACTCGACGGTGAACAGCGCCCTGCCCAGCGGCGGCGCAAGCGTGCCGGGCTTCCCAGCGGTGACGCTAACCCGCGCGCAAGAATTCGTCTTCAGCAACAATAAGACCATCGGAACTAACGCTGTGAACGAGGCGCGCGTCACTTTCTTCCGCACCGCAACTCATCTGGACAACCCGACCGGCGGCCAGGCGTCGCTGGCTTCACTCGGCTTCGTGACCGGTGTCGGCACTCTGGGCATCATTCCTGATGCTACTCCTGGATTTCCGGAGTATGTCCCCCAGGTCTATTTCAATAATTTTGCCATCGGCACCCCCTCTCTGATCACCTTCCAACCGAATAACACCTATATGGCTTCGGACGGGTTCTCCAAAATAATGGGCAGGCACACGCTCAAGTTCGGTGGAGAATTCCGCTATATGCAAGTAAATGAACGGAACTTGGCCAGCCAGGATGGTGCTTTTGTTTTCGATGGCACCGTCACTGGAGTAGATTTCGCTGACTACCTCATTGGGGCCCCTACGGGAAGCGGGGGTGGCTACACCCAGGCAGCGTTGCAACTCTTGGATTCGCGCACGCGCTATGGCGGCGCTTATGTTCAAGACACGTGGAAGGCAACTCCCAATCTGACGCTGAATTTGGGTCTTCGCTGGGAAGTGAGTATGCCTTGGTACGACACACAGGGAAAACTCCAGACCTGGGTTCAGGGACAGCAGTCAACAGTCTTTCCGTTGTCTCCCCAAGGCCTGGTGTATCCAGGCGATGCAGGCATTCCCAAGACGCTGGCCCCGACCCGATACAACAACTTAGGACCTCGCCTTGGTCTCGCTTACTCTCCGAGCTTTAGCGATGGAGTGTTGGGCAAGGTCTTTGGCGGGCCGGGAAAAAGCAGCATCCGCGCCTCGTACGGCATGTACTACACCTCGGTTGAGGATTTGAACCTCTTCTATCAAGTCGGAGACGCTCCGTTCGGCTTGTACTGGACCAGCCCGGGTCCCGTTGATTTTGCCGAGCCCTTCCGAAATCGGCTGGATGGAGGCACCGACGGCGAGGGACAGCGCTTCCCGTTCACCATCCCGACTCCGGGCAGCCCGGCAAATAAGACGCTCGATTTCTCGGTTTACGAGCCGATGTCTTATTTCCCGGGATATGACATTCATAATCGGGTCCCGTACGCTGAGCACTTTAATTTCTCGATCCAGCGTGAGTTGACCAAATCCACCGTCTTGACTCTGTCTTACGTGGGCACCGAGGGTCATCGCCTCATCGCGCAGACCGAAGCTAACCCTGGCGACGCCGCGTTCTGCATGCAGCTCACCGCGCAGGGGTACACCGATCAATCAAGCGGTGCCGCCGGGTGCGGGCCCAACGTTGAGCAGGACACTTTCACCCTGGGCGCGAACACGGTTTACGGAACCAGGAACGCTCTTTTAAACCCGAACTACTGCCCCGGAGCCCAGTCCCTCTGTTTTGGTTTTGGCAACACCTTCACCAAGCTGGTGGCGAATTCCGCCTACAACTCTGGACAGGTGACGGTCCAGGGTAAAGCTGGTGATGTAAACTTTTTGGCTTCGTATACGCTTGCGAAAGCCATCGATGATTCCTCGGCCTTCGGCGAACTGATCAACTTCTCAAACGCCAAACTTAGCCGTGGCCTGTCGTCCACAGACGTGCACCAGAACTTTGTGGTCAGCTATGTCTGGGAGATGCCGTTCTATCGAATTTTCCACGACCTGCCAAGGCTTACGAAAGGATGGCAACTCCAGGGTATTACCCGATTCGCGACAGGATTTCCCGTTCAGATGGGCCAAGGTAATCCCGTGCAACAAGGGCCACTGTGTCCGTCCGGCCTGTGCGACGGGGATGCTTCGCTTACTGGCAGCCCCTCCACGGATATGCCGAATCTCGTGGGTCCAGTGCACAAATACAATCCCCGCGCTACTCCCGGTACGTTCACATATTTCAGCCAGGGTGCATTTACCGCAACTGCGTGTCATCTGACGCAAGCGGGGGTTTTGACCGGCCCTGACTGCGGAAGCTTCGGAACGGCGAACAGACGATTCTTTCACGGTCCGGGAATCAACAACACCGATTTAGGCATATCGAAGATGATTCCATTTAAAGAAGGAATGTATTTCGAGATTCGAGGTGAATTCTTTAACATCTTCAACCACACGCAATTTAACAACCCGAGCGGGGACATTAGCAGCGAAAATTTCGGTAACGTCACTAGTGCCCGCGATCCGCGCATTGGGCAGGTCAGTGCGAAATTCGTCTGGTAATGCAGTGGCAAAGTTTTGAGCATGGGGACGGCGGGCTCACTCGCTGTCCCTTTCCTATTTTGAGATAGAGTGTAGGTATGCGGCGCAACCGGCCGACCCGCGGGACAAACCATCTGATCCGAACTTGTGTGTTGGCAGCCTTCCTGGTGGGAAGCCTTTTCGCGTCGCGGATCAGTGCGCAAACAGCAGGAAGCTACCGCCAGCGTGCGGCCGAGCTGGCGCGCGCCAAGTCGTGGGACGACGCGATCACAAACTACCGCAAAGCGCTCGAGCTTGAACCGAACGACGCCGTCACACATTACGACCTGGCTTGGGCGCTGAAGTACAAGGGAGAATCCAGAGAGGCGCTGAAAGAGTTCCAGGCCGCGCTGAAGCTCCGGCCGAAGTGGGCGGACGCGCATTACGGAATTGGCGTAGCCTGGTACGACCTGCAGGACCAGGACTCCGCTGTCAAAGAACTGCGCACCGCCGAAGCGCTCGATCCACTCAACGCTGCTACGCATCGATTGTTGGCCCGTATTCTTGCGCAACAGGACAGTCTTCCCGATGCCGAGCGCGAACTGAAGCTTGCACTTCGATTGAAACCCTCGGCGGATACTCACCTGGAGCTTGGTGTCGTCGAAGGACAGTTAGGCAATCTGAACGAAGCTGCGGCACAGTTTCGTCGCGCGATTCAATTGGATTCACGGCTTGTGGCGGCGCATCTCATGCTCGGCATTGTCTTGCGGCGCCAGTCAAAGCACGCCGAGGCGCTGAGTCAATTTCGAGCTGCGACTGCCCTGAATCCGAATGATGCAGACGCCCAATACAATCTGGGCCGGGAGTTGAAGGCTGGGGGCGATACCGCAGGAGCCATTGCCGCCTTTCGTCGTGCGATCGAACTGAAACCGGACTTGGAGCAAGCGCACTACAATCTGGCCCTCGCATTGCGCAGCCAGGGCGATGTCGCCAATGCGAAGAAAGAGGCGGATGAACTAACGGGGCTGCACGACTTTCGCGCCCGCCTGGCGCAATCGAAGCTGCTGATCCTGCAGGGTGTGGAGGCCCTCAAGAAGCAGAAATTCGACGATGCTTTGGGGCTATTTCAGAAGTCCGCTGAGCAAACGCCCGATTTTCCACCCAACTACTACTACCTCGGACTTACGTGGCAAGGCAAGAACGAGCCTGGACGCGCGAGAGAAGCGTATGAAAAGGCGATCGAACTGAAGCCGGACTACGCGCAGGCGCACACTAGCCTTGGACTGTTGCTTTGGAAGTCAGGAGATCAAACGCGAGGCCTGGAGGAATTTCAGCGAGCCGTCATGTCCGATCCAGATCTGGCGGAAGCACACTACAACTTTGGGCTCGCCTTGATGCAATTACAGCGCCTGCAAGAAGCCATTCGCGAGTTGACCGACGCAGTCAGTCTTGATCCTCGGAGCGTCGATGCGCGAGTACAGCTGGGTCTAGTCTTGGCGCAAGAGAACGACACGACCGCCGCAGCCAACATCTTTCGCGATCTAGTACGGCAGGATCCGAACTTTGCGGAAGGGCACAACAACCTTGGGCTCGTTCTGCTTCAGTCCGGGAATGCCCAAAAGGCAGAGACCGCGTTCCAAGAGGCGACGCGCCTCAAGCCACAGTATGCCGAGGCACACTACAATCTCGCCCTAGCGTTTCGTCAGGAAGGCAAAAAAGCGGACGCCCAACAGGAATTCGAGAAGGCGTTTCAGCTGGCACCGGAACTGAAGAATCTGCCGCTTCCATGACCGATAACATTACGGAACCCCAGCGTGAAACGGTTGCATCCTCGTGCTCACAACGAGGTGTATCGCGCTCTAGATGTCGAGGTCAATTTCCGCACAACATTGTTGTTCGAAAACTAATTGCGGGACGGTCCCGTCTGGGTCCATTTCTTGCTCACCGCAATATGAACGGCCGGGTTTTGCATACAGCAGCCTGTGGGATGCCTGTGAAGCATAAGGTGCGCCATGCCTGGAAACAACCCGTACACGGACCGGCGCCGCTGGGCGGAGGGCAATGTGGAGGCATCTTTCAAAGAGAGAAAAGGAGAGAAGATATCTGGATTGGCGCGGTCCAACAAGCGAAAGTTGGGCTGGACATCCCCAAGTAACGGCTAACGTTCTAGAACGATGCTCAGATGCGAACCACCTCGATGACAAGGTGTGAGCAAGAGAGACGACGTGAGTACGGCAATCACTCTTCGCAACTGCAATTCGGCCTCTAAGCTGTCTGTCGGATTCTAGCTCTTACGCATCGACGAACTCTGCGGCGCAGAAACGAACAGCTGCTAGCTTGGCTGAAGCTCCACAGGTCGAAGTCCCAGGAACCGAATGTCGAGCGGCGTCCGCCTCAATCAGAAACACAGATTCAGAACTCGAAGACTTTCGTCTTCTGAGCATTCTTGATTTCCGCGATTGCCCAATCCTGCCTTAAGACACCGAGAAACTCCTTAGCTTCACGCAGCAGCCGCTTGTCTTTAAGTTGTATAGCCAGCTTGCCTAAAAGTAGATGACTGCGCGGCTCTTCAGGCGTGACGTGCCCTACCAGTTCAAGCGCAACGTCTCGCGCTCGGACGAGCTGCCCTGCTCTCGCAGCCGACCTGGCGTATTCCAGATACAAGCGGCAGCGCGCGATTTCCGTCGCCTTGAAGATCAAACACATCTTGATAACCCTCGCCGCGCTGGTAAACTCGGTGGCTTTGTTTGTCACGACGACGGCGCAGCGAGGACACCGGTCCAGGGCAACGTGACTAGCGTTGGCGTGCTCACGAAATTCGTTGATGACAGAAACCACTTGCTTTGGGCTTGAACAGAAGTACTCGAACGTCTGTTGTGGAGCCTGAACGCTAGCATAATCGGCAGCCCGCAGCGGACTAGAGAATGCAAGCAGGCATCCCCCATCTAGTTGTGGCAGACGCAGCTGCAGTAAGCCATTACGGTTCTTCAGGAAGGTTATGAAGTTGGGCTGGTCTTCGTCAGGTGCCTGGGCGGCCAAGTCGGACTCGATTCGATCACGCGATTGCTCGTGGTCCGGGGAAGCCTCTCGGTCCGCCAGGTCCTTCGGCAGACCGCGGTTCGGTGCGGCTCTTAATAGCGAATAAGTAGGCCAACTTAGCTGCTTAGTGCGTGATAACCATCGGAACATGAACGTGCAGTCCAAGGCGCACAACGGAGTCTGTCACAGATAACATTGGCAGGTCTAGTACAACTGACCCTCGTCCTCGGTGATGGGACGGTAAACTTGGCGCTTGTCACGGACTTTGGCGCTAAATTCCACGATGTCCTCGTGGGCAGCGACCCAGATCACGACTTGTTGCAATTTTGCCGATGTCATTTTAGCGGCCATTCTCATTTCCTAATGTTCAGTTCTCGGTTGCGGAGGGCTGTAGAAACGTCGCCCACAATGCCTAATACTCAGGTTTTCGGAAGTCAGGAATTCCCGGGAAACATTTGTACCGGGCTGGGCCAACGGCTGGGCTCACGACGTCGGGCAAGGCCCTAGCTGGGGTTTGGCGCTGATCTGCCTTGCCTCCGCCGGATGGGGGTCAGCGGATTCATCGTGCGTGGGTAGGCAGCATCGAGACCGCAGGACACGGCCGCTCTGTGCCGTGTCCTGCGACCAGTTTGAGCCCGATTGGGACTACGCTTTGAGGCTTCGCCATTATGGCGCTTCCTCGATACCCAGAGCATTCATTTCTTCAATGCTCAAGGGCGAAAAGTACTCGTCGTAGCAATGACAGCCATCGTGCTCCCACATAATCTGACCATCCTTGAGCGTAAAGGTTACGTGGAGATGATTCATATACTCATTCGAGTAAACCACGACTTCGTGTCCGGGGAACCGCTTCGCTACTGCTTCGAGCACTGGTACTGGCGGATCCCACGCCGTATCGAACCAGATAACATGGTCGGGGTCTTTGGTCGAATACTTGGCGTAGCACGCATTCCACTTGGTTCCCCAGTTTTCGCACGACCAGTCGTACCATGCCGGTACTTTGAAACCGCACATGTCAACTTCCTCTTTTGAGTTCTTGATTTGCTCGGGTATCGGCACAAGCGTGTTGAAGTCGAATACGGACTTCTCGGTGCGAACGAACTCGAAGATTTCCTTTGGATCGCCCTTGATTACTTTAAGCGTATTATTCACCCAGTTTGGCATTTGTCTGACCTCAGTTCTGATATGGCGGGCTGTAAGAGCACCGTCAGATGCCTAATACTGAAGGTTTTGGATGTTCAGGAATTCCAACATGAAGAATTGTAGTGCGCGGGACTGATCGTCAGCCTCCAACATCTCAGCTGGCTCCGCGAGGGGAGCGCCGATATTCCGGGGCCCACCCATGTGAGGCGGAGGCTTAATCGGCTGCTTAATCGTTACTGGCTGTCAAAGCTGGCACCGAGAATGCTGCGCTGAGGAACTGCCTGCCTTCGAGAATCGCGTCCACGGCGGCTAATAAGTC
>Ga0207693_10004533_pt1 | contig 11734 bp, 10 predicted proteins | sample LARL81metaG_FD_184347 | JGI IMG/M metagenome (GOLD analysis project Ga0207693, IMG submission 184347) | Corn, switchgrass and miscanthus rhizosphere microbial communities from Kellogg Biological Station, Michigan, USA - LAR L8-1 metaG... | ecosystem: Host-associated > Plants > Roots >...
GGCCGACACACGTGTATCCCGGGGCTATAGCTCAGCTGGGAGAGCGCCTGAATGGCATTCAGGAGGTCGCCGGTTCGAGCCCGGCTAGCTCCATTTCCGTAGATCCGCCGTGGACACCCCATCCGGGGGGTATGTGCCGCGGTTGTACGGTTAGCGGCCGCCCGAGCATGGGAACATTGAGTCCATGACGACTGCGACCCTCACGGAAAACCATCACGCCATGTCGCGTGCGACCCGCACCGCCAACCTGCTCGGCGTGGTGGTCCCCTTCGTGGGCGTACTCGTCGCGATCGTGCTGCTGTGGAACAGCTGGGTCGACGCGACCGACATCGCGATCCTCGTCGTGATGTACCTGATCACGGCCGTCGGCGTGACGGTCGGCTTTCACCGCTTGCTGACCCACCGCGCGTTTCAGACCTACCCATGGCTCGAGCGAACGTTCGCCGTCATGGGATCGCTGTCGGTGCAGGGATCGGTCATGGATTGGGTCGCCGACCACCGCAAGCACCATGCCCACGCCGACAAGGAGGGCGATCCGCACAGCCCCCACGTCGGCCACGGCTCAGGGCTCGCCGGCCTGTGGCATGCCCACACCGGCTGGCTGCTCGAGACCCAGGGCCAGGCCGACTGGAAGCGCTATGCGGCCGAGCTCTATGAGGACCCGCGGATGCGGCGCATCGGCAAGCGCTTTCCTTGGCTGGTGCTGGTCTCGCTCCTGATTCCGACGATTGCGGGCTACGTGCTCAGCGGCTTCACCTGGGAGGGCGCACTGCGCGGGTACATCTGGGGCGGCCTCGTGCGGATCTTCCTCGTGCACCACGTGACCTGGTCGGTGAACTCGGTCTGCCACTTCTTCGGCCGCCGCCGCTTCGACATCGAGGACCAGTCGACGAACGTGGCTTGGCTGTCGCTGCTGTCGCTGGGCGAGTCCTGGCACCACAATCACCACGCTTTCCCCCGTTCCGCGTTCCACGGCCTCAAGTCGTGGGAGGTCGACCCGTCGGGCCTCTTGATCTCCGGCCTGGAGCGCGTCGGCCTGGCCTGGAACGTCGTGCGGATCACGCCCGAGCGCCAGCTCGAGAAGACCGGCATCCACGCGCCGGCGCAATAGACTCGCCCGGGTGACAACGGGCAATTCGCCCGAGCTGCTGGAGCAGACCCGGGCCTTCAATGTCGAGCTCGAGCGGCTGCTCGCGACGATCCCGGCGGTCAACACCGTTGCGCCCGAGGAGTCGCGGCGCGCGCGGCGCGAAGGCCTCGGGGTCTTCCCCAAGCCGGTGTTCGTCCCCGAGGCGCGATGGCTCGAGATCGACGGTCCTGCCGGGCCGATGCCACTGCGGGTGATCGCCCCCGAACAGCCCCCGGCCGGCGTGTTCCTTCACATCCACGGCGGTGGGTGGACGCTCAGCGCCAGCGACCTCCAGGACCGCCGGCTGCAGCGCCTCGCGCGCGACACCGGCATGACGGTGGTCAGCGTCGAATACCGGCTCGCGCCCGAGTACCCGTATCCGGCCGCCCTCGATGACTGTGAGGCTGCGGCGCTGTGGCTGCTCAGCGAGCGGGGACGCGACGCGGTCGGTGCACCCGGTCCGCTTGCGATCGGGGGCGATTCGGCCGGAGGCCATCTGGCCGCCTGCTCGCTGCTACGGCTCCGCGATCGCCACGGGATCACTGGCGCGTTCGGCGCCGCGGTGTTCCAGTACGGCGCGTTTGACCTGTCGATGACGCCTAGCCAAAGGCTCTGGGGCGAGCGCAACCTGGTGCTTTCGACCCCGATCATCACCTGGTTCGCCGACCAGTTCCTACCGGTGGTCGACCAGGAGCGAAGGCGCGATCCCGACATCTCGCCGTTGTACGCCGAGCTGTCGGAAATGCCGCCCGCGGTGTTCACGATCGGCACCGCGGACCCGCTGCTCGATGACAGCCTGTTCATGGAGGCGCGCTGGCGGGCGGCGGGTCATCCGACCGAGCTGAGGGTTTGGGAGGAGGCACCGCACGGGTTCCTGTCGCTCCCGATGGCCGTGTCCGACGTCGCGTTGACCGCCGAGCACGACTTCCTCGTGCGCACGCTGGGACTCGGCTGATTCACGGATTTGCCAGCGCGCCGATGACCTCCCGCCACCAGGCCTGCTCAGCGTCGGTCTTCGCCAGGCGCAGCCGCCTACGCGCGGCGTCCTGAACCTGACCGGCCGAGCCGATTGCGATGATCGGCCCGGTATACGCGTAGCGGCCGTCTGAAAGCACCACCAGCGCGCCGGGCTGATCGCGACGCGTGCGCAGCTGATCGACCACGTCGAACTCGCCGACGCTCCGGGGCCGGGATGGGTCGCCGTTGTGGTCCCCCCACGGCCGGCTCGAGAAGATCGCCGGTGCCGGGCCGGTCGAGACCGGCTTCGGGCGCGGCGGCCGTCCGATGGGTCCGTCGCGCCAGCGGTCGAGCAGCGGCCTGAAGTCGACGGCCGCCTCCTGGCGGACGAGCACGTGCAGGTGGTCGCCCGGCTCGATCCGGGTGGAGCCGCGCGGCGGAAGCGCCTGGTCGCCGCGGATGATGATGTTCAGCAGAGCGTCACGCGGCAGGCCCAGCTCGCGCACGAGCCGGCCCGACGCCGCGTGGTCGGGCTCGACAACGAACTCGACCACCTCGGCGCCGAGGCGGCGGATCGCGGTCGACTCGATCAGCGGGGCCGGCAGTGCCGCTTCGGCGGTGGTGACACCCAGCCACCTCGCGAACGGCTCGAACGTCGTGCCCTGGACGATCGTCGAGACCAGCACCGCGAAGAAGATGATGTTGAAGAACTCGTGGCTGTGCGGGACGCCGTCGATCACCGGGAAGATCGCCAGCACCACGGGCACCGCTCCGCGCAGCCCCGCCCACCCGAGCACCGCGCGTTCGGGCAGCGTGAACCCCGCGAATGCCGTCGCCAGCATCACCGCGACCGGCCGCGCGACGACCGCGACGATCAGCGCGAGCGTGCTCCCCTTGACGGCGACCGACCCGAGCTGATTCGGGAACACGAGCAGGCCCAGCACGAGGAACAGCACGAGCTGCGCGACCCACGCCAGGCCGTCGTGAAACGTCGCGATCGTGCGCTGTGCCGGGGACGGCGAGCTGCCGATCGCCAGCCCTGTCATGTACACGGCCAGGAACCCAGACCCGTGCAGCACGTCGGCCCCGCCGTAGGCCAGTGCGCCGAACGCGAGCGACGCGACCGGATACAGGCCGGCGGACGGCAGCCGGGCATGACGAAGCGTGAACACCGCCAGCGCCGCGACCACGGCGCCGATCGCGGCGCCGATTCCGAACTGCCGCACGAACAGGATCAGAAGGTCGTCGAGCCCGTAGTTACGGTGCGTCGCCCAATCGATGAAGCCGATCACGAGCACGACCGCAACGGGATCGTTGAGGCCGGCCTCCCCCTCGAGCGTTCGGGCGAGCCGTCTTCGCAGCGTCGAGCCGCGCAGCACGGCGAACACGGCGGCGCCGTCGGTCGAGGCGAGGATCGAGCCCAGCAGCAGGCCCTCGATCGTCGACAGGTGAAACAGCGCCGCCGCGGCGAGACCGGCGATCACCCCGGTCACGACCGTCCCGACCACGGCCAGGCTGAGTGCCGCGCCGATCACGGGCCGGATGTCGCCCCAACCCGCCGCGAGGCCGCCCTCGAACAGGATCAGCGACAGCGCGACGATCCCAATCCGACGGGCCAGCGTGTAGTCGTTGAACGAGATCCACCCGAGGCCCTCGGATCCGATCGCCATCCCGAGCCCGAGCACGAGCACGAGCCCCGGGACGCGCACCCGCCCGGCCAGCAGGGACGCGGCCAGCCCCCCGGTCAGCATCGCCCCGGTGATCAGGAGGATCAGCCCGTCACTCATGGGCCTAGTGTCGCGGGTGCTAACGCGGCGGGTCGAGCGCGTCGAGGTCGCCCTGGGCGGCGGCGATCACCGTCCGCGCGACGCTCTCCCACGAGTAGTGGGCCGCGACCGTCTTCACGAGCGAGGCCCGAGCCGTGTCACGGAGCTCGTCGGGCATCAGCAGCCAGGTGATCAGCCGCGACGCGATCGACTGGATGACCGGCCCCTGCAACGGGAATGAGACGAGGTCGCCCACCGGCACGGGCAGCTCGGCGGCGAGCACGCGCGACACCTCCGCCAGCCCCGAGTGGGCGGCGCTGACCGGCAGCGCCCCGCACGCGGCCGCCTCCGCGGCGACCATCCCGAACGATTCGGGAAACGTGCTCGGAACCACCATCGCCTCGCACGCCGGCAGCACGTCCGCGACCTCGTCGTGCTCGAGGCGCCCGGTGAAGACGGCGCGCTCGCTCATGGCCGCGGCGGTGTGCAGATAGCGCTCGCGGCCCTCGGCGCCCGCCTCGTCGTCGAGCCATTCCAGGAACTCGGTGACGAAGCGCAGCGGCGCCTGCGGGCCGCCTTCCGCCGCGCGCCCGAGCGCGGCGAGCTCCCTGAGCGCGGGCAGATCCCCTTGCGCCAACGCAGCGACGATTCGCTCGCAGGCCTCCCGGTAGGCGCCGAAGCCAACAACCACGAGGCGCGCGTTGGGGACCTCCGCGAGCACCAACGGCCATCCCAGGAGCAGCAGGTCGACGCCCTTGGAGACGATCAGCTTGCCGACGAACACGACGAGCCGGTCGCCGGCAGCGCCCCGCGCGACGTCGGCGATGGCCCGCGCTGTCGCCGGTGTGTCGCGGCTGAACGCCGATGCGTCGTCTCCGGCCTCGTCGGGCGCATCGGCGAGGCTTTTGGCGAGCGCCGTGAGGCGAGCGAGCGCGGCGTCGTGGGGAAGCGGCTTGAACGTGGCGATTTCGGTGCCCGGCGGGCCCAGCCGCGTCTTTGCGGGCAGTCCAGCGTCCCCAAGCGCTGCCCAGAGGCTCTCCGCCGTGTGCCGCGAGCCCACGAGTACGCCGCGGGCCGAGGCGATCCCCTCGCGCGCGTAGGGCAGGAACCGCGGATACGGCTTGACCGTGTACTCGAGCGCCGAGCCGTGGACCTTCACCGCGTAAGGCACCCCGGCGGCTGCGAGCCCGCGGGCAAGCACGAGCGGGCCCATGATCAGGTGGTTTGCGAGCGCGACGTCGGGCTTTGAGCGCGCAACCACATCGGAGACGGCCGCCACGTTGGCGTCCACGTACGCGTTGAGCTGCGCGTCGCTGAGTTCATCGAACGTGCGCGCCTCGATGTCCTCATAGGCGTCGGCCACGTACACCGGCAGCAGGCCGCCGATGTCGGGGCGATAGACCGTCGCCCCAGCGGGACGGACCTCGCGCACCGACAGCTCACCGCTGTCCCAGTCGGCGACAGCGCCGACGAACTCGAACTCGTCCGCATGCCGGTCCTGGCAAAGCAGATCGACCTGATGCCCGAGCCGCACCAGCGCCGCCACGAGACTCGCGTTGTAGACGTTTGAGCCGGTGCCTCGGAGCAGGTAGCCGTGGAAGACGAGCACGCGCACCACGGGCGAGATTAGTGCTCGGGTCGGCGCTCCGGCGGGCGCGCGAAGCCTGACTGCTCAACAATCCACAGCCAACCGAGGCGAGTGGTAGGGTGCCCGCCGCATCGCAAGTGAGCCACGAGCACGACCACTCGCTGCACAGAATCCGCTCCGACTCGGCATCGTTCGTGTGGGACAACTCGATCGCACCCGTGCTCGAGATCGAGTCCGGCGAGACGGTCGAGCTCGAGACCGCCGACGCCTCCGGCGGCCAGCTGTCGGCGGACTCGACGCCCGCGGACGTCGCGGCGCTTGACTTCGACCGCGTCAACCCCGTGACCGGTCCGGTGCTCGTGCGCGGCGCTCAGCCCGGTGACGTGCTCGCGATCGAGATCCTCGAGTTGCGTCCCCACGCATGGGGCTGGACCGCGATCATCCCCGGCTTCGGCCTGCTCGCCGACGAGTTCACCGAGCCATGGCTGCGGATCTCAGACGTCGACGCATCGAGCGGCCGGGTTCGATTCGCGGACGACATCACGCTCCCGTTCGCTCGTTTCCCGGGCACGATCGGAGTCGCGCCCGCCGAGCCCGGCAGCCACTCGATCGTCCCGCCGCGCCGCTGGGGCGGCAACATGGACATCAAGCACCTGCAGCCCGGCTCCACGCTGTACCTGCCCGTGGGCGTGCAGGGCGCTCTGTTCTCGGTCGGGGACACGCACGCCGCGATGGGCGACGGCGAGGTTTGCGGGACCGCCGTCGAAACCGCGATGGACATCGCCGTGCGGCTGACCGTGCGGCAGGACCTCTCGATCGCCTACCCGCAGTACGAAATCCCCGCCGGTCAGCTGGCGCGCGGCGAGGCGTCGGGCTATCACGTCTGCACCGGTATCGGTGAGGACCTGATGGAGGCGACCCGAGAGGCCACCCGCGGACTCGTCGAGCACATCGTGGAGCGGCACGGACGCGATCGCCAGGAGGCCTACGCGATCGCATCGGTCGCGGCCGATCTTCGCATCCACGAAGTCGTGGACGTGCCCAACTGGGTCGTGGGCGCGTTCCTACCTCACGCCATCTTCGAATAGGTCCGTGCCCTAAGGAGGCTCACATTGGCCACCACGCGAACTGACCCGGTCCACGAGCAGCCGTCCGGCGGGCTGCGCCGCGAGCTGAAGTTCTGGGAGACGATCGCGATCTCGATCGCAATCATGGCGCCGACCGCGGCGATGGCGCTCAACGGGACCGCGCCGGCGGGGCTGATCGGCCGGGCGGTGCCGCTCGCATTCATCTTCGCCACGATCGGCGTGCTGCTCGTCGCATATGCGTTCATCCGGCTGTCTCGGTACTTCAGCCACGCCGGATCGGTGTACGCGTTCTCGGGGGTGACGCTTGGCCCGCGAGCCGGTTTCTTTGCCGGGTGGGCGTTGCTCGGGACATACGTGTGCTTCTGCGTGGCGTCGACCGCCGAGGCCGGGACGTTCGGAATCGCGTTCTTTCAGGAAGCCAACATCATCCCGGGGATCGACTACGTGTGGATCGCGCTCGTCGCCGCGGCGCTGATCGCTGTGCTCGCCTACGGCGACATCCGGATCGCGACCCGGTCGCTCTTGGGCCTGGAAGGCATCTCCGTGACGCTGATCGTGATCCTGATGATCGTGATCGTCGTCAAGCTGATCGCCGGCACCGCGCCCGGCAATCAATCGATCACCGCCGACGCCTTCAAGCTGCCTCCGGGGACGACGTTCTCGGTCGTGGCCAGCGCGTCAGTGTTCGGATTCCTGTCGTTCGGAGGCTTCGAGGGTGCGGCCTCACTGGGTGAGGAATCCGACAACCCGCGCAGCGAAATCCCCCGAGCGATCCGCAACGCGGTCCTCGGCTGCGGGATCTTTTACATCATCTGCATCACGGTGCAGACGTGGGGGTTCGGCACCGACGCAGCCGGCGTCAAGGCCTTCTCCACGTCGGGCGCGCCTCTGGGCGATCTCGCGCGCAGCTACGTGGGGCAGGGGATGTCAGAAGCGATCGACCTCGGCGCGATGATCAGCGCGTTCGCCAGCGGCCTCGCCGCGACGGCGGCGGGCGCCAGGATCCTGTTCGCCTTGAGTCGCGACACGGTCGTGGGCAGCGCGCTCGGGCGCGCGTCTACGCGCACCGGCGCGCCAGCGGGCGCTCTCACCGTGGTGCTCGGCACCGGCGTCGCCGTGATCGTCATCCAGCGCCTGGCGGGCGTCAACGCGGTCAACGCGTTCTTTTACCCGGGCACGATCGGGATCCTGAGCTTGCTCGTCGCCTACGCGCTGACGAACATCGGCGCGATCCGCTACCTGTTCATCAAGGCACGGCGCGCGCCGCTCTGGGAGATCGTGTTCCCGATCCTCGCAATCATCGTCGTCGGCTACACGCTCTACAAGAACGTCCACGGCGTGCCGTTCCCCTACAACCGGTTCCCGTTCTACGTGGCGGCCTGGCTTGTAGTCGGGCTGCTGATCGTGTTGCTGTGGCCGGGGCTGTCGGCGCGAATCGGGGCGACGATGGCACGGCAGGAGGGGATCAGCGAGGAGGGCGAGGCCGCGTCGGCCGCGAGCCCGTAGCTGGCCCGGCCGGGCGGGAACTTCGTTGACGCGCCGCTCCAGCGCCGCCCCTTCGACGTTGTTCCCGCCTCCGTAGTCCCGCCCGCGCTACCCAGCCGTCCGCTTGGCGGCCTCCAGAGCCGCCGGCGGGTCGAGCGCCTGATCGGCCCGCACGAGCTCCAGAGCACGATCGGCGAGCTCCACCGCCTGCACGCCGTCGACGGACTCGTCGCGCAACGCCAGCGCCAGCAGCGCCTGATGCAGCGCCTCGGGGGCCGCGAGGTCCGGCGGCGGTCCCGCGGGAGGCAGCGCTCGCACCGACGCCAGCAGCGCGCCGGCATTCGCACCCCCTCCGAACAGCCGCCCCCCATAGCGATCGGGGATCGTCGCGACGATCGCGCCCGTCGCCGGATTGACCACGTTGACCTTGCTGCGCAAACCGTGGCGCTCCAACGCCAGCCGGTACCCCGACAGGCGCATGTACCCCAGCTGAGCGGCGAGCTGCGTGAACGCGGCCATCTCGCGCTCGTCGCGCAGCTTGGCGTGATGCAACGAGATCTGGGTGCCCGCGTCGGGCAGCGACGGATCAGGCTCCGGAGCGACCAGCAGGAACGCCTGCGGACCAAGCCGCCCCGCCCCCACGCCGGCCACGTCGACGAGCAGCTGGTAGCCACCCAGGCCGAGCGAGCCGACGATCCCGGGGGGAAGCGGATGGGATGCCAGATACGCCTGCTCGAACGCCATCGCTGCCGACCGCCAGCTACCGGTTGTCGAGAAGGTCGCCGACGATTCCTCCGAGCAGCCCTCCCCCGCCCTCGCGCTGGGCCGCGCCGCCGGCACCCTCGGCGACCGGCGGGTGGAAGTAGGCGCTCTGCAGCCCGACCCGTCCAGGCCCGGTGAAGCGGTTGAAGACGAGGTTGCCGCCGCCGCCGCCGAGAAAGCCGGTCTTGAACCCGTACACCTCCTGCGACATCTGCACCGAGTGGTCGCGAAAGACCCAGCCGCCCGGCTCGATGTCGATGGTCTCGCCGGCCTCGAGGTTCTTCTCGAACACATTGCCGTAGCCGTGGATCCAGACCACGCCCTCGTGGTCGCCGGCGAAGAACTCGTCGACCCAGAAGCCGCCGCCGTACAGCATGTTCGCGAACCCCTTGATGCGGCTGTAGTCGTACTGGACGCCACCGGTCGCTGCCAGGAACTGGTGCTCGCGCACGACGATGCCCTCGCCGCCCTGGAGGTGCAGCGCGACGATGTGGCCCGGCGAGTCACGGCTGAACGCCAGCTCGCCCGGAGACTGTGCCTCGAGCAGCAGCAGTGGCATGCCGCCGAACACTCGGCGCTTGAGGCCCTTCTTCAACGGGTGCAGGCCGATCTGCAGGTTGGGGTACTTCCACAGCAGCACATGGTGCTCGAAGTACACCGGCACTTGGCCGTCGAGCGCCATGTGCAGCACGGGCACGAGCTCACCTTCGAGGCGGTAGTTGACGCCGGGCGCGGTGCCCTGCTGGATCTGCGTGGGAAGGATTTGGGGGGCCGACGGCATAGTCCTCTCTCGCTAATCGCAGTTCGCGCGGCAGCCGTCCCCCGCTGCCCGCCAGGTCTGGGCGAGAGTATCCCACCGTCGCCCCGCCGGCACGGGATAATCGCCGCGTGGCGACGATCTACGTAACCGGCCACCGCAACCCGGACACCGACTCGATCGCATCGGCGATCGGGTACGCCGAGCTGCGTCGGCGCCTTGACCCCAACAACGACTACGTCCCGGTGCGCCTCGGCGACACCAACCCGCAGACCGACTGGCTGCTGGAGCGAAGCGGCGCCCCCGAGCCGAGGTTCCTCGCGCACGTGCTGGTGCGCGCTTGCGACGTGATGCACACCGAGTTCCCGGTGATCGGACAGGACGAGCCGATCCGCCAGGCCGGGATCGCGCTGTCGCGCGCCGAGCTCGAGCTGGTCCCGGTCGTCGACGACGCCGGCGCGCTCTCCGGGGTCGTCACCGAGCGCGCGCTCGCCCGACGCTATGTGCGTGAGTCGCGTCACACCTCCACCCTCCGCGACGCGCCGACTTCTGTCCACGCGATCGTCGAGGTGCTCGACGGTGAGCTGCTCGCCGGTGACGACGAGTTGCTGGACGGAAGGGTGTGGGTGCACGCGATGGACGTCGCCACGCCCAGTGGCATCTCCGACGGCGACGTGGTCGTGGTCGGCAACCGCGACGACTCGCAAAAGCTCGCCATCGACCTCGGCGCCGCGATGCTGGTCCTCTCGAATGACGCTCGCCCGTCCGACGAGGTGCTCGAGCTAGCGCGCATGCGCGAAGTCGCCGTCGCGGTGTCGCCGCTGGACTCCTACGTGTCGGGCCGGATGATCACGCTCGCCGCGCCGTGCCGCGCGCTGATGGAGCCCGACCCGCTGTCGATCACCACCGAGTTTCTGCTCGCGGACGTCGCCGAGCAGGTCCGCGAGAGCCACTACGGCGCGGCGGTCGTGGTCGACGCCAACCGCCGCCCGGTCGGCCTGGTCACGAGGGCCGACCTGGTTTCGCCGATGCGCCGGCGCGTGATCCTCGTCGACCACGCCGAGCAGGCCCAGAGCGTCGCCGGGGTCGACCAGGCCGAAATCGTGGAGATCCTCGACCACCACCACATCGGCTCGATCGAGACGCGGGTCCCGGTCACGGCCACGTTCGACCCGGTCGGCTCGACCGCGACGCTGGTCGTCGAGCGCTTCCGCCAGAACGGCATGGAGCCGAGCCGCTCCACCGCGACGATGCTGCTCGGCGCGGCGCTGTCCGACACGGTGATCCTCAACTCCGCGACGACGACCGAACGCGACCGTGCCGTCGTGCAGTACCTGGAGCGGGTGCTCGCCGTCGACGCGTCCGAGCTCGGCCGCGAGATGTTCGAAGCCACCTCCGACGTATCCGAGCTGAGCGCCGACCAGATCGTGTCGCGCGACGCCAAGCAGTACCAGGTGTCAAGCGGCCACACGATCTGCATCGCGCAGATCGAGGTCGTCGGCGACGCGCTGCTCGAACGCAAGGGCGAGCTGCTCGAGGCGATGCGCAAAGCGCGCGAGAGCCGCGATCTCGAGCTCTATGCGCTGATGGTCACCGACGTCCTGACCAAGGGCACGGAGCTGCTCGTCGTGGGCGACACGGCGACGGTCGCCCGCAGCTTCGGAGTCGAGCCGCACGACAGCCAGATCGAGCTTCCCGGGGTGATGAGCCGCAAGAAGGAGGTCGCCCCGAAGCTACTCGGCGCGCTGTAGCCCTACGGCGCGGTCACGCGGTGGTGGCGCTCACGACCTGCACCGGCGCCTCGCCCCACAGCTGCTCGAGGCGGTAGTACTCGCGCGTCTCGGGCGTGAACACGTGGACGACCACGTCCAGGTAGTCCATCAGGATCCAGCGGGCCTGGCTCACGCCCTCGACGCGACGGGGCAGCAGTCCGTGCTCGGACTTCATGCCCTGGTAGATCGCGTCGTGGATGCCCTTGACCTGGCGGTCGCTGCGGCCGCTGCAGATCACGAAGTAATCGGTGTAGCCGATGATCCCGCGCAGATCGAGCTGAACTATGTCCAGCGCCTTGCGATCGGCCGCGTACTCGATCGCCGCGGCGGCGAGATCTTCAGGAGTCATCTTCTGGTTCATCCCTATAGAGGTTATGACGCGCGATGTACCCACTCACCGCGTCGGTCGTCAGATAGCGGATCGGCTGCC
>Ga0207693_10004534_pt1 | contig 11734 bp, 10 predicted proteins | sample LARL81metaG_FD_184347 | JGI IMG/M metagenome (GOLD analysis project Ga0207693, IMG submission 184347) | Corn, switchgrass and miscanthus rhizosphere microbial communities from Kellogg Biological Station, Michigan, USA - LAR L8-1 metaG... | ecosystem: Host-associated > Plants > Roots >...
CCGGCCCCACCAGGCGGAAGCTCGGCTCGGAGCCGGTCAGATCGTCGAAGCGGGCCTCGATCACGGGCTCACGATACGTGCGGGGTCCCGTTCGCAGGGCAGGCCAAGAGCAGACGGGTAGCCTGGTCGCCATGCCGTCCGTGCTCGTCGCGATGTCCGGCGGCGTCGATTCATCCGTCGCCGCGTGCCTCCTGCAGGAGCAGGGCTACGACGTCGTGGGCTCACACATGTCGTTGGTGCATCTCGACGGTGTGGAGCACGGATGCTGCGGACCCGCGGCGCGGTCCGACGCGGCCGCGGTCGCCGAGATCGCGGGGTTCCCGTTCGAGATCTGCGATCTGACCGAACCGTTCTCCTCGACCGTGATCGCCGACTTCGTCGATGAGCACGCGGCGGGCCGGACGCCGAACCCGTGCGCGCGGTGCAACGGCGAGATCAAGTTCGGCGCGTTCCTGCGGCGGGCGGACGAGCTCGGGATCGAGCTCGTGGCGACCGGCCACTACGTCCGCAGCGATCACGACGCCGACGGTGGTTGGCATCTGCGGCGAGGCGCCGACGAGGCGAAGGATCAGAGCTACATGCTGCATATGGTGGGCCAGCGCCAGCTGGCGCGCTCCGTCTTCCCGGTCGGCGACCTTCCGAAGCACGAGACGCGCGCGATCGCTGCGCGGTTCGGACTGCCGGTCGCCACGAAGCCGGACTCGCAGGAGCTGTGCTTCGCACCGAGCGGCGACGCCGGCGCTTTCGTGCGGAACATGGCGCCGCAACTGGTGCACGCCGGGGGCGAGGTGGTCGATCCGGATGGCCGGGTGCTCGGCGAACACGACGGCACGTTCGCCTTCACGGTCGGGCAACGGCGGGGGCTGGGGGTCGCGCTCGGCGCGCCGGTGTATGTGCTCGAGACAGACATCTCGACGAACCGGGTGATCGTCGGCCCGGGAGAGCTTCTCGCCCGCCGCGAGCTTGCTGCCGACCGTGTGTCGTGGGTCGCCGGCGGTCCACCGGCGGAGGGTTCGTTCGAGGCGACGGTGCGGGTGCGGTCTCACGGCACGGACGTCCCCGCAGTGGTGACCCCTCGAGGCGGCGACGCGATCGAGGTCGTGTTCCGCTCGCGGCAGCGTGCGCTCGCCCCCGGCCAGAGCGCCGTGATCTATCGCGGCGACGAGGTGCTCGGCGGGGGCCGGATCGTCGCCACACGCTGAGGCAAGGCCGTCGGCGACCGGCACTAGACTGCCCGCGTGAAACTGCTGCGGCGCCGCGCGAAGGCCTTCGACATCCAGGTCCAGGACCTCACGCTGCACATCACCGCGCCGGAGGACTTCGCCGAGGAATCGCGTGCGGCGGCCCTTTCCTTCTGGGAGCAGCTCGAGGCCTACGGTACGCGTGACCCGGATTTCCGCACCTCGAAGCGCGCGCTCACGCGCGTGGCGACCGACGCGCCGCCGATCGTGCAAGAGGTTGTGTCGGCGACGACGGCTGCGGGGGTCGGCCCGATGTTCTCGTTCCGGGGCGCGGTGGTGGATTCGGTCGGCAGGTTCCTCGCCGAGCACACCAACGAGGTGACGGTCTCGTGCGACGGCGACTACTTCATCCGCGGCAAGAAGCGGATGAAGGTCGGTGTGCACCGCCGGGGCGGCGACCCGATCACGATCGTGCTCGAGCCGGCGCGCGGGGTCGGGCTGTCGACGACGCTCGGCAGGGGGCGGGGCGGCGCAGGACCGGACGGGCTCGCCGTTGTCGCGCGGAGCTGCATGCTCGCCGACGCGGCCGCCGCCGGTGTGCAGGCGTGCTTGCCCAAGCCCGACGGCTTCGGCATGGCGCTCCACTATCTGCAGAAGGTGCCCGGCGTGATGGGCGCGGTGGTGGTGGTCGGCGAACGGATCGGTGTCGCCGGCGGCGTGGAGATCGCGGGATGAGCCCGGCGATGCAGGATGAGCGGAAGCGCGCCGAGGCGAAGGTCCGGGTCGAGGAGCTTCGCGAGCAGATCAACCATCACTCGTACCGGTACCACGTGCTCGACGATCCCGAGGTCAGCGACGCCGAGTACGACGAGCTGATCCGTGAACTGCGTGCGCTGGAGGACGCCTTCCCCGAGCTGATCACCCCGGACTCGCCGACCCAGGGTGTCGGCGCGGCGCCGGTGACCGCGCTCTTCGCCCCGGTGGAGCACCGGGCGCCGATGCTGTCGCTGGACAACGCGTTCTCGCTCGATGAGCTGAACGCCTGGGGTGACCGCGTCACTCGCGGCCTCGGCGGCGAGGCCGACGGGTTCATGTGTGAGCTCAAGATCGACGGGGTTGCGTGCGCGCTCACGTACGAGAACGGCCGGCTCACGCGCGCGGCGACGCGCGGCGACGGACGTGTCGGCGAGGACATCACCGCGAACGTCCGCACGGTCGAGGGCGTCCCGCACCGGCTCGCGCTCGACGATCCGCCGAGCGTCGTTGAGATCCGCGGCGAGATGTATCTGCCCGTGAAGGCGTTCGAGGCGTTGAACGAACGGTTACAGGAGGCTGGCCAGAAGGCGTTCGCCAACCCACGGAACTCGGCGGCGGGGTCCCTTCGCCAGAAGGACCCCAAGGTCACCGCGTCGCGACCACTCCGCCTGTGGGTGCACTCGTTCGGGGCCGCCGAGGGCATCTCGTTCGACTCGCACCACGCGTTCCTGGCGTGGGCCGACGCCGCCGGGCTGCCGGTACCGCCGACGACCGAGCGTAAGACATCGATCGGGGAGGTCGATGCGTTCCTCCGGCACTGGGAGACGAACCGACACTCGGTCGACTGGGAGATCGACGGCGCGGTGATCAAGGTCGACGCGGCCGCGGAGCAGCGAAAGCTCGGCGCGACCTCGCACGCGCCCCGGTGGGCGATCGCCTACAAGTTCCCACCGGAGGAGCGCACGGCGCTGCTCAAGAAGATCGACGTGCACACCGGCCGCACGGGCAAGGTGACGCCGTTCGCGGTGCTCGACCCCGTGCAGGTCGGCGGCGTCACGATCACGTACGCGACCCTGCACAACGAGGACGAGGTGCGGCGCAAGGACGTCCGGCAAGGCGACATGGTGATCGTGCGCCGGGCCGGGGATGTGATCCCCGAGATCGTCGGGCCGGTCACCGCGAAGCGCAAGAAGAGCGCGCGACGCTGGTCGATGCCGAAGACCTGCAACGCGTGCGGAACCCTCCTCGTCCGGGCCGAGGGCGAGGCCGACTACCGGTGTCCGAACAAGCGTGGCTGCCCGTCGCAGGGGATCGAGTGGCTGTTCCACTTCTCCGGACGCGGCGCGATGGACATCGAGCACCTCGGATACATGACCGTGATGCGTCTGCTCGAGAAGGGTCTGATCGAGGACCCGGCCGACATCTACGCGCTCGACGCCGACAAGCTGTCGCAGATCCCGGGGTTCAAGGACAAGTCGATCACGAACCTGCTGGAGCAGGTCGAGGAGTCGAAGGACCGCCCGATCTGGCGGCTGCTCGTCGGCCTGAACATCCGCCACGTCGGGGCGCATGTCGCCCAGGTGCTGGCGGAGGCGTTCGGGTCGGTGGACGCGATCGCCGCGGCGACCGAGGACGAGATCGACACCGTCCCCGAGATCGGACCGGAGATCGCGGCGACCGTGCGCGAGTGGTTCGACGAAGACGAGAACAAGCAGTTGGTCGACAAGCTGCGGGTGGCCGGCGTCCGTCTCGTGGATGAGCGGACGGTGCCCGACCGCACGCCGAAGACCCTCGAGGGCGTCACGCTCGTCCTGACCGGCGGTCTGGACACGGTGAGCCGCGAGGAGGCGACCGCGATGGCGCAGGCGGCGGGCGCGCGGGTGGCGTCCAGCGTGTCCGGCAAGACCACGTTCGTGGTCGCCGGCAGGGATCCCGGCACCAAGCTGGCCAAGGCCGAGACCCTCGGCGTGGACGTGATCGACGAGGACACGTTCCTTCGCCTGCTGAAGGACGGGATGGGCTGATGGATGCGTTCCGCGAACAGCCGGTCGAAAAGCTCGGCCGCGGGTTGCAGATCCTGCTCGCCGTCGTCGGTGTCCTGGGCGCGATCAACGACATCTGGCTCTGGTCGCAGCTGCGGAGCGGCTCGTTCGTGCTCCACACGCCGCCGCAAGGGTCGTTCGGGCAACGCGCGTATCTGTCGGGGTCACAGCTCAGCAGCATCGGGATCATCGTGCAGCCCGTGTCGCTCGCCACGATCGTCGTGTGGCTGATCTGGCAGCACCACGCCACGTCGAACCTGTGGGCCCGCGGATTTCGAGACCTCCACATCCGTCCGGGCTGGGCGGTGGGATGGTGGTTCATCCCGTTCGCGAACTTCCTGATGCCGTGCGTCGCCATGGTGGAGCTCGATCGCCGGAGCACGGCCGACGGGTCGCCGCGGTCCGTGAGCCCGCTCGTCGGCGCGTGGTGGGCGGTCTCGATCGGTGGATCGCTCGTGGTGACGATCGGCCTGTTCAGTGCGCTGTGGTCCGGGCTGGTCGACGTCTTCGGGGGAGCGAACCGAGATCAGACCGTCTTCGACCTGACGTCGCTCGCACACACCGCCGCACCGTGGCTCCTGGCCTTCGGCATCCTCTCCGCGGTTTCGGCCGGGCTGGCGATCGCCGTGGTCCGGCGGATCACGGAGGCACAGACCGCGATGCTGTCGGCGCCGTCCGAGCACGCGCTCGTGCCGGTGCCGATGCGGCCCGACCTGGGCGTCTGAGGGACCGTTCCCCCCGTCTAGACTGCGCGCCATGCCCGTCGAGATCGACATCGAACACGTCGCGAAGCTCGCCCGGATCGACCTGAGCGACGACGAGATCGCGCGTCTTCGGACCCAGCTCGCGCAGATCCTGGAGCACGCGGCGCTGGTCGGGGAGGTTGCGGCCGCCGACGTGGTGCCCACCGCCTCGCCGATCCCACGAGCGAACGTCTACCGCGACGACGTCCCCGAGCCGTCGCTGCCGGTGGACGAGGCGCTCCGCAACGCGCCCGAGCGCGACGGCGACCGGTTCCGCGTCCCCCGGATCGCGGAGACGGGCGCGTGAGCGCCGAGCTCTGCGATCTGACCGGCGCCGAGCTGTCCGTCCGGCTCGCGGCAGGTGAGACGTCCGCGAGCGCGGTGCTCGCCTCGAGCCAGGCGCGCATCGATGCGGTCGAGGACACGGTCGGTGCGTTCCTGACCAGGACCGACCAACTCGCCTCCGAGCGCGCCGCGGAGCTCGATGCGTATCTGTCGACCGGCGCGCCACAATCACCGGTTGCCGGTATCCCCGTCGCGTTGAAGGACGTGTTCACCACGAACGGCGTCCGTACGACGTGCGGGTCCAAGATCCTCGAGACGTACGTGCCCCCGTACGACGCGACGGCCTGGGCGCGTCTCGCGGGCGCCGGCGCCGTGCTGGTCGGCAAGACCAATTGCGACGAGTTCGCGATGGGCTCCTCGAACGAGAACTCGGCCTACGGGCCTGTCCACAACCCGTGGGACCCCGACCGCGTGCCCGGTGGTTCGAGCGGTGGATCGGCCGCCGCCGTCGCATCGGGTGAGGCCGTTTGGGCGCTGGGCACCGACACCGGCGGGAGCGTCCGGCAGCCGGCGTCGCTGTGCGGTGTGGTAGGCCTCAAGCCCACGTACGGGCGGATCAGCCGCTACGGCCTGATCGCCTTCGCGTCGTCGCTCGACACCGTCGGAACCTTCACACGCACCGTGCGCGACGCGGCGTCGATGCTCGGCGTGCTCGCGGGTCACGACCCGCGCGACGCGACGTCGCTGGACGTGCCGGTCCCGGACTACACCGACGGCCTCGACCGAGGCGTCGCCGGTCTCCGTGTCGGCGTCGTGACCGAAGCGTTCGGGGAAGGGGTGGAGCCCGGCGTCGGGGCCTCGGTGCGCGCCGCGATCGACCGCCTCGAGAGCCTCGGCGCCTCGATCGGCGAGGTGGAGCTGCCGCACGCCGCGTACGCGCTGTCGGCGTACTACCTGATCGCGCCGAGCGAGTGTTCCTCCAACCTCGCGCGATACGACGGCGTCCGGTACGGCTACCGCGCACCGGGCGAGCACGCCGACAGCATCGAGATGATGTTCGCGACGCGCGGCCAAGGCTTCGGCCCCGAGGTGAAGCGCCGGGTCATGCTCGGCACGTACGCGCTGTCGGCCGGCTACTACGAGGCCTACTACGGCCAGGCGCAGAAGGTGCGCACGCTCGTGATCCAGGACTACGAGACGGCGTTCGAGCGCTTCGACATCCTCGTGTCGCCGACGTCGCCGACGACCGCGTTCCGGATCGGGGAGAAGGCCGACGACCCCATGGCGATGTACCTGAACGACATCTTCACGATCCCGGCGAACCTCGCCGGCGTGCCGGCGATCAGCATCCCGTCGGGGCTCGACGACGCCGGGCTTCCCGTCGGGGTTCAGCTCACCGCGCCGGCGTTGGACGAGCCGACGCTGTTCCGCGCGGCGCACGCCCTCGAGTCCGCGCTGTCGCTTGACCTCCGGCCACCGCTGCTGCAAGGAGCGGGATGAGCGCGCCGGGGTACGAAGCGGTGATCGGTCTCGAGTGCCACGTCGAGCTCTCGACCGCGACCAAGATGTTCTGTTCGTGCGCGAACGTCTTCGGCGCGCCGCCGAACACCCAGACCTGTCCGGTATGTCTGGGCCACCCGGGCACGCTTCCCGTTCCGAACCGTGAGGCGATCGCGCGGATCATCAAGATCGGCCTCGCGCTCGACTCGGAGATCGCGCCGCACTCGCTGTTCCACCGGAAGAACTACTTCTATCCGGACATGCCGAAGAACTATCAGATCAGCCAGTACGACCTGCCGATCTGTGTCGGCGGGCATCTCGACATCGAACTCGCCGACGGCACCGCGCGACGGATCGGCATCACGCGCGTGCACATGGAGGAGGACACCGGCAAGTCGACGCACGGCGGTGGGTCGGGGCGGATCCACGACGCGACCTACGCGACGCTGGACTTCAATCGCGCGGGCGTGCCGCTGGTCGAATGCGTGAGCGAGCCCGACATGCGCTCGCCCGAAGAGGCGGCCGCGTACCTCCGTGAGCTGCGCGCGACGCTCGAGTCCCTCGACGTCTCCGACGTGAAGATGGAGGAGGGGTCGCTCCGATGCGATGCGAACGTGTCGCTCCGGCCCCACGGGACCGAGGCGTTCGGCACGAAGGTCGAGATCAAGAACATGAACTCGATCCGCTCGCTCGAGCGTGCGCTCACCTACGAGATCGAGCGGCAGACCAAGGCGCTCGACGTCGGCGAAGCGATCGTCCAGGAGACGCGCCACTGGGACGAGGACGCGGGAAGCACCGCCTCGATGCGCTCCAAAGAGGAGGCGTTCGACTACCGGTACTTCCCGGAGCCCGACATCCCGGCGATGGAGCCGGACGCCGGATGGGTCGACGACATCCGCGCATCGATCCCCGAACTCCCGCGGGCGCGTCGGGACCGGTACGTCGAGACGCTCGGCCTCAAGCCGGAGGTCGCGCGGGTCCTCGTGGGGGACCGCGGCTCGTCGGCGTTGTTCGACGCGGCGGTCGACCTCGGCGCGGACGCGGTGCCGGCCGCCAACTGGATCACGCAGGACGTCGCGGCGCTCCGCAACGCCGGGGGCGACGACGGCGAGCTCACCGCGCAACACGTCGCCGACGTCGTGCAGCTGATCGCTGCGGGCGCCGTCTCGAACGCGGGCGCGAAGCAGGCGCTCGAGGCCTCGTTCGCGTCGGGTGAGCCGGTGGAGGCGGCGGTCGACCGGTTGGGCCTGCGGCAGGTGTCCGACACGGGCGCGCTCGGCGCGCTGGCCGACGAGGTGCTTGCCGAGAACCCGGACGTCGTGCAGAAGTTCCGCGACGGCAAGGAAGGTGTGATCGGGTTCCTGGTCGGCCAGCTGATGCAGAAGGCGGCCGGCGCGGCGAACCCGAAGGTGGCGCAGGAACTGCTGCGGGAGCGGCTGCAAGGGTAGCCCGTGTCGGGCGACCCGGGAGCGTCGAGCAAGCCTGGCCGCATCCCGTTGTGGCGACTGGCCGTGCTCGGCGTCGTCCGGGCGTTCCAGGGGTTGATCACCCATCCGCTCCAGCGGATGTGGCGGAGCGCCGACCCGATCGACGCCTACGGGCTCAATCATCTGACGAGCGTCGCGGGCGACGCGTTGCTCGCGATCTCGCTGTCCGACTCGATCTTCTTCTCGGTGCCGGTCGGGCAGGCGCGATCGCGCGTGACCGCATACCTGTTGCTCACGATGCTGCCGCTGGCGTTGGCCGGTCCGCTCATGGCGCCGATCCTGGACCGCGCCGGGCCGCGCCGCTCGATCACGTTCACGGCAGCCGCTGCCCGGTGCGGGTTCGCGATCCTGCTCGCGCCCCGGCTCGGGACGAACCTGCTGTTCCCGCTGGCGCTCGCGATCCTCGTGTGCTCCAAGGTGCACACGATCGCGAAGAACGCGCTGACGATGGCCTATGCCTCGGAGCGCGACGGCCTCATGCGGGCGAACGCGCGGCTCGGCCGGGTGGGGCTCGCCGGCGCGCTTGCGGCCCTGCCGTTCGGGATCGTGGCGTTGAAGGCGGTGGATCCGGCTGCGCCGCTGTATCTCGCGGCGCTGATCTACGCGGTGTCTGCCGGCCTGGCGGCGCGCTTACCGCACCCCGGCGTGTGGGTGCGGCCCGTGCGTGCACCCGGGGATCCCGACCGGGCGCCGATGGGCCGGGTGCGGCGCCTGCAGTTGCCGGCGATGGGCGCGATCGGGATGCGGGCCGCGGCGGGGTTCCTCTTGTTCCTCCTCGCGTTCGCGCTGCGCGACGCCGAGGTGCCGGCCCTGTGGTTCGCCGTCCTCGGCGGCGCCGGCGTGGCCGGTGGGTTCCTCGCCGACGCGATCGCGCCGGCGCTGCGCATGGACCGGCGTGAGGAGGCGGTGGTGATCACCTCGCTCGCCGTGGGGGCGATCGGCGCACTGCTCGCGTCGCAGCTGTTCGGTCTGCCGTTGCTCACGGTCTACGCACTGTCGGCAGGCGCGGCCGCCGAGTTCGCGAGGCTCGCGTTCCAGGCGCTGATGCAGCGGAACGCGCCGCCCGAGGCCCTCGGCCGGGTGTTCGTCCGCTACGAGGTGCTGTTCCAGGTTGCGTGGGTGATCGGCGCGTTCATCCCCGTGTGGCTGTCGATCACCTTCCGCACGGGTGTCCTGTTCCTGGCCTTGTTCTATGGGGCCCTCGCCGCGGTCTATGTGGTTCGCCGCCGCCAACTCGGAGCGACCGCGCCCGATTAAGCTCTGTCGACCTGACCTGCGAAGGGGAGGAACGGATGGCGGACTACATCACCATCGGCAAGGCCGCCGAGGTCGAGGAGGGCGATGCCGCGGCGTTCGATGTGGAGGGAACCCAGGTCGCGGTCGCTCGGGTCGAGGGAGCGCTGTACGCGTTCGGTGACATCTGCACGCACCAGGGCTGCACGCTGATGCCGGGCGGCGAGCTCGACGGGACCGAGCTCACCTGCGGCTGCCACGGCAGCATGTTCTCGATCAAGACCGGTGAAGTGCTTGACGGCCCGGCGACACAGCCGATCGAGGTGTACCCCGCGCGCGAGGTGGACGGCGACATCCAGATCGAGGTGTAGGTGCCGCCGGAGACCGTCATGGTCGTCGGCGCCTCGCTCGCCGGCGGCACCGCGGCCGCCACGCTCCGGGACGTTGGGTTCGACGGGCGGATCGTCGTGATCGGCGATGAACCCGAGCTCCCGTATCAACGACCGCCGCTGTCGAAGACCTATCTGCGCGGCGAGGCCGGGCGCGACGCGCTGCTCGTACGCCCCGACGACTGGTGGGGTGCCGAGGACGTCGAGATGCGGCTCGGGCAGCGCGTGCGCGCGCTCGATCCGCACGCGCGGACGGTGAGCCTGGCCGACGGCGCGTCGCTCGGCTTCGATCGGTGCCTGATCGCCACCGGCGTGCAGAACCGCGCCCTGCCGGTTCCGGGGGCGGACCTCGATGGAGTCGTCCACCTACGAACGATCGCCGAGTGCGATCAGATCCGCGCGGCGGCGGCGGATGCGAGCCACGTGGTGGTCGTGGGGATGGGGTTCATCGGAGCCGAGGTCGCGGCGTCGCTCCGCGAACTCGGCGTGGACGTGACGGTGATCGAGATCTTCGAGACCGCGTTGCTCAAGGTGCTCGGGCCGCAGATCGGCGAAGTGCTCGCCTCGATCCATCGGGAGCACGGCGTGACGATGCGGTTCAACGACGGGGTGGCGCGGTTCGAAGGGAACGGTCACGTCGAACGGGTGGTCACCCGTGACGGCGACGCGATCGAGTGCGATCTGGTGGTGGTGGGCGTGGGCACCGTGCCGGCGACCCCGGAGTTCGACGCGCTCGCGCTCGCCCCGGACGGCGGCATCGAGGTCGACGCACGGTTGGAGACGAGTGCGCCCGACGTCTTCGCCGCCGGCGATGTCGCCTCGCACGCGCATCCGGTCCTCGGCCGGGTGCGCGTCGAGCACTTCGACAACGCGATCAAGATGGGTGCCCACGCGGCGCGGGCGATGCTCGGGTCGCCCACCGCCTTCGACGACCCGCACTGGTTCTGGTCCGATCAGTATGAGCATCACCTGCAGATGGGCGGGGTCGCCATCACCGACGACATGGTGGTCCGTGGCTCGCTCGAGGACCGCTCGTTCTGCGCGTTCTTCCTCGATGCGGCGGGGGTGCTGCGGGCGAGCGTCGCGCTCAACCGGCCCAGGGAGTGCCGCCGCTCGCTCCCACTGATCCGGGCCGGCATCGTTGCGGACCGAGCGGCGCTCGCCGATCCGGACGTCGACCTCCGAACCCTTCGCCCCTGACCGAGGGCGCCGTCGGGCGTTGGTACCCTGACCCTTCCGACGCGATGAGGAGCTGATACGTCGTGGACAGGCCGGAGATCATCCTGGCCCCGGGGCCGACCCCGATCCCGCCCGAGGTGCTGCTCGCGCAGGGCAGCCCGCTCGTGTACCACCGCGGTCCCGGCTTCGGCGACCTGATGCGCGAGGTCACCGGCCGGCTCCACGAGCTTTACCGCACCGACACGGCCGAGATCTTCCTGCTCACGTCCTCGGGCACCGGCGGGCTCGAGTCCGCGGTCCAGAACCTGCTCTCGCCGGGTGACGAGGTGTTCGTCCCGCTCGCGGGGTTCTTCTCCCAGCGGTGGCAGCGGCTCGCGACCGCGTACGGCCTGACCGTGCACACGAGCGAGGACCCGTGGGGCACGCGCCTGGACCCGGCGGTGTTCCGTGAGCGCCTGGCGGCGCACCCGAACGTCAAGGCGGTGCTGCTGACACAGTCCGAGACCTCGACCGGCGTGATCCAGCCGGTGCAGGAGCTCGCGGCCGTGGCCCGGGACGCGGGCGCGCTCGTCGTCGTCGACGTGGTGTCGAGCCTCGGCGCGGTGCCGTTCGCGTTCGACGACTGGGGGATCGACGTTGCGGTCGGCGGATCGCAGAAGGCGCTGTCGGCGAGCCCGGGGATCGCCTTCGTCGCGGTGAGCGAGCGTGCGCGGGCGGCCGCGGAGACGGCGACGCTGCCGAAGTTCTACTTCGACTGGCGGGAATACCGCACCTTCGCGTCGCTGCCGCACCCCGAGAATCCGTGGACGCCGGCGATCAGCGTGCTCCAGGGCCTCCGGGCCGCGCTCGAGCTGTACTTCCAGGACGGGGTCGAGGCCGCGCTGCAGCGGCACGCGACGCTCAGCCGTGCCGTCAAGGACGGGATCCGCGCGATCGGGC
>Ga0207693_10004536_pt1 | contig 11726 bp, 11 predicted proteins | sample LARL81metaG_FD_184347 | JGI IMG/M metagenome (GOLD analysis project Ga0207693, IMG submission 184347) | Corn, switchgrass and miscanthus rhizosphere microbial communities from Kellogg Biological Station, Michigan, USA - LAR L8-1 metaG... | ecosystem: Host-associated > Plants > Roots >...
TCCAGCACACGCCGCAGATTGGGCGCACTCACGGCATTCACGCCGAACCCATCACCTTTGGCCTCAAGATCGCCAACTGGTTCGCCGAGAATCAGCGCAACATCGCTCGCTTCCGAGAAGCCGCTCACGGCATGGCTTTCGGGAAGATCTCCGGCGCGGTCGGAAATGCGTCGCATCTCGGCACAGATATCGAGGAAAAAATCTGCAAGCGGCTGGGCTTGCAAGTCACGCCCGTGGCGTCGCAAGTGATCCAGCGAGATCGTCACGCACATTACCTGAGCGCGCTTGCGTTGATCGCTACGATGCTGGAGAAGTTCGCTCTGGAAATCCGCCATTTGCAGCGCACTGAAGTGCGTGAAGCGGAGGAGCATTTCGCCCACGAGCAGCGTGGTAGTTCCGCGATGCCGCACAAGCGCAATCCCGTGAATTGCGAGCAGATCTGCGGCCTCGCACGTTTGGTCCGCAGCAACATGCAGGCAGCATATGACAACATTGCGTTGTGGCATGAACGCGACATTTCCCACAGCAGCGTTGAGCGTGTCATCCTGCCTGATTCCACCATACTGGTGGATTACATGCTCGCGAAGATGACCCAGATCATCAGCGAGATGCGCGTGTTTCCGGCGCGTATGTTGCGCAACCTGGAAAGCACGCACGGACTCGTGTTCTCCGGCCAGTTGCTGCAGGATCTTGTGGGGAAGGGAATGCCGCGCGACGACGCGTACAAAGCGGTGCAGGCGAATGCCATGGCTGCGTGGGAAACGGAAACAAGTTTTCGCGAGCGAGTGGCGAAGGATGTGCGCATCACGAAATACATGATGCCGAAGGATCTTGAAACTACTTTCGATTTGAATCGTCAGTTACGGAACGTGGACAAGATTTTCGATCGCGTGTTTGGCGGGCATCCTGCCGGAGAACGCGGCATCGCCAACATGGCGTAAGCGGCGCGATCAGAAACTATTCCACGCGTTGCACGTAGCGCGCTTCGGACGTGTCCACGCGAATGCGATCGCCTTCGTTCACGAACGGCGGCACGTTCACCACCAGCCCAGTCTCCAAGGTCGCCGGCTTCATCACCGCGCTGGCCGTGGCTTTCTGGAGCGTCGGCTCGGTCTGGACTACTTTCATGTCCATGGTGTCGGGCAAATCCACGCCGATGGCTTTGTCCTCGAAGAATTCGATTTTGACGATAGTGTTGGGAATCAGATAGTAGACGGTTTCCCCAAGTTCATTGCGGCTCATCTGCATTTGTTCGTATGTTTGCGTATTCATGAAGTGGAAGTCGTCGCCCTCGTTATACAGGTACTCGAATTCGATTTCATCCAGGATGGCGCGCTCCACAAATTCTTCGGCGCGGAAGCGGTAGTCGATCATCACGCCGTTTCTAAGATTCTTCAGGCGCGTCTGCATGGAGCCACGCTTGTTTCCCGGTGTGCGGTGATCGGTGCTGAATACTGTGTATAGTTGGCCCTCGTGCTGGATAACCATCCCGGGGCGAAGTTGCGTTGCTTTAGTGCTGCTCATAAATTCGCACGGCCGCAATAAGGGCCGCAAGCTCCCTATTAAGGTGATAGAAAATTCGGAAATTCCAGACGGCAGCCCAGAGGAGCAGCGCGTGGAATGACACGAGGCGCGCAGGCCGGTACGGCGGGCCAAACGCGAATCATCAGTATAGACGGGGCTCTTCCCGATGGTCAATGTGAGCCGCAGCAAGCCAGAATGTCCCAACGAGCCTTCTGAATTGGAATAACTTCCGGTTAGCTCGTCATCCGCCCAGGACGCTCAATTACCAGTGGACTCGTTGATGAATCTTATTCGGCGCGCAGCGCCTCCGAGGGAGATATCCGGCTTGCACGCACAGCGGGAACTAATGCTGCGACCAGCGTCGAGAAGCTGAGTGTCAGGATGGCCAGGAGAGTCGTCGCGGGGTCATACGGATTCAAGCCGTAGAGTTGGCTGCCAAGGAATTGGCCCACTCCCAGAGCCAGCGGAAATCCGACAACCAGGCCTATAGCTACCAGGGCAAACGCTCCTCGGACTATAAGGGCCGCCGCTTGCCCGGGAGTGGCCCCGAGCGCCAGCCGCACCCCAATCTCGGTGGTGTGTCGTCCGACGTTATAGGCAGTAACTCCATACAGCCCGACGGAAGCAAGGACAAGCGAAAGTATCCCGAAGAATGATGACAGTTGTGCAATCAGGCGCTGATGCCGGAACTGATTCGATACTTGCTCACCCAGAGTTCCAATCGACTCGATCGGAAGACGAGGATCTACCGAGATTATCGCCTGGCGAATTTCAGCAGCGGATACAGTGGCGCCAGGCCGCGCCACAAGGATGATGTCGTGCAGGTGATGTGAGCCGGGATTACTATCTGCCCCAGTCTTTGCCACCACATCGTGCTGCGCTTCGGCCAGAAAAAAGAATGGAACAACCGGCTTGTCGAAATCGAAGTCCAGGTAGCGTGCATCTTGCGCTACACCCACGATTTTGTAGTTCCGCGATGATCCCAGTTCCGGACGGCCGAAGTATTGTCCAATGGGGTTTTCATTGTTGAAATACTTCTTCGCGAACGCCTCATTGATCACCGCAACGTGCTGCGAAGTGGCAGTATCTTCCTCAGAGATGCTCCGTCCTTCGATGATTTGAGTTCCGATAGCGCTGAAGTATCCTGGCGTCACTCGATCCCAATAAACCATGTTTTCAACTTTATCCGCGTCAGGCCCGGGAGCCGGGCGCCCGTCCAGCCACACGCTGCTAGCCCAATTATTTCCGCTCAACGGGGAGTACTGGCAGATCGCCGCGGCAGCCACGCCGGGAATGGTGGATAAGGACGCTCGAATGCGATCGTATAGGATGGTGAACTGGTTTGGTTGGTAGTCGACCAGACCTGGATCAATCCTGACGATCGTGCGTTGCTCCTGGAGGAAGCCAAAGCGTTGATTCTCGAGGCGGTGCACAGCAGTAGTCAGTAATCCGGATGCTGCCAACAAAACCAAGGAAAGAGCTGCCTGGAACACCACCAGCATCTTGCGAGGAAGCGCACCCGTGCGAGCAGTGGAACGGCTCGCTCCCCGAAGGGCTTCGATCGGATCTACCCGCGTGGCCATCCATGCGGGAGTGACGCCGAAGGCCACGGCCGCGATCAACGACACGCCGAAAGCAAAGAACAACACTGGCATGGAAGGCGACGCATTGATCGGTATACCCGCCACACCCCGCGCCGATGGAAATACAAAGTGCAGAATAAGCTGCGTCCCGGCAAATGCGACCACCAGACCCGTCAAGCCTCCCGCCAGTGAGAGCAAAATGCTTTCGGTAAGAGCCTGCCTCACAAGTCGCGACGCATGCGCCCCAAGCGCTACGCTGACAGATATCTCCCGGCGACGCTGCATGCCGCGAACGAGCATGAGATTGGCCACATTGGCGCAGACAATGAGCAGCACAAACGCCGAAACCATCATCAGAATCTGAAGCCAGTGTTCATATGCCTCGCGCATGCTGGTTATGCCCGAACCCCCGGGACGCAGGAATAGGGTTTGCTCGGGAAACTTCGCGCGATCGTTGGCGCTCATCTCACTCCAGTGCGAGCAAAGCCACTGCTTGAGTTCCACCCGCATTTGAGCTTCTATTGCTGCGGACTCAGCACCGGGCCTGATGCGTCCGATCAAATCCAACCAGTACTGGTCAGCCTGATTAAGATCGCCAGCATCCGCTTGGGGCATCAATGATTCCGAGTTGAGCGGCAGAAAAAAATCGGGTGGATCGCTGCGCAGCGTATCGCCAAAGAAGCTGGGTGGAGTGATTCCCACGATGATGAATGGCGTGTTATCTATATGGAAGACGCTACCAACGATGGACGGATCCGATCCGTATTGCTGCCATAGTCGATAGCTCATCACTGCTACCGCCGGAGCGCCGGGTTGATCGTCGGTGGAAGCCAGCAGCCGTCCGGCATATGCACTGATGCCGAACATGGCGAAGTAATTGCCCGAAACGAACTCCCCAGGATAGCTTTGCGCTGACTCTGTGCCGCCGGAACGCTGCACACCAAACAGCGGATCGGAGGCCTGGAACGCCGCCAATTCCGCAAAACCCTGGGTGTGGTCCCGAAAATGTCCGTACAGATCGTAAGAGACAAGGGAATACTCATTCTCTTGACTGTACCCGCCCCAATAGCAGCAGCGTGCCTCTTTGCCCAGGCGGTACAATTCGCCGGGATTAGCCACTGTCAGCGACTTCAGCAGAACATCGTAGAACAGAGTGAAAATAGAGGTTGTCGCGCCAATGCCCAGCGCCAGCGTCAGAATGGCTGCGGCCGTAAAAAGAGGACTCTTCCGCAGGCTGCGAAATGCGTAGCGCAAATCTTGACCTGCTTGCTCCAGCCAGATCCAGCCCCAGGTCTCACGAGCATTTTCTGCAACCATTGTGTGATTGCCAAAAAGCCGCATGGCGGCGTAACGCGCTTCTTCTTTGCTCATGCCAGCGGCAACGTTCTCCGCAATCTGCTGTTCGAGATGAAATTGCAACTCGTCGTTCAACGACTGACCGGCTCGCTCGCTGCGAAACAAGGTCTGCAACTTGATCCACAATCGTTGAATCCGCAACATAACGTCGCGCTCCTACGTTGTTTCCACTACCAGATTGATCGCCGCAGACAAACGGCTCCAATTCGCAGCTTCTTTTTCAAGTTGCGCGCGTCCGGCCGCCGTCAACGAATAAAATTTGGCTTTCCTTCCCGTCTCGCTTTCTGCCCACTTGGCTTTGATCCAGACTTTCTGTTCGAGCCGGTGCAGCGCGGGGTACAGCGATCCTTGCTGAACCTGAAGCACTTCACCGGAGATTTGCTGAATGCGTTTGGCAATCGCCCAGCCGTGTTTCGGCTCAAGCGAAATGGTTTTGAGAATTAGGAGGTCGAGAGTTCCCTGGACGAGATCGCTTGGTTTTCCCATACTATGATTATCTACACTAACGATTGTCGATAGTCAAGGTGTGACCGAGTTCGCCGCTTGGACTGTCGTAAGAACCGGGCACCTTGCGAAGACACTCTATTCCTTGGTTGTCGCAACCCGGAAACAATCCTGAAAGTCACAGTTGAGCGGTTTGCCAAAATCCACCCTACTGCCTGCATTTCGCCCTTTTGATTTTCAAGTATCGCTTCCTGCTCTCTCTGAAAGAGCATCGCAGCGTATTCGTTCCCTGTTCTGTCGAGAGGCATGCTGGATAGTATATTTAAGAAGAGACTAACCAAGGTTGTTTATTCCAGTCCGCTCGCCAGAGAGAAGCCAATCTTTTCCTAGATAGAACCGGAGGGGCCGCCGGGAAACGCTATCAGCAATTCCAAAGATACTTAGCCCCAAGCTTGAACGGTATTCACAAAGAAAGATCATCTTTCACGGGCAGCAGGGCGTAGCTTATTTTTTCCCGTAGAATACTACCCCGTCAATGTGAGCCGGGGTATGGTGGTAGGAGAGAGCGAAACTACTGCTTTTGCACTATTTTGGTGCAATAACTTTGTTCACAAAAAAACGGGGATTCCGCAAATAGTTCGACACTGGCTCTCTGTGTTGAGCGAGGAGCCAGGGGCGTACTCGTTCTTGAGGAACGCCCCGGCGAAGCAATCACTCGACAGGCTGCTTTCATGCTGCGGTCACAACTGGTTTATCTCAGCGTTTACTCAACTTTGTTGCCGACGGCGGTGACCGCGTTTGCGTCAATGACCTCGCGAATTTCTCGACCGCCCTTGGCTTAATCTGGTCTGAATGGAGCTTACCTGCGTTCAGCGATTCAAAGTCTTCATCAAGAACGGGCTGCTAACAGTAGTTCGTCCGATTGCCGGAAGATGTGCAAAGTTGAGTTTAGGTCGGATAGGCTCCATGAGATCACACGCAAGACTGTCACGATTCGGCGTGTCTTTGTGCAGAGCGCCTAATCCAGGATCAAGGCCAATTTTGGCTGCCGCCAGATGAACCTCGGATTCGAGAATGGCGTAAAGATAATTGAGGATGGCATTCGGGGATTCACGGCGAGACGGGGGCCGGTTAGAGGTGAAACACGCGCACCGAAAGTCTGCCAGTGATCCGGGACACGGCGAAGATCAATTCGCGGATACTGAATTTCCAAATTTGACCATGCCGACCAGTAAGCGAGAGCTCGCTTGCCTCAATTGAGCGCAAGGGCGTTTCACTGCCGAGCGATTGATAAACCTGGCAACGGACTTCACCTCCGGTTCGTTCCACGGGACCATTACTTCCCCGGGGTGCAGCGAAATATTAAGCACCCACGCGGAGAAACGATGCCGAGAAAAGGTACAATAACGACAGACTGCGGGTACATAATTCGCTTCTAAGTGTAGTCCTCAACGATTGGCTCCTAGTCGACCTCCAGTCACGAATCGTTGCTGCCTGTCCCAGGCAACCAGGCACGAGTCATTTTTATGGATGTGTGCAATTTTGAACAGACAGCAAGGCGCTCTCTGTTCATTAATGTTATGGCCATGGGAATGTTCTGGCTATCTGGGAGGACTAAGGGTCTGTCAGCTCCAATGGGTCAATCAAATCTGGGAGGGTGCGTTATGGTCTGTCCCTCATGCCGGTCCGTCAAACAGGCCGAATTCACGGCCGAGATGATAGTCCATTCCCCAGGGCTCAAGAATATCGACAGGCCTGGTGTCTGGTTATTCCCCGAACTACTGGTCTGTTTGGATTGCGGCTTCTGTCGGTTTACCGTTTCGGAGGCTGACTTGGCGTCCGTTACAGAAGGCAATCTGACAGATAAATCCTCTACGCTGGAGGAGAGTGCAACCCAACTTTGACCGCGCTTTCGGTGGACTGACACATGGCAACCATGAGACCCACTGGTACGGTTACCCTTACTGTTCCTAATCTGTCCACTGGTCCAATGGACAGGTAAAGGTAAAGCGAGTAGCGTGTGCATAGGGTGATAAGCAAGTCATGACTGACGACGACATTTCGAAACTCTACATACTGCAAATACTCCCAGCTGAGATTCGCAAAGACCCCGCTGGAGCTGCATATACTGCAGTTGAGGTGCAGGCGATGCAAATCGGTGGCGATAAGGGTTTACGCGCGTTCTTCTCTACTATGGATGAATTCATGAATCGACTTGGACCCATGCTCTGCTTGGACGCATTTCGCTGGCGACAAATCGAGAATTTGCTCAACCAGCAAGGCATCGTGAGCGTCGCCGGAAGTGACGCTGAACTGGCATTTACTGAAGGAGAGTTAAGGGAGTTGGGCCTGGAGGAAGCCGACGCGCTTCGTGCGGCCTGAGACGCAGAAAAAATCACGGCGGGGAGGCATCCCGGCGCGACACGTTGGTCTAACAACGGCGTGAGCGTACGCACGATTCAAGCATGGTTGGGACACCAGAGTCTTGAGACGACGCAGTTAAATATTCACGATTCACGCACGTCGTCCGCCGCGCAAAGCTTCTCCACGGTGCCAACCAGTTCGGTAATGAGTTTGCTTTTCTCCAAAAGCAACGATGCGCCATAACTGTTTGAAAGTACAAGGGCCTCATCGTCACAAGAGCGTGACATTGCTAAAACGTGCTCTGCGGAAGCTTGCAGTTCGGATCTGACGAACTCAGGTTTGAATTTATATTTGTCCCGCATATGCAAGTCCATTAATACAATTCTTGGTTTCAGAGCGAGGGCCTTGTCTAGCAATTCCGTGAAGTCTTTCGCTTCTCCGACGATTTCTATAAGAGGTTCGCCCTCTAGAAAAACGAAAAGCACACGTCGAATCACGTCTGAGTCATCTGCAAGCAGCATCCGAATCGGGGTGATTTTAGGCCAGCCAATGAGGGATTGCTCTTGCACATCCATTCTGTGATCCTCTACCAACGATGACTAGCGGTTGGCGTTAGGATAGTTCTGAGCAAATCGACTGTCAAGCCGAATAGTGAGTGAATAGTGAGTGAACGCCTGGTCCAAACGCAGAAGCCGGACAAGTACGTATCAGTACCGATTTATCCACCAAACGCTGTATTGCTTTTCACGATGGCGGTCGGCACAGTGCGCTCAGTCAAACTGATTGGCCACTCTCCGTCGGGCCAGTCAGAGTTTAGAGGAGGCAGAACGACCTGGTCTGCCTCCTTTCTGCTTTGATACGGGCTACCAACGGGATTGAATCGAAAGGTGGGACAATACACCGGGGATTTTTTGATATATCTCAACTGCCCCAAAAGCGCCCAATTTTGAACCGTTTGAACTAGGGGGCACCCGAGCATCGACTGTAGGCGCTCTCGGTGCTGATAACTCTCACTAGACCGGAATGCCCGCGTTGCCCATTGAGGGAGCATCAAGTTTCTCCGATGGGGGAAGGGGACAGCATCATGTCTTTATCTACAAATTCTCTCGTTCTAGATAAAGGCCAGCCTGTGAATCGCACCATTTCTGAAGCGCGATTGTTGAGCGACGCGAAGCGTGGCGAGCCAGAAGCCTTCGAAGCGCTCTGCCAAACTCTCAGACCACGTTTACTCAAGATTGCGCTTCGTATCACACGAAATCGCGAAGACGCCGAAGACGCTGTGCAAGACTCGATGATGAGAGCCTTTGTGCACCTCAACGACTTCCACGGCAATTCCAGTTTTTCCACATGGCTCACGCGCATTATCATGAATTCGGCCCTCATGATTAATCGCAAGAATCGTAGCGCGCGCCAGATTTCCGCGGACGAGTTACCCCCGGCCGGCGAACCTGGATTGCATTTTCAGATCCCGGATCGTGCCCCAAATCCTGAGCAGACCTATGTGCAGCGCGAGCGCAGCACCATTCTTCACAGTGCCATACGTAGACTCCGCCCGCGTATACGCGCGGTCATCGAAATAGCCCAATTTCAAGAACTGCCCATCAAGGAAACAGCGAAGATTCTGGACATTTCCGTTGCCGCAGCCAAGGGCCGCTGCTTCCATGCTCGCGCCGCTTTGCGTAAATCCTTCGCGCTCCGTGCCGCGGTCCAGGCCAGGACGGAACCCGCTGCATAAATTTTTGGTGCCCGAAATATCTCGGCTAGTTCTTGCTCCAGGAGAACCAGAGCTGATGCGCTTTGAGAAACGTGAGTTAAACCTTACGCCGAGCCGGTTTCAGTAGAAAAATTGAAAAACGGCCAGAAACTTGCTTAGCGGCTGAAGTTTGTAGCTCTGTTGGATCTCTTTCAGGCGCGGAAGGTCCGTTTCACCGCCGATCAATTGTGTGCGGGTAAGAGTGCCCAGCAGGTCGGACTCGCTCTGCACCACACCAGTGAAACGGCGGTCACGGTCCCGTTCCAAGATGGCGATACCATCAGGTAGTTGTGCCCATCGTTGCCATCGATCACCGAGCCGGGATTGTCGAGAACGTAGCTCCAAAGGTCATCCCACTGACTGGTGTAGAACCGCTTCGCATCGATCTTACTGTCTGCGGGTCTGTTTCTTTGCGTTTTGTTCCGGCAAGGGTTCATGTGATGGTCGAGTTGCCACGGCATCCTCCAACATGATCCTCGTACCCGGCGTTCGACCAGATACGGTCTTTTCTAATTTCACAACTGAAGCGCTAGGAAAACTTGAATCGCCGGGAGTTTGAGCACTCGACGAGCCGCCACCGACCGATAGAATTGCAGCCAACGCATAGAGCGATAGCACCCAAAAGATTTTCATCAATCTCTCCAGGTTATTCTATGACTCGGCGATGGTGCTCTTGCGCAATCGTGAAGGGCGGGAGGGCGCGCACTGCTACTGCGGAGTTCAGCGAAAACGATGCCACCATAGCTCTCATTTAGAATAGCCATAGCGCACCGTAGCCATATTGCCGAAGTTGCTCTATCACTTCAACACCTTTCAGGCTGAGGTGTCTTGGCTCACTTCCTGTCTAGACTCCTGTGACAATGTCCGACCAATTGGGGGTCAGCGTTCCCGTGATTGGCCAAGTGCCTGACAAACGCGGTAACCGTGGGTAATGGTACGCTGCTCGGGAATCAGGTCGTTACTTTGGAGATTTTCGCAGTTTTTGACACCTGTCAATCTAGACAGTTTCTTTACTGCGCGCGCGCCATCAATATGCGGTACCCAGCCAGCTGTCCTTTGATGTGAGGGGATGATTATGAGAAAAACGCTTCTCGTTGGGTTGGTTCTGCTGGTATCGGGAAAAGCCGCATGGGGTCAGCACCTTGGAGAATTGACGGCCAACTATTCTTATATGCATTACGTGCCGGTGGACGGCCTCCCGACGGCCAACCTGAACGGGGGAGGCGGATCTGCGGTCCTTTATTTTGCTGGCTTTTTCGGGCTCAAGGCGGAAGTGGAGGGATACGCCAGCCAAAACATCAACTTTAACTTTCCACCCGGCAGCATAAGGTGCCCATCAGGCTGCACTGGAACCGCGCAGGCAAACCTGTTCACCGGGAATTTCGGACCACAAATAAAAATCCGTATCAAACGCGTGCAGCCTTTCTTCGAGGGGCTGGTGGGCGGCACGCATACGAACTTTTACCAAAATGTTCATAAGAATTGCTCCGGATGCACGTTTGGCTCACCTGGCGATTGGGCCCTGGATGTAGTGCTTGGGGGTGGCGTCGATATTAAAGTCACTTCGCACTTGGCGATCCGGCCGATCGAATTCGATTATTTTCTGACGCGTTTCATTAACAACATCACCAGCGGGAACAACAATCAAAACAATTTCCGCTACCAGGCGGGGCTCGTTTTCGAGTTCTAAGCTGGGCGCGTTCGGACGCGTTTGCAGCAGTCTGAAAGGCAAACGGCGACGGACAATTACAACGAGTCCGTGGCGCCTTCTGAAGCGGTTGAAGCTCCATCTGGCACGAACTGAGGGTCTGCACCTTGTTTGAAGGCGGCGTATGCTCGCTTCCAAGGCTGGTCATTGATCAAAGGCCGTTTGTGAGGATGGTTTCAAATCGGCGATTGTAGCTTATTTTTCCCGGAGAATACTTCCCCGTCAATGTGAGCCGCCATCGCGACTCTCAAAAAACGGAAGGCGGCGAGGAGCGGAAAGGCTTCACCCTTGAAGGGGGTGAGCTACAGGATGCGTATTCTCGGAATCTCATTGTTTTGTCTCCGCTGCGGCGCGCTGCTTCGCGGCTGCGGCCATGATCTTTTCGATTTCGTCGGGATCGCGGGGTAGTTTGCGGCTGAGCAGTTCGTAGCCGGTGTCCGTGACGAGTACATCGTCTTCCACGCGCACACCCAGGTTTTCCTCTGGAATGTAAATTCCGGGTTCGACAGTCACGACCATCCCTGGTTGCAAAGGTCTGCAGGAATCGCCGGGATCGTGAACGTTCAGCCCGATGTTGTGGCCCAGCCCATGGATGAAATACTGGCCCAACGATTTGCCGTGCTGGTCTTTGCCGTGAGAATCGATGTACTTGTAAGCGACGTTGAACAGCGAGTTTTTCTTATCCCGGCAGCCCATGATAACGCCGGGCTGTATGGCCGCAAGAGCGGCATTTTGCGCGCCGAGAACAATGTCGTAAATCTCGCGCTGGCGTGGCGTGTATTTTCCGTTGGCCGGAATGGTGCGCGTGATGTCGGCGGCGTAACCGGAGTATTGCGCGCCCACATCCATGACCACAATATCGCCGTCCTGGATCTTTCGCGAAAGCTTGTCGTAGTGCAACGCCGTCGAATTGGGTCCTGCGCCGACAATGGGCGCGTAAGCCTCCACCTCTGAGCCTCCCATCGCGTGGACTTCCACCATTTTCGCGGCAACC
>Ga0207693_10004537_pt1 | contig 11724 bp, 12 predicted proteins | sample LARL81metaG_FD_184347 | JGI IMG/M metagenome (GOLD analysis project Ga0207693, IMG submission 184347) | Corn, switchgrass and miscanthus rhizosphere microbial communities from Kellogg Biological Station, Michigan, USA - LAR L8-1 metaG... | ecosystem: Host-associated > Plants > Roots >...
GCCTCGACGACGCGACGCTGACCGGCGCTCCGCGGAAGATGTTGCTTGGCTCCTGGGAGCGCTTACGAGAGCCGGACTCGATCGTTATCGATAACGCCGGGTACATCCTGCTTTTTCGGGACGAACCGCTCGAACTTGACCGCGAGCTGGAGATGAACGACCACAAAGTGAAAATTGTCGAGATCTCGGACGCATCCGTTCCCTTCCTGAGCAGTCCAGTGATTCACACCCGGTACAGTGAGGCGGTGAATTTCGGGATAACCATTACGATCGCGCTAGTCGTTGGGACCGTGGTTGCCGGTCAGACTTTTTATTTGTTTACGCTGCTGGCGCGAGTTTCTTTCGCACTCGGTGCGATATTCCGGCGCAGAGTCCATCACCGATCAGTCTTCTCGTCGGCAAAGATTTTGAAGTAGCTGGTAGGCGCATTTCGCCTGAGGAACGTCTTCATTCGATTCACTTCAACCCCGGAAAGCGGGTGACCGTTGTTTTCTGCTGCCGCCTTCCAGTGCCGCCAGATGCCGATTTGTCTTTTAGTTCTGGCGGGATTTTCCCTCCATCTCTTCAGGACGAGGCTGGTTGCCTGCAGCTCGATCATCATAATCCCACCTTTATCACCAACTACGAGACTTCCAGGTTTTGGACTGCCGACAACACGGGTTCCAGTTTTTCGGTTTTAAGTTATCGCACCAAGGATAAGATGATCGATCGCCTTGTCCCTACCGGTCCACATTTTCCAGCATCCAGACGCTGCCTGATACTTGCTCCACGGTCAGCACCAAATGGTTTTGGTTGAGCGAAAGCTCGACGGACGGTATGTGCCTTGGAATCATCTGTGCCGGGTTCTTAAACTTCGTGACCGGGAAGGGCGGTCCGAACGGTTTCCCCTGGTTTGGATCGAATCGGATTCCCCACACATTAAAGAAGCCGGTGCGGCCAGAGACAAAGTAGAGCATCCTTCCATTGGGCGACCAGCGAGGCTTGTCGTCCCAGCTTTTGCCTTCCGTAAGGGGAATCCATGGTCCACCCGACGCGGGCGTCACGTAGAGTCTGGACTCCACCGTTGTGGGCAAATTTCTCACTGCCTGGAACACAATCCATCGCCCATCGCGCGAGAAGTGGGGCTGCCCAAGATCGTATGCCGGGTCTGCAATGATCCTTTGTCCGGCTCCCTCTGCATTGGGAGCCGCAGCTATGGGCAGCAGCCAAATTTCTGTGCGATTGGTCTCCCTGTTGAATTGCGATACCAGCAGTGATTGGCCATCGGGCGACCAATCAAATACACCCGCGGTTTCAGCGGCATCAGATATCGGCTTTTCGTTTCGAGTCTCCGGGGACCACAGGACGAGACGGGACTCATGCGTTTGAAAATTGTATCGGGAATATACCAGGCGCTTTCCGTCCGGCGACCACAGCGGATAATCACGAAGGCGATCGTCAGCCACGACGGGGGCCATGTGTGGGGTGACCAGTGACATCTCCCACAGCTCCGACCTGCCGGCATGACTACAAGAAAAGGCCAGCTTTTCCCCGTCGGCTGACAAGTTCTGCCGCCAGGTCGTCATTCCCGTCGGGGTCAACGCCCGCCCCGGACCGGTGAGGATGCCTCGGCTGGCGTCAAAAGGAAAAAGCCAGGCCTGGATATGCTGGGACTGGTTTGTGAAAGCCAGCTTTTTTCCATCGGGAGAAGGAGCAAGTTCGGCGTCAGGCCCCGGTCCCGTGGTCACGCGCTCCATCGAAGTGGCCTGGAAACTTTTGGGATCAATGGTCAGTTTCTAAAGGTTCACGGCTCCGCGAAATGTGCGGGGAAAATAGATCGCTCGGCCCGAAGGCGCCCAGGAAAAGGAGAACTCACTCGACCATTCAACGATACCCTGCATGGCGACTTCCTCCAATTGTCTATCAATCTGGGCAGGAACTTCAGGTTTCACTGCCACGCCTCCGAGAAGGGGTACCGTCCAGAAGTCCGGGACCGATCCAGTTCCGTCCATCCAGACAGAGACCCTCCCGTCTGGATGCCATGCAGCCTCGGCTGCCGATGGCTGGTCTGGCCGGGTAAATTCCGGCAGCACTTCGCGGGGTTGATCGCCATCAAGCCCCACCACGTAAAATTTGTTCCCCCCCACCAGAAATTGGGTGGTTTGAAACAGGATCTGGGAGCCATCCGGGGACCACCGCGGGTGAAAACCGAAATTCGCGACTCTTCTTTGCAATCCTTCGCCGCCAAGCGCCGGCACGATGTACAAGCCTCCCTCGCCGTTTTCGGAGCGATATGCTATGTATTTTCCATCGGGTGACCAGGCCGGCCGCCAGTTGTGACCTGATCCTTTGGTGACCTGAACAGGATCACCGCCACTGACCTGCCGCACCCAGATGTCGGATTTGCCATCACCGTTGGAACTGTAGGCAATGTAGCGGCTGTCAGGTGACCAGGTCACGCTGGACTGCAAGCCATCCTCGAAAGTGAGGCGGGTAAGCGCTCTTTGAGGCGATGCCGACGCAGGAACTCGCAACCGCTTGTAGAGGTAGAGGAAGAAGCTTGCAGCTGTGAGCACTACTAGGACCGCAAACAGAATCGAGCGAGGCAGCCCGTCGCCAGGTACATTAGGAGACTTGGCATCCGCCAATGGACCGATGAATCGATAGCCCCGGCGAGGGAGAGTCTCCACAAACCTGGGATTGTCGGCTTCGTCTCCCAATGCCAATCTGCGGCGAACGGTTGGCCCCGGCCATGAGGAACACCTGCCAGTGAACTGGAACTCTAGCACTGTTGGGCGGCTGCTCCAACTTGGCTTTTTACCCCAGTGACGTGCAAGTCTCCAGAAACTCCAAGGCGCTTACACGAACGACGTTCCGGAGGGTTCCCTTGCAAACGCAGCCCGCAAGAAAGGGTCTGCTTTCTGGTCTAGGTAAGCTCCTGATTCGTAATGGCCGATTTCGTTCTGCTTGTCCCGCCTAAAACGAATACCTTCTGAGAGCACAAGAATCGTTGTCCCGATTCGCATTTACCCAAGCCCTAGAGATAATGACTGACCTACTGAGCTGTCCGTAGCATCCTGCTGGATAGAAGGATAGACCTGGTGCAGGTCTCGACGCTCCGGGACGGTGGTTTTGTTAGAGCCGCTAAGGTCGTCGTTCCAAATTTAGCCGCACGTCTCCCAGAATTCCGGACGGTAAGGGCTGCAGGTTCGTCATATCTTGAGGCACGAATCGTTGCCCATATCTTTGATCAAGCAAACGGTAGTCAGGAAGCCCACGCCCAGCCAGTGAATTGATGGCGGTATTCCCCACGACAATTCGCAGACTGTTCTCGCCGGCCTTCAGAAATCTAGTCACGTTGACGGTGTACGGGGGATGCCAAACGAAACCCACCCGCTCGCCGTTAACAAAAATAGCCGCCGCTTCACGGACAGGCCCTTCAAAATACGCCTTCATACTATGTTGTGGCAGTGGAGTCGGCTCATCGATCGGCGTGCCCGATCCGAAGTCGAGCGTGCCACTAAATCCTGGAAGCAGGTCGTGGTCTGAAACTTCGAATGTCTTGTTGTAAGTGACCTCACCAGAATAATATTTTAATGTTGGCTCATCGCTCCAGGAATGGACCTTAGCCATTGAAATGGTCTGATTGGCGGCATTGAATGTTAATTTCCAGTTTGTTGAGAGATCGATTGTTTTTGCCACGATGCCCGCTGCTGCTGGCGAATTATTCTCAATTTCAGAATCTGTGAACAGTATGAGTCGCGACTCGTAGGGCTGCAGATTGATGTCTACCCCACTGGGATTTTCAACTCCAAACACCTCGCCCGTAAATGGATTCAAAAACTGAGCATGTTTCGCCTGATTGCGAAATGTGGCTTGAACGTGATGCGACTGGTTGCTGGTATTCGCTATGAAATACAGATCGCCAGTTGCCAGCTTCCGATGGATAAAGCCGACGCGTGGAACTTTAGGAGAGAAAACAACATCGGGAGTGAGGAGAGCTTCCAACCTTGCGCCGAGTTGGGTTTCATCAGCGACAAAGTGCCCGGTTGCTCCACCTGCGCGAAAGAGACGTTGCGAGACTTCCTGAATTCCCCGGCTATCGGCTTCCGCTTCGACAAGACCCGGTGCGGTGGACGGCAGGCTGCGCGCGGCGATGACAATTCCACCACTTCGGGCATAGTTCTCTATCTTCCTGTATGTAGAGAGCGGCAGCCGTTCAATTCCGGGCAGAATCAACACGGGATACTGAATGCCCAGCGAATCAATCGCGTCCGCGTCGATAAAGTCCAGATTGAATCCTGAGTCGAGAATCTGTGGAATGACTTTGCTGACCAACGAGCCATTCAAAGATTCATCCATACTGAAATTCGAACCAACCGTGTTAAAACCTGCCTGGGTAATCACTGGTTTTGTCGAATCGCTTCTCACCGAAAAAGTGGACCAAACATCGTCATTGGGCAGAAGTACAGCCACATCGTTTGCGGGTTTGCCCTGCCGTAGAGCAAAGCTGACGCGTTGGAGATATCGTGTCAGATCCGGCATGACAAACGACCATGGATTGTGTGTATTCAGCGCTCCTGCGGCGTACATTCTCCATCCCGGTTCGCCCGCTTCTTCCGGAGAATATGGCCAGCCATGTCCCACTAACTGGTTGATACCCTGCAGGAAATGCACATCGGCTTCCGCCTTCATGTCCAGAGGTGTCGCGCGGAACGCGGGGGAGTGCAGCCACGTCCAGGTTTCCGATGAAATCACGGGCCTGCCGAACAGATGGCCGGCAGAAGCCGCCCACCGCGTGTCGGAGAATTCTCTCCACATCAAAAGCGATGCTTTGCCCTCCCCTTCCGGAAGATCTTCAAAGCGGTTGCTGGAAAGCGTAACTGGCGGAAAGCCGTAGGTCTGTGACCGCAATAACGTGTGATGCTGCTGCGCCCAGGTGTGCAAGGGCGCGAGAAAGCGTTCATTCGCCAATTCGGTCAGCGTACGTCCCCAGTCATGCCGAACCGAAGCAGTGGACGGACCGATATCGCCGATGAGCGCAGGCAGGTAAGGAATCAGATCGTATCCGCGTCGAGCGCGAAACTGCTCGATGAGATCACCGGTCCAATTCGATCCGTAGTCTTCAAGGCTATCGCTGAAAATCGCATACGGAGGTTGGTCGCCAAATGCCTTTAATAACTGGTCCCCGACGGTATGGAGATGAGTCTCAATAGCGTTTTGATCGTAGTGGTCGAGCGCAAAACCTTCCGCGCCAACTGCCGGACGTTTCACCGTCATTCCGGTGCGACTCGAAATAAAGAAAATCGCGCTGCCCGCATCTCCCGAGGATATTTGCAGACGACCATTTTCAATCCGTGACACTCGTTTCACATCATGCAGCGAAGGCTTACCGCCCACAACTGGTGCCAGGAACGCAGCAATCAAACGCTCACCACCGCTGATGTCGGGCACGATAACCGAATCTGTTCTTGCTGGAACTGCCACAGTTTCCACTCGCAGCTCTCCCGCCGCCTCTGTCACCGGTATATGCGGGCCACCGAAAGGCCAGCCACTCCCCAGTGTGATGTCAATGCGTAAGCCAAGTTTCCTGGCAGTTGAGGCGGCAAAGCGAATCGCATCGAGGTGTTCGTCTGAGAGAAATGGCTCGTTGTGAAAGCCGGTCTTCGGGTCATCAAGTGCAAGAGGATAGAGCGTGGCAATCTCGACTCCTCCAATCCCTGCTGCCTTCATTTGCTCCAGTTCCCGCAGCAATTCGGGCTTGGTGACTGACGGGCCGAACCACCACCACCGCATCATGATTCGACAGGCATCTGGCGGATTGGCGAACGACTTTTCCAAAAACTTCAAGTTGTCGTCTGCTTGCGCTGTGCTCTGAGGGACTTGCGCGAATGTGGCAAACAGCAGTAGAAACGACATCACACTGCAATTTAGGAGCTGACGTTGCATGCGCTGAAACCTGGGCTTAGATTCGTCGTTTGCTACGATAGCACCGGGATGGCGCACAGAAGTCTACCGAATAAACATGTCATCACCGCGACTTCAGGTGCTATGCGCTTTTCTCAGATCGGTTTGTTCTGCAAACAGTCCATGAAAATCAGGAGTGAACTCGCAGACGATTACAACACACTGTTGACTGCTGGTTCTATTCGCGGAAGTGGAGAACAAAGTGGAGAACAAAAATTGCCGAATGAGAGCCTCCGCACCCGTTTTGGGACTTCCTGCACTCATGTAACTCACTGATACGACTGGGCGACCCCATAAACTACAGATTTGCTAAACCGTTGTACTGGCTAATACCGCTACCGAGGGTTCGAATCCCTCTCTCTCCGCCAGACCTTTAGTTTCTGCTATTTGCAGTGCCTGACTACCAACTGACTACCAAATTTCAATCATTTGCTTCCGGCGCGGTATTAAGCACTGGAGGCAATATGGCAGTCACACTCTATCGGCAGGTCGGCAAAGGCAAAGCTCGGCGGTATCAAAAGGTCAACCTCGGACGTGGGCGCCGACCTCGACTCGGCGCTCACCCATGCACTAGACTCTCTCCCCGAGAAATACCGCACCGTATTGATCTTGCGGGACGTACAGCACCTCAGCATCACCGAAACTGCACAGGTCCTCGGCCTCTCAGAAGCGAACGTAAAGACCAGACTGTGCCGTGCCCGCTTGCAGATGCGTGACGCGTTGGCGCCCGGCTTCGACGGAGCGTGGAGGCGAGGAAGAACGTACGAAAAAGTTCGGCCCTTTTGATGTAATCGGGCCCGAATGCCCAATCTCTTCTAGTGGAGGAAAGTCAGGCATTCTCAGGCATTCATAGACTACGCAATCGCACGTCGAGTGGAGTCGTCGAGAATGACGGTGCTCGGCTGTCGCCGCCTCTCTGAACAACAAGAGCTGATGACAAGGGCTAAGCCGATGAGGTGAGTCTCATGGCTCCTGGGCAGTCGGAAAATCTGGCGTCAACGGGTGCCGTGGGCGCGGTCTAACATCCGGGTACGGCTCTTGAAGCGTGCCGTGGTGTTCCCGACCTTTTTTCTTGATAATCGCGGTATGGCGCTCATTGTTTTCCTGCGAGGTGTCAATGTTGGTGGGCACAGGACATTTCGCCCAAGCATCCTCGCGCGGGAACTGAGTGACTATGATGTGGTGAATGTGGGTGCGGCGGGCACGTTTGTCGCTCGTAAACCTGGATCTCGAGCAAAGTTCCGTAGCGCACTGCTCCGCAAGCTGCCATTCGAAGCGGAACTTGTGCTGTGCGATGGCCGCGATCTTATCCGCTTGGAGGCGGAGAATCCATTTGCAGCTGAGCCGTCGTCCCCGGATGTTGTTAGGTTCGTGAGCATCCTGTCGAAACCCGGCCGCCTCACCGCGTCGCTTCCAGTCACGTTTCCTTCAGACGGGGAGTGGTTGGTGCGGGTGATGGCGTCGGAAGGACAATTCGTGTTTGGGATGTACCGTCGTCACATGAGGACGATCAGCTATCTTGGCCAGATCGACAAGCTGTACGGTGTGCCAGCCACGACACGGAATTGGAACACAATGATCGCGATCGTGCGGATCTTGAAGGGCCAGGCGATGAATAAAGGCCACTGATTAGACGCCAGCAGGACGGATCACGTGAAGTGATCGCAACCGTCCACCCCAGCATTGTATGCTGACCAGAGAGCAAGAGGTTCGTGAGACACACGCGCATCATCGTCACTCACTACGGCGGGCCCGATGCACTTCGGGTGCTTGAAGAAGAGTGCCCGGAGCCAAAGGATGGTGAAGTGCGGGTGAGAGTCCTGACAGCAGGTGTCTCCTTGCCCGACATAATGGCGCGCGAGGGCGTTCATCCCGAGACGCCTTTGGTGCCCTTCACACCAGGATGGGATCTGGTTGGCGTGGTGGATCGGTTCGGCGCCGGTGTCTCAGGAATCGAACCAGGCCAGATCGTTGCCGCGATGCCAATCAGCGGTGCCTATGCGGAGTTCGTCTGCCTGCCGCAGCGTGAACTGGTTCCGGTGCCATCTGGGTTGGACGCCGCCGAGGCTGTCAGCCTCGTCCTCAACTACGTCACGGCGTACCAGATGCTGCATCGTTCCGCTAAGGTAAGATCGGGCCAGCGCGTGCTGATCCACGGCGCGTTAGGCGGGGTCGGCTCGGCACTCTTGCAGCTTGGGCGATTGGCGGAACTGGAGATGTACGGCACCTGTTCATCGCGAGGCGCGTCCGCCGTTTCCGCGTTGGGCGGCATCCCAATTGATTACCAGCATCAGGACTTCGTAGAAGAAATTCACCGCTTCACGAGTGCGGGCGTAGACGTCGTCTTTGACAGCATCGGCGGCACCCATATCAGGCGTTCCCGCAAGGCGCTGCGACCCGGAGGGAGGGTCGTGGCCTATGGCCTGACGGGCTCGCTCCGAAGAGGACGCTTGGCTTCGGGTCGTGGTGGTCATCGTCATCGTTATCGTGCAATCGCAATTTTCGGGTTGTACATCGCTGGCAGCTGGCTTTTCCCAGGCCGGAAGCGGGTGGTCCCCTACAGCATCCAGACACTTAAACGACTGAAACCGACATGGTTTCGACAGGATCTGATCGCACTGTTTGACCTTCTTCAACAGAAAAAGATCAGGCCGCTAATCGCGCAGCGATTCCCTCTTGCCGAGGCAAGACAAGCGCACGACTTGCTCGGCAAGGGAGGCGTGACAGGCAAGATTGTGCTCGTGCCCAACGGGTCATCCCTTGAGTCAGGAGCGGCGTAACAACTTTCAAAGGGGACGTTATGCAGCAGCGTGCGATTAAAGTCAATGCTTCGGAAGAAACCATCAAGATTGGTCCGCTGGGGATCCGATTCCTCCTCACCGGCAATGATTCCAGCGGAAGCGCCTCGGTGTTCGAAGTTCTCGTCCCGGTCGGGCAGAAGCTGGCGGCGCCAGCCCACAAGAACGATGCCTACGAGGAGATCCTCTACGGCATCGAGGGTGTCCTTACCTGGACGGTTGACGGCACGCCCATCGAGGTTGGTCCCGGGCAGGCGCTGTGCATCCCCAGGGGAGCGGTGCACCGCTTCGATAATCTCGGCAACGAGGATGCGAAGCAACTCGCCGTCATATCCCCTGCGATAATGAGCCCCGCGTACTTCCGGGAAGCCGCCGAAGTAATCGCAGCCGCGGGCGGCGGCCCGCCCGATCGCGCAAAAATGATGGACGTCTTCCGGCGTCATGGCATGACACCGGCCGCGCCCCCGCCTGTTAAGTAGCGGCTTTCGTATGCCCGTGGTGCGGGCACTGGCATTCCAATGGATCCGTATTGCATTCCGTTGCCGGAAGAATAGCGTTGCCTATGATGAGAGCAGGTACTTGGCAACCCTAGTCCGGCGCGCTTCTCTGCTGAGTGCCTCGATGGTCGCCTCTACTCTAGCGAAAACGCTGTGAAATCTTTGTGGAGATTCCGAGGAAAATTCGTGCGGCTCCACCAACAAACTGTTGACAGAGCTACTCAGATGTCTGCCTGTCACGCAGGAGGCCGCGGGTTCGAGTCCCGTCGCTCCCGCCATAATCATCGGAGCTCGCGCAACATGCGGACCACTGGGAGAGAGCAGCCTGAAAAGGCTGGCGTCGGCGGTTCACCTCCGTCCCTGGCCACCATATTTCAAAGGTTTTAGCGGAGTCGCGTCTTGCCCTCCCAGTCCGCTCTCAGTCCGCTATTTTTCGGCGAGATCCGGTTCAGTTCTGGCTACGATGATGGTGAAGGACTTAACCTCGAATTGCCTCGTACTCAGTCCGCTTTGAGTCCGCTTCTGTCCGCGGTATGGCTAAAAACCACAGCCAGCATTGCCCCGCTGAGCCACGCGACTCGGGTGACCGGGTTAAGCTGAAACCTTTTCCCGCCTGTTGCGTCTTACTGTCAGCTGTAGATAGACTGGTGATGTTGAAACTGTTGATCAAGGTCGGTGTTTCCGCTCTGGCGCTGATGCTGGCTGCGCTGCCGGTCGCGGCTTGCGTGTTGCCGGGTGCAGCAATGACATCGACCGAACGCGAGTGTTGCAAGAAGATGGCCGAGCAGTGCGGGGACATGGGGATGGCGAAATCCCATCCTTGCTGTAAGGTAACCGCGACGCCTGCGGACTTTCATGCTCTGAAGACCGCCTCTTCGCAACTGGATCATGTCAGTTTGGTTCTGTTTCACGCGCTTCCCCTTACCGCCCAAACCGAACCCTACTTCTCGCTCGTACAATGGTCGTGTCGTGTTTCGTGCACTCATAGTCCGCCGGGACTCGATTCTCTCGCCATCACCGTCCTGAGAATCTGATCATCTTTCCTCTGACCTGCTAACGCACTCGTGCGTCTGCACGTTCGTGCGCCTACAAACTTGTGTTTGTTTGCGGAGGAAAGATGCAATCCACTCATTTGTCCCGAAGTCTCTTCGGGTGCACTCGTATTTCGCTAATTAGTGTGGCTGTGCTCGTCGGAACAATGGTGCTTCCGGCCAAGGGAACAGCTCAACAAACAGGAAATTCGCAACGGTCGGCCTCGCCTCCTGAGTCCTCCGGCATGGCCGAGCACGCGGGAAAGCCCACGTCTCTGCGCGCGCTAATCCAAGAGGCAGAGCAGAAGAATCCGCAGATTGCTGCCTCGTTCCATGCATGGCTGGCTTCTCGAAATGTTCCGAAGCAGGTCTCCGCTCTGCCCGAGACACAACTCTCGGTCCAACAGTTCAGCGTGGGCAGTCCACGGCCTTTCGCGGGCTACAGCAACAGCGATTTTGCCTACATCGGGTTCGGCGCGTCGCAGGACATCCCCTACCCAGGCAAACGCCAATTGCACGCCCATGTCGCCGAACACGAAGCGGACTCCATGGAAGCGCAGACTGATTCAGTCCGTCGAGCGGTCGTGGGGAATCTCAAGATGGTTTATTTCCGCCTGGCCTACATTCAGCAAACCCTCGGTGTCCTGCAGCGGAGTGACGCGCTATTGACTCAGGTACAGGAGGCGTCCGAGGCACGCTACCGCGTAGGCCACGGCAATCAACAGGATGTGCTGAAAGCTCAGTTGCAGCACACGAAAATTCTTCAAGAGGTCGCCCACCACCATCAGGAAGAAGGACTACTTGAAGCCCAGATCAAGCAGGTCTTGGGACGTCCGCAGGACTCTGCGGACATAGTTGCCGAGACGCTCACGTTGCGAGCTCTTCCGTACACAGCAGCCGAACTCCTGCAGCGGGCTCGGGAGCAGAATCCGGATGTGCACTCAAAACAGGCCTCCATCCGGCAGCAAGAAGCCAAGGTGGAGCTGGCACACAAGAATTTCCGTCCCGACTTCAACGTTCAGTACAACTACGAGCACACCGGGAGCCAGACGCGCGACTACTACATGGCGACATTCGGCATTCGACTGCCCAATCGCGGACGCCAGAAGGCTGAACTGGCGGAAGCACAGGAGAACCAGGAGCGGGCACGGCAAGAACTGGACGCTGAATCGCAGCGCGTTCTTGCGGAAGCGCAGCAGCAGTATGTGCGCGCAACAAATGCGGAAGAGCGATTGAAGATTTACAGCGATGGCCTCGTCCCGCAGTCGGAAGCGACCTTTCAATCGGCCCTGTCTGCCTATCAATCGAACCGCCAAGATTTCGAGAGCCTGCTTTCCGGGTTCCTTGATGTTCTGAACCTCGATTTGGAATATCGAAGCGAGTTGGTGGAGCACGAATCGGCGCTAGCTGAACTGGAGCGTCTTACGGGGGTGGATCTGCCATGAACGAGCG
>Ga0207693_10004539_pt1 | contig 11722 bp, 12 predicted proteins | sample LARL81metaG_FD_184347 | JGI IMG/M metagenome (GOLD analysis project Ga0207693, IMG submission 184347) | Corn, switchgrass and miscanthus rhizosphere microbial communities from Kellogg Biological Station, Michigan, USA - LAR L8-1 metaG... | ecosystem: Host-associated > Plants > Roots >...
CAATTCTCTCTGATGCGTGAGCAGATCACGTGCTTCGGTAATCATCGCGGGGTTACCGTTGAAGGCTGCGTAAGCCTTGCCTGTGGCTTCAGCAGCAGCATCGTGCTCGGGCGTCACATCGATGACAGCGAGCCATTGCGCTTCGCTGTTCACTCGATAGAGCGCCTGATATCCGGCGTTAGCGAGCGCGAGAAAACGATCCGCCCGTTCCTGGATGGGCGATTTTGTCGCGGACAAGGCGGGCAACCCGAATGAAAGCAGGAGTAAAAGAACGGACGATGTATGGCGATGCATGATCGGACGTTAGTTGCAACGCTCGCTGTAGGGCAAGCGCCGTCCTTGGGCAAGGTTGTTAACCGCGAATAGCGCGCTAGGTTGGTTCATGCGTAAGGTTTTGAAATCGGACCAGCGGCCGTTTGAAATCAAACCGCAGCAGGAGTCGGTCTGGATTTGCATGTGCGGTCTTTCGAAAAACCAGCCGTTCTGCGATGGTTCGCACAAGACCACGCGTGACGAAGAAGACGGCAAGACCTACGAATACGATTCAGAAGGCCATCGCCACGAAATTTAGAGATCGACACCGGCAAGATCGCGGTTATATTAGTCCGTAATGAGTGCTGGAATTCTTTTCCGCAAACAGGCAGTAAATAGCAGCGGGCCTGTCTTCGCGTTGGCGCTCGTGTGGTGGCGATAAGAAGCGACCGTTTCTCAACGGGACGCTGATTTCTCTCTCTCTTTTGTTAAGGGAGAATGCGTCTGTGCTCATGAAAATAACCCAAACTTTCTAAAGATATGTTGATCGTAATGAAACCCAGTGCCACCGCGCGCGAGATCGATGCGGTGGTCGACTCAATCGAAGCAATCGGCTTGCGCGCGCATCCGATGCCCGGCGCCACGCGCACCGCCATCGGTACCACCGGAAACCAGGGTCCCGTCGACGGAAGGCGTTTTGAAAATCTGCCCGGAGTTGCGGAAGTCATTCGTGTCACAAAACCCTACAAGCTGATCACGCTCGATCTGCGCCCAGAGAAAACGATCGTGCGCATCGGCGATGCTACCATCGGGGGAAAGGAACTCGCGATCATCGCGGGACCGTGTGCGATCGAGAGTCGCGACCAGGCCTTCGCTGTAGCAGAAGCAGTGCAGCAAAGCGGTGCGCGTTTCTTTCGTGGTGGCGTGTGGAAACCTCGAAGCTCTCCCTACGCATTTCAAGGTTTAGGAGAGAAGGGTTGGGGAATCATGGCGGACATCCGGAAAACATTTGGATTAAAGATCGTTACTGAAGCGCTCGAAGAGCCTCATGTCAGTCTCATCGAACAGTACGGCGACGTCATTCAAATCGGCGCTCGCAGCATGCAGAACTTTTCGCTTCTCAGGAGGGCTGGCCGATCGAAGTTGCCCGTGCTGTTGAAACGGGGAATGGCTGCCACACTGGAAGAATGGCTGCTCGCCGCCGAATACATCATGGCCGAAGGCAATTACAACGTGATCTTATGCGAGCGTGGTGTTCGCACTTTTGCTCAGCATACGCGTAACACGCTCGACCTGGCCTCCGTGCCCGCAATCCGGCGAATCTCTCATTTGCCAGTCATTGTGGATCCATCACATGGCACGGGCAGCGCTTATATGGTTACTCCCCTCGCCCGTGCCGGTGTGGCGGTGGGAGCCGATGGTCTTATGGTGGAAGTGCACAACCAGCCCGAGCTCGCCCTTTCTGATGGCGCACAGGCGTTAACTCCCTCGGAATATGCACAACTTATCACAGAAGTTCGCGCCATTCGCGAGGTTGCTGCTCCGGTGTGTCAGGAAGAGTCGAAGGGAGAACACGCATAACCGACGGATTCAAATCGATGCTCCTGCTTATCGATAATTACGACTCCTTTACTTACAATCTCGCCCAATATTTCGGCGAGCTTGGGTGTGAGATCGTCATTAAACGGAATGATGAAATTTCACCGGATGAAATCGCAGGATTGGCGCCCAAGCATATTTGTATCTCTCCGGGACCGTGCACACCGCGCCAAGCAGGAATCAGCAAAGAGGTAATTCTGCGCTTTGGCCGGCACATTCCCATCCTGGGTGTCTGTCTCGGCCATCAATGTATCGCGGAATCGTACGGCGGACGGATCGTTCGCGCTTCCCGCGTGATGCATGGTAAATCATCCATGATCAACCACAACGGCAGTCCGCTTTTTTCAGATTTAACGACGCCGTTCGAGGCGGGCCGTTATCACTCACTCGTCGTTGAGCGAAGTTCAGTCCCCGAATCTCTCGAGATAACGGCCGAAAGCGATGACGGCGAAATCATGGCCTTGCGCCACATAGAATTTCCGGTCCAAGGAGTACAATTTCATCCCGAATCAGTCCTGACCCGGGATGGCCACAAAATTCTCGAGAGCTTTCTCTCGCGTCCGCCTCACTAATGAAGGCGCAACTCACTCCAACTCTCCACGAGTTTGCTCAGCTCGCCAAGCGCGGCAACGTTATTCCTCTTTTTGCGGAGTTCATTGCCGACGGCGAAACGCCAGTTTCAGCGTTCAAGAAACTTGATAAGGGCGGTTACAGTTTTCTCTTCGAGTCCACGGAAAAAAATGATGTCTCGGGGCGGTTCTCATTCGTTGGGATCGAACCCCGGCTCATTATCCAAAGTAACGGACGCGAAATCCGAATTACCGATCCCGACACCGAGCGGCGCTTTGAAACGGCGACGAACCCGCTCGACGAAATCCGTAAATTGATGGCGGCTTATCGGTTCGTCTCGCACCCGGAACTGCCGCGGTTCGCTGGAGGTGCTGTCGGTTTTCTCGGTTACGAAGCGATCAATTTTTTCGAACCGAAAGTCGCGCTTGCGCAGAGCGACGATCTGCATTTGCCCGAAATGCTCCTCATGATCCCGAGCAGCCTCCTCATCTTCGATCATCGGCTGCGCAGTTTAAAAATCGTCGTGAACGCATTTCTCGACGATGGCTCGCCGGAAGCGGTCTATGCGCGAGCTGCTGAATCGGCTGGGGCGATCATGCGTCGGCTCGCCCAGCCCGCCCAGCTTCCACTCGTTTCATCTGAAGAATGCGAGACGCAATCGGCCCGCAGCAACTTCCGTCGCGACGAGTTTGAGCGAGCGGTTGAGCGGGCGAAAGAATACATCCGCGCCGGCGATATTTTCCAAGTCGTTCTGTCGCAGCGTTTCGAATCCGATTTCAATGGTGACCCGCTCGATTTTTACCGCTGTCTCCGTTTCATCAATCCTTCTCCATACATGTTCTGCCTCAAGTTCGCCGATAATTTCGCGCTTGTCGGCAGTTCGCCGGAAATGCACGTCCGCCTTGTTGACGACGTGATCGAGATTCGCCCGATCGCAGGAACCCGTCCGCGCGGCGCAACGATTCCACAAGATGAACGCAACGCCGCCGAGCTCCTCGCCGATCCAAAGGAGCGCGCGGAACACATCATGCTTGTCGATCTTGCCCGGAACGACGTTGGTCGCGTCGCCGATTTCGGCTCGGTGCGCGTCACCGAGATGATGGGAATCGAGCGTTATAGCCACGTGATGCACATCGTCTCAAATATCACCGGCCGTTTGCGCAATGGCTGTGTGGCATTCGATGTATTGAGATCGACATTTCCTGCGGGTACCGTTTCCGGCGCGCCGAAAATTCGGGCGATGCAAATCATCAGCGAGCTGGAAAAGACACGCCGTGGTTGTTACGCAGGCGCGATTGGCTATCTCGGATTCGATGGCAACCTCGATTCATGCATCGCGTTGCGGTGCGCCGTGTTGAAAAACGGCAAAGCCTATTTTCAAGCTGGCGCCGGCATTGTCGCTGACTCCGATCCGAGCCGGGAATACGAGGAAACACTTAACAAGGCACGCGCGATGACGAAGGCCCTGGCGATGGCCGTGAAAATGGGACGAGCGGCCTCTTCGTGTTTCTAATTACTGCCATGCAAGTGAACCATCTTCGCGAAATGACGCTGCGTCTTATGCGGGCTGAGAATCTGAGCCGCGCTGAAGCGCGGGAATTTCTCAGCGCGCTGATTAATCCTGCTGCCACGGACGCGCAGGTCGCCGCGGCGCTCGTCGTCTTAGCGGTCAAAGGCGAAACCGTCGATGAGCTTGCCGGCATGGCTGAAGCAATGCGGGAGCGCGCAGTTCGACTATACTCCAAACACGCATGTTTCATCGACACCGCAGGAACCGGTTCGAGTGCGGTGAAAACTTTCAATGTCTCGACGGCGACAGCGTTTGTTATTGCCGGCGCCGGGTTACCCGTCGCGAAGCACGGCTCGCGTGCTGCAACATCAAATTGCGGCAGCGCCGATGTGCTCGAGGAGCTCGGTGTAAATACGACTGCCCCGATCGAAACCGTGGAACGATGCCTGAACGAGCACGGAATCTGTTTTATGTTTGCGCCACTTTTTCACGTAGCAACGGCCCGCGTCGCGCAGGTGCGCCGTGAGCTCGGCGTGCACACTACATTTAACCTGCTTGGTCCCTTGACCAATCCGGCGCGGGCGCCGTTTCAGATTCTGGGAGTCTGGCATCGATCCCTGCTCGAACGAGTCGCAGCGATCCTCGGAGTTCTTGGCACGAAAAAGGCGTGGGTTGTGCACGGTGCCGACGGCCTCGATGAGATAACTCTAACGGGCGACACGTTCGTCGCGGCTTACTCGGCCAGCTCCGACGGCAGGCCGACCGTGGAAACATTCACGGTCGCACCAGGAGATTTCGGTTTGGAGCAGCGATCCATCGATGGAGTTCTCGGCGGTGGACCGTCTGAGAATGCAAAATTGATCCGTTCAATTCTCCACGGGGATAGAAACGGACATCTCGCCGTCGCGCGCGATCTCGTGATTATAAACTCCGCTGCTGCGCTCTACCTCTCGGAGGTTTCGCAGGACCTTCCTCAAGCAGCTGTGATGGCGCGCGAAAGCATCGACAGCGGATGCGCGGCGTCAAAACTTGATGTCCTAATCCGAGAAACAAATCGCAAGCGATGAGCAGGAATTTTCTTTCTGAAATCGTGGCCCGAAAACGGCAGGTGATGGAGATATTTCGCGCCACCTCCCCGATAGACGCACTTCACGCCCAGGCAATCGAGGTTCGAAAAAACGCTGGTACACATCGTCTGCGCCAAGCGCTCGGTTCGGCGTCGCCAGCAGTGAAGATTATCGCAGAATTCAAACGCGCGTCACCGTCAGGTGGCATAATCCGAAGCGACCTTTCGCCGGCCGATGTTGCCCGTTATTACGAGCGCGGTGGCGCCTGCGCGATTTCCGTCCTGACCAATGAAGAATATTTCGGCGGTTCACTCGAGGATCTTGGCGCAGTCCGCTCCACCACGCACCTGCCGGTTTTGCGCAAAGATTTCATTATCGATGCGATCCAAGTCTACGAAGCTGCGATCGCAGGCGCCGACGCCATCCTGCTCATTGTGGCTGCTCTGGATGACGCCTCGTTAGGCAAACTGCTCAATCTGACTGAAGACGAGCTCGGGCTTGACGCGCTAATCGAAGTGCACACATCAGATGAATTGCGTCGCGCGCTGACCACAGGCGCGAAAATCATCGGGGTGAACAATCGCAATCTCCAGACGTTAGAGGTTTCAATACGCACGAGCGAAGAACTAATCGCGGGAGCCCCGAAAGATACCGTGATGATTAGCGAGAGCGGATTGCGTGATCCGGAACAATTACGCTGGCTTCGCGCGCTCGGATTTCATGGTTTTTTGATCGGGGAGCACTTAATGCGGGCAAAAAATCCTGAGACTGCTCTTCGCGATTTCTTAGCTGCTGCCAACGACCAGCAGATCGTGTCTCTTGAGAAGTCGCGAATATGAATCGATTGCAAGTCAAGATCTGTGGCATCACCAATGTCGAAGACGCGAGAGCTTGCGCCGATCTCGGCGCCGACATGATTGGCCTGAATTTTTATCCTCAAAGCGCTCGCTATATTCGACCGCAACACGCGCGTAAAATTATTGAAACAATACCGCGCGGTGTTTGCGCCGTCGGAGTCTTCGTTGATCCAACTGCCAGTGAGGTTCGTAGTATCGCGAAGTCAGTCGGTATCGAGTATGTTCAACTGCACGGCAATGTGCCGCCCGAAACGTGCCGTGAACTGACTAGCGAATTTCGTGTGATTCGGGCTTTTTCGACGGACGGTCAGTTCAAGCCGGAAGATGTCCGTTCCTTCCTCGAATGTGACGTGATCCTTGATGCGCATCATGCGGAATTGCGCGGCGGCACAGGATTGACTTGCGACTGGTCGCTTGCACGAGCAACGCTTCCGTTCGCGCGATTTCTTATTCTATCCGGTGGGCTGAACGCACAAAACATCGGGCAAGCCATCGCAACTGTCGCGCCACACGCCGTCGACGTTTGCAGCGGTGTGGAGAGCGCACCAGGCGCCAAAGACCGTCGCGCAATCGAAGAGTTCATCGCTGCCACGCGAGCGGCCGAGCATTTAAGCGTCGATCCTTCTCGCTAACAATCGATATGCAAAGATCGACAATCACCGCGAGCGAGCCCGACGAGAATGGTCATTGGGGCAAGTTTGGCGGCCGTTATGTGCCGGAAACTTTGGTCGCGCCACTCGACGAACTAACGAAAGAATTCGCACGCGCGAGACACGACGCGGATTTCGGGCACGAGCTTGAACAGTTCCTGCGCGATTACTGTGGGCGGCCAACGCCATTGTTTCACGCACGGCGACTGACTGCGCACGCGGGCGGAGCGCAAATTTATCTGAAACGGGAAGATCTTTTGCACACCGGCGCGCACAAGATCAACAACGCGATAGGGCAGGCCCTGCTCGCGCGGCGGATGGGCAAACACCGGATCATCGCTGAAACGGGCGCAGGTCAGCATGGCGTCGCGACAGCCACGGTCTGCGCGATGTTTGGATTACAATGCATAATCTACATGGGCGCGGAAGACGTGCGACGCCAGGCACTCAATGTTTTCCGAATACGCTTGCTCGGAGCTGAAGTAGTTCCCGTAAATGCTGGGGCGCGCACGTTGAAGGACGCGATCAACGAGGCATTGCGCGATTGGGTAACGAACGTGCACGACACGTACTATCTTTTGGGGAGCGCGCTGGGTCCGCATCCGTATCCACTGATGGTACGCGAATTTCAGCGCGTCATTGGACGTGAAGCACGCGAGCAGATTTTATCCGCTACGGGAAAATTGCCGCGCGCCCTGATTGCCTGTGTGGGCGGCGGCTCGAACGCCATCGGGTTGTTTCATCCTTTTATTGGGGACGAATCTGTTCGATTGATCGGCGTCGAAGCCGGCGGACGCGGTGACTCGTTAGGCGAACATGCGGCCCGATTCCACAGCGGTGCGGTGAGCGGTGGCGGACGTGTCGGCGTTTTGCAAGGGACGATGTCGTACGTTCTCCAAGACGAGAATGGGCAAATTCCAACGACGCATTCAATTTCGGCTGGCCTCGATTACGCGGCGATCGGGCCGGAGCATGCATTTCTCCATGACAGCGGACGAGCCGAATACATCTACGCCACTGATGCCGAAGCGCTCGATGGATTTAGAGTTTGCGCGGAACTCGAGGGAATTATTCCCGCACTCGAATCTTCGCACGCCATTATGCCCGCGATTCGTGTTGCGGGCGGACTCCCGCAAGACGACGCGATCATCCTGAATCTCTCAGGTCGCGGTGACAAAGACGTGCAGCTCGTTGCGGAGTTACAAAGCAAATGAGCCGAATCCGAGATATCTTTGCGGAGCTGAGGCGCTCCGGACGTGGCGGATTCATTCCATTCATTACCGCTGGCGATCCCGATCTTGAGACCAGTGGACTCTTGTTAATTGAACTCGCGGCAGCGGGTGCTGACATCATTGAACTCGGCGTCCCATTCAGTGATCCAGTCGCTGATGGTGAAGTGATTCAACGGGCATCTGAACGCGCCTTGCGCAACGGCGTTACACTCCGGGAGATCCTAGCATGCCTAGCGCGCGCAAGAGAACGCACCGATGTGCCCGTCGTCCTCTTCAGCTATTTCAATCCGCTTTTGCAATTTGGCATAGATCGGCTCGCGAATGAGGCCAAACAGGCCGGAATCGACGCGGTGCTCATCACAGACCTGATTCCCGAGGAGGCACAGTCGTGGGCCGAAGCATTATATCAGCGCGAGCTGGATCCGATTTTTCTGGCCGCACCCACAACATCGGATAAACGACTGGCGCGCATTGCGCGACAAGCGCGTGGATTCATCTACGCGGTCTCGCGTGCCGGCGTGACGGGCGCGCGAGATGAAATGACTCGCGATGCCGAAGCTCTTGTGCAACGTGTGCGATCGGTCAGCGATTTGCCGGTCGCGGTTGGATTTGGTGTCTCGACCGCAGAGCAGGTGCGGGAAATCTGGCGCTTTGCGGACGCCGCCGTCGTAGGCAGCGCAATCGTGCGTGAAATTGAAAAACTGACCGGCTCTCCGAATTTAGTTAGCCGCATCGGCGAGTTCGCACGGTCGCTGCTCCCAGAGAAACAATCGGCAATCGAAAGAACGACCATTAGAAGATCGACATCTAACGCATGAGCAATTCATTTTCTTTGGTAACTCAGATCAAAGGGAACTGCTAGATACGGCCGGCAGGGCATTGAGAATCGTCTTAAATTTGATGGGAGATCCACGAAACGCCGCGCACGCCAAGAAAGTCAGCCAGGAGAAGCATCATAAGGACAAGAGTTCTGCAAAGGGTGGTGCTCCCTCCGAGTCGCAAACTGCCGCTGAAAAGTCAGCCCCGCCTAAGACGGGTGAAACCGCGAAAATGGACCAACAACCAGACGCGGCACAACTGGAAAGATCGCTCGCAGTCCTCTCCAAGCTTAAGGAGCTGGAGTTCCACTCACGCGCTAATATCGAGAAGCTCGCCGAACTCAGCTTGATCATTGAGGACGAACTTAAGCAGAAGGCCTTTGTCGAAGGGATCGGAGCGCTCTACTCCGCGCAGGACGCCTTTCAATCCAAAATCGTAAAGTTGATCGAAGATTATGAAACGGAGTGCGCGCGTTTGTCGGGCTCTGCCTGATATACGGGGTTGATCAGTTCAGGACTTCGGTTTTTTTTGCAGTTTCTCCCTGCCAATGAGGACTCAGTTTCGAACAATACTTGAAACTGACAGTCAAAACTTAACAGACATGAAAACGAAAAACCTATTCACAGTAGCAGCGATAAGCGCCGGCCTGGCATTCGGCGTGACTGCACAAGCGAAGGAAGAAAAACATGAAGAACAAACCATCAACAGTTCTGATGTGCCTGCGGCGGTGCAGCAAGCTGCCCAGGCAGAAGCAAAAGGCGGAACAATAGTCCGCTGGGAAAAGGAGGGCGCCAACTTTGAAGCCGTCATCGACAAGAACGGCAAGCAAATCGGCATTGAAATGGATGCCAACGGCAAAGTGCTGAGCAAGCACAACGAAGCCAAAGAGCACAAAGAGAAAGGCGAGAAATACTAATTGGTAGGTGGATCGCGTTGTCCTAAACGCGATGTTAATTAAGCGCGGCGAAGCGGCATTGCTCCCAATGACGTCTTCGCCGCCTTGGCGTCTGGCGGCGTTGTAGCGGGGTCAGTGATCCCGCGCCATCATGGTGGACAGGCCAAGGTGCCGGGATCAGCAATCCCGGCTTACAGCTCACGCAAATGCGCGAATGCTCGAGTAAATTATTCCGCCGAGGATGGCTCCAATAGCTACCAAAGCAACATCCCGCTTCAGAAATGCGATCAGAAGAAAAGCAGCGATGGCGATACCGACAGCGGGCCAATCAACCAGCGCTTCGGGAATTAAATCGAGGGAAACGACTGCGATGACACCGACAACGGCGGCACTTACGCCTGCGAGGAATGCCTGAATCTTGCGGTTATCGCGAACTTTTTCGATATAATGCACACCGACAATCACGAAAATAAACGACGGCAAAAAGACAAAGAAGGTGGCTAGCACTGCTCCCGTAACTCCACTCGCTATATATCCGACAAATGTGGTAAACAGCATGAACGGTCCAGGTGTTGCCACGCTAAGCGCCACGCCGTCTAATAACTGGCCATCTGAAAGCCAATGATACTGCGCAACTGCGCCACGTTGTACAAAAACAAGCGACGCGTAGGCGCCGCCAAAACTCAGTAGCCCCGTTTTAAGAAACAGCCACGCAACTTGGAATAATCGCGAATCGCCTAAAGGAACCAGCAGACCAATTCCGCCAATTGCTGCCGGCAGGGTCGGCGCAGTCTTTTTTAGCAGCGGCCAACCTTCTTCGATCAGTAGATTCAGCAGACCAGCAATGAGGAGGATCAATAGGAAATTAATTCCGGCGAAACGCATTCCTACGAATGCGCCTACGAGCAGGAGTGCCAGAAAAAAATTCCGAATAGAAGCGCGGCCGAGTTTAATAATCCCCGCGGCGATGATGCCGAGGACAGCCGGCTTGAGAACGTAGAGCGCGTTGTTAACCTGCGGCAGTTTGCCGTATTTAACGTAGAGCCAACTGAGAAAGATCATCACTGCTGCACCCGGCAGAATGAAGGTCAGGCCGGCCAGGATGCCGCCCCAAACCTTCCGTTTCAAATACCCGACATAGATCGCAAGTTGCAGCGCCTCAGGGCCAGGAAGCATGTGGCAGAAAGCCATGATCTTGACGAACCGGTCTTTGGACAACCACTGGCGCTTTTCCACCATGTGATTGAACATCATCGTTATCTGCGCGACCGGGCCGCCGATGTTGACGAAGCCGAGGAAGAAAAAATAGAGAAACACTTCGCGCCATGACGGCATCTGATGGCCTGCAGTGGAATTGTCCTTAGCGATCACCGCCGTTGTAGAAATGTGTAAAGCGCGTTAAAGCACTGAAATCCGCGCCGCAGAATCTCCTGGTCGGAAATGCCTTCTCTCCCCCAGCCTTTGAGAACGCGATCGATACCAATGCATTCGCTCCGCTGAAACTTGTCGTCGCCCAAATCTGCATCGTGAACCATTTCTCCGATCTTCCGGGCAACTTTGTCCTGAATTCCAAATCGCCTGATTAAGGTTTCGAACGTGCAATCCTCCCCATCATGCGAGAAATCGCCGTCGAGCATGTCGAAGGTGAGAACGCGCCGGTTCGAAGCACGTTTGTCACCAAAAATGAATCTTGCTTTCGGATCGAGGAATTTGCGGATAAGCCAGGCCGAGCCGACGCGATCGATCTCTGGACGCGGCCGAGTGAGCCAGACTCTGCCGCGAAAATCTCGCGGCTCGAGCCTGGGTTGCGGTTTCGACCCGGGCTGAGTCTCTTCCAGTTTCCGCAAGACCATCTCCACATCTTTTGCTTTGGGACTATCAAAAAAATCGGTCCCTCGGATTTCGCGAAATTGCTTTCGAATGCGATCAAGTTTGCCGCCCAAATTTGACCTTCGCCCGGCGCTTGCAATGAGCGGGCGAAGCATTTCTCGAACCGACGCGTACTCCTTTGCCCGGGCGGCGTTGAACAAATCGATAAGCCTTTCATTCGAGAAACCTTCGATCTCTCTCACGCGGACCAGAGTGGCGTCGCCTCCGGCGTCCCGGATATGCTGCGTTAACCACTGAAATGTCTCATACCGTGCCGGGTCGTCGGGAAGAATATAAGTCGACGTTTGAATCTGGATGGCGCCGGATTTCTTGAGCTTACGCCAGATCGCGACGCGCTCCGCCGAATGAGTGGCAGGAAGCCGAACCAAAAGGAGCAGCCAT
>Ga0207693_10004541_pt1 | contig 11721 bp, 9 predicted proteins | sample LARL81metaG_FD_184347 | JGI IMG/M metagenome (GOLD analysis project Ga0207693, IMG submission 184347) | Corn, switchgrass and miscanthus rhizosphere microbial communities from Kellogg Biological Station, Michigan, USA - LAR L8-1 metaG... | ecosystem: Host-associated > Plants > Roots >...
CGCCTGTCGTGGCGCGGCGCGCGCCGGACTGGGACGCAAGAACGGTCACGTGGGCTGTCGTCGTCTGACGATGGCGCAGGCTCGCGAGGCCCGGCATGGCCGAGCAGGAGAGTAGTAACAGCATGGCCAGCACAGTTGGCATGGCGCAGGACCTCATCACGCTGCGAGCGTCAGCTATGGCGGCTGATCAGGGCTAGGCCAATGCCGCATCTGTGGAAAGGCTCGATGGTCGTCCACAGATCGCCAATCGACATGGCATGTGGACGGGTGTCGGGGCCGCTGCCAGGGCTGAATTGAACATCTTGCGCGTATGAGCCGGCGGCCTCTAGAGCAGACGCAAGCCCCCGGTGCACCAGTCGGCAAGCGCCAGTCCAGGACGGTCGACAGCGGCCCCGGATCGGGACGTCAGAGCCACTGGACGAGGGTGGTAACGCCCGGAAAGCCAGCCGAGTTCGCATGCCGCAAATCGCCCATTTGCCACGAGAAAATGTGGTGCAAAACGGACTCTAGGTATCCCTAGTCGGGGCTTTGGCGATGCCTAGGAATGGGCCGGAACGGTCGACGCCACAGCCTTCGCAGGGATAGGGAGTTGTTCCCATGTGCCCGGCCTCCTCAGCAGCGCAATGTCGAACTCGCAGGGGAAGCACGCGACGAGGAGGACACCATGCAGCCGTACTTCCAGACCGTAATCGAGTCTGAGGCGAGGTACCACCGGGAGCAGTTGGCCAACGATTTCCGCCGGACCGGCCGGCGCGAGCGGGTGGGCGTCCGCGCCACCCACGAGCGGCGCTGGCACTTGTGGCGTCGCGACGGCTCGTGACGGGCAGCGCCTCATGATCGACATGCGACGGTCCGGGGACCTCGGGCACCGACACCAGGTCGGATGCGTCCGAGGTCCCCGGGACCGTCGACCGGCGAGTATCGCCCAGCGCGATCACATCGTCCGGCATCTTTGACCGGATCAGGTCAGTTGACCAGCCCGACCCGAGATGGTCGGCCCGACTTTCGCACCGATCGTCCCATTGATGCCATCTACGCCGAGCAGGGTGCTCGCAAGCACCTAACTCTGGCGAGTCGCCGTGATACGCGGCGTGATAATTCCAGCGGCCGAGCCAGTCGGACACCGATCGAGCCGCACGATCCCGATAGGTTGTCGAGCTTCACCGCGCTCATGCGTGGGATTGACGATCGAACAGTGTCGGGGTGTGCGGCCAGAATGGACGGCATGCCCCGTCCCTCAACTCCGCTGGTCGGACGAGATACCGAGCTGGCCGCTCTTCTCCGGCTACTCGATACCGGCCGCTCAGCCGGCCATCCCAACGCATCAGTCGTGTCCGGCGACGCCGGCGTCGGCAAGACGAGATTGCTCTCGGAGTTCGTTGAGACGGCGAATGAGCGGGGGGTTCTGACTCTGGTCGGCCACTGTCTTGACTTCGGTGATGCCGGGCTGCCCTACCTGCCGTTCAGTGAGGCTTTCGGTCGGCTCGCCATCGACCAACCTGACGTTGTAACGGACCTCCTGGCCAAGTACCCGCCGATTGCGCGGCTGCTCCCACAACACCGCCGGATGGGCGGGGCAACCGAGCCGCCGGACGACCGGTTGGATCGCATCGAGCTGTTCGACGCCGTCCTCGGCGCCCTGACGGAGCTGGCCAGAGACCGATGGGTCGCGCTGGTTATCGAGGACGTCCACTGGGCTGAGCAGGCGACGCGTGACCTGCTCGGGTTCCTCCTAGCCCGTATTTTCGACGCCCGCGTCGTACTGGTCATCTCGTATCGCAGCGACGACCTGCACCGTCGCCATCCATTGCGGCGGACAGTGGCCGAGTGGGCCCGGCTGCCGACCGTCGATCGGCTACCCCTGAGCCCGCTGCCCGCGCGCGAGATCCGGGAGCTGGTGCGCGCGCTGCATCCCGGTCCCATCAGCGAGGACGAGATCCAGCGCATCGTCGATCGCGCCGAAGGCAACGCGTTCTTCACCGAAGAACTGGTGGCCGCGACCGAGCACGGCGGGGCATACGAATCCGTGCCGGCCGAGCTCGCCGACCTCCTCCTCGTACGGCTCGACCGGCTGTCCTCGCAGGCGCGCCAGGTCGTTCAGGTCGCCGCTGTCGCCGGCCGGAGAGTCACCCACGAACTGCTCGCAGCCGTAGCCGATCTGCCTGATGGCGAGCTAGACGCAGCCCTGCGCGACGCCATAGACGAGCACATTCTCGAACCTCGCGGTGACGACGGATATGGGTTCCGGCATGCGCTCCTGGCCGAGGCCGTGTATGACGACCTGCTTCCCGGCGAACGGGTCCGGTTACACGCGGCATATGCGAGGACTCTCACGAAAGACGACATTGGGGGCACGGCGGCAGAGCTGGCCCGGCACGCCCGCGAGTCCCACGACCTGCCCCTCGCATTCGAGGCGAGCGTCCGGGCCGGTGACGAGGCCATGACCGTCGCGGCGCCGCAGGAGGCGATGCGCTACTACGAATCGGCCTTGGAGCTGCAGCCGAACCTGCCCACGGCAGTGCGGGATGAGGCGGCACTCGTCCGGGTCACGGCGGATGCGGCCGCCGCCGCCGGACACCAGTTTCGTGCGGTCAGCCTCGTACGGGACGCGTTGTCCGAGTTCGGCCCCCGGCTCGCTCCCGCCGATCGGGCGGAGCTGCTGTACTCCCTCGCTACTGGCCTGCTCAACGTCGACATCGATGACGAAGCGCTGGTCGCCAGCACCGAGGCGTTGGGCCTGGTGCCACCCGAACCGGATAGCGCCCTGCGGATACGACTGGCCACGATGCACGCCCACGCCGCCATGGCGCTCGGGCGGGATGTCGAGGGAGCACGCTCGGCCCAAGAGGCTGTCGAGATGTCCATCCGCCTCGGCACGCCTGAGGCAGCAGCAGATGCTCGTACAACACTGGCGGTGATCGAACGACGCGCCGGTGAGCCGGCTACGGCGGCCCTCCAGTTGTCGTCGATCGCCACCGAGGCGCATGCCACCGGGGCGATCGCGGTCGAGCTGCGGAGCTGGTACAGCCTGGGCTCGCTCTACTACGACCAGGGCGATCTGGATCGCGCGATCGAGGCCTTCCAGAGTGGTATGGCTCGGGCACACGCTGCCGGCCGCGACTGGGCCGCGTACGGACTTGAGGCGCGTACGCTGGCGGGCCTCGTCGAATATGCCCGGGGGAACTGGGACGCCAGCATCCGGCTTTCGAATTCTTACGGGGCGCCGCCGATTGCCGAGGCGTTGCTATCGGCGATGGGCATGATCGTACGGGCGGGTCGTGGGGACGCGTCCGCACTTGAACTGATGGCCCGGCTCCAGCCGCGGTGGGCTCGGGACGGCCTGCTCTGTGTCCTCACCGCGACTGCCGCGATCGAGCTGTACACGACGTCCGGCGAGTTGGATCGCGCGCTCGACGTGTACCACCAGGCCATCACCGAGCTGACCCGGCTCTGGCAGTCGAATTGGTTCCAAGCCCGCATTCGGTTCAGCGCCCAGCTGGCGGCGGCAGCGGCGGCTGTCATCACCAGTCAGCCGTCCGCGCGGCGCGCTGAGATCGTCGAGCAGATCCGCCCCATCGTCGAAGCTGGGCGGGAATCGGCACATCGCGGCTTGCCGAAGGGGCGCGAACTCGGCGTGGAGAGCGTCGCCTGGCTTGCGAGGCTGGAGGCCGAATGGGCCCGCCTACGCTGGCTCGCCGATGTGGAACCCCCATCGGTCGAGGACCACATCGCGTTGTGGCAGGCGAGTCTGGACGCCTTCTCGTTCGGTCACGAGTTCGAGCAGGCGCGGTCGCGAGCACGGCTCGCTGCCGTGCTTCGATCGGCTGGGCGCGGGCCCGAGGCTGCCGATGTGGTGGCTCCGGCGCGGGAGACAGCCCGGCGACTGGGTGCCGAGCCGCTGCTGGCCGAGATCCGAGCTTTAGCCACCGAGCGAGCGGTAACCCGAGAGCTTGCCGGCCCGCAAGCGCTGACTGCGCGAGAGCGTGAGGTCCTGGCGCTGCTCGTCGAGGGACGCACGAACCGCCAGGTCGCCCGGCAGCTCTACATCAGCGAGAAAACCGTGAGCGTCCACGTGTCGAGTGTCTTGGCGAAGCTCGGCGTGCGCAGCCGGGCAGAGGCGGCGGCGCTCGCACAGCGTGACCATCTCGTCGGCAGCGCGGATTCGTCGGCTCATCGGTGACCAGCTAGACTGGGTTTCGCAATCAGCACCTCACCCCGGTGGGGTGACTTCGCGTGTCCGCTCGACGAGCGCTTTATCGCGTCGGGTAGGCGGCCACCTCGGTCCTCCAGCGACTACATGGCGGTGGAGGCCCCTGGCCGCGACACCGGGCACCAGGGCGGCAGCGCCAACCGGCCTGCCCGCGACAACCGAGGACCGCGGCCCGGCTGATGCCGGACGCGGACGGAAACGAGGAGGACGACCGGCATGGCCGTCGTCACGATGAAAGACATGCTCAACTCGGGCGTTCACTTCGGACATCAGACCCGTCGATGGAATCCGAAGATGAAGCGGTTCATCCTCACCGAGCGCAACGGCATCTACATCATCGATCTGCAGCAGACGCTCACCTATATCGACCGAGCGTTCGAGTTCGTCAAGGAGACCGTGGCCCACGGCGGAACCGTCTTGTTCGTGGGTACCAAGAAGCAGGCGCAGGAGGCCATCGCCGAGCAGGCCACGCGCGTAGGAATGCCGTATGTGAACCAGCGCTGGTTGGGCGGCATGCTCACCAACTTCTCCACCGTCTACAAGCGGCTGCAGCGGCTCAAGGAGCTCGAAGCCATGGAGCAGGGCGGCTGGGAGGGCGCGACCACGAAGAAGGAGCAGCTCATCCTCAGCCGCGAGAAGGACAAGCTCGAACGCACTCTCGGCGGAATCCGTGAGATGAGCCGCGTGCCCAGCGCGGTCTGGATCGTTGACACCAAGAAGGAGCACATCGCTGTCGGCGAAGCACGCAAGCTTGGCATTCCGGTGATCGCCATCCTTGACACCAACTGCGATCCCGACGAGGTGGACTACAAGATCCCCGGCAACGACGATGCCATTCGCAGCGCTGCCCTGCTCACCAGGGTGATCGCGGACGCAGTCGCCGAAGGGCTGATGGCGCGAGCAGCGGCAGCCGCCAACGCCGGACGAGACGATAAGCCAGAGGCCGGCCGAGTGGCATCCGACGAGCCGCTCGCCGAATGGGAACGTGACCTGCTGCAGCCCGCCGGGACCCAGCAGTCGGACTCCTCGACCGAAACGGCGAGCGAACTCCCGCACGGTGACGTGACCGGTGAAGACGCCGGCGAGCTGGCTGAAGCGCAGGACGAGACCGCGTCCTGAACCCTTGATCTACTGATTACGAAGGACGAAACATTCGATGGCGAATATCTCCGCCGCTGACGTGAAGAAGCTCCGTGACGCCACCGGCGCCGGGATGATGGACAGCAAGAAGGCGCTCGAGGAAGCGGACGGCAACTTCGACAAAGCGGTCGAGGTGCTGCGAGTGAGGGGCAGCGCGAAGGCAGCGAAACGTGGCGCGGAGCGTACGGCGGCCAACGGCCTGGTGGCCGCGGCCGAGAACGCCATGATCGAACTGGCGTCAGAGACCGACTTCGTGGCCAAGAACGAGCAGTTCCAAACGCTGGCCGGCGACATCGTCGCGCACTTCGCGGGGTCGACCGCGACCGACGTCGAGTCGTTGCTTGCCGAGCGGCTGGCCGACGGTCACAGTGTCGCCGAGAACATCGAAGGTCTGGCGGCGGTGATCGGTGAGAAGCTCGAACTGCGCCGTGCGGTGAAGCTTCCTGGGACGGTCGCGTCGTATCTTCACCGCAAAGCGTCGGATCTTCCTCCACAGGTCGGCGTGTTGGTGCAGTTCAGCGGAGATGACGTCTCCGCCGCACGCGGCGCCGCCATGCAGGTGGCGGCGATGCGGCCGCGCTACCTGCGGCGAGAGGACGTTCCGGGGGACATCGTCGACAACGAGCGCCGCATTGCCGAGGCGGCGGCCCGCGCAGAGGGCAAGCCCGAGCAGGCGCTGCCCAGAATCGTCGAGGGCCGGCTCAACGGATTCTTCAAGGACACGGTCCTGCTCGAGCAGCCCGCGGTTCAGGACAGCAAGCGAAGCGTGCAGGCGGTCCTGGATGATGCAGGTGTGGCCGTCACCGGGTTTGCGCACTTCGAGGTGGGCACCGCCTGAGGGGCCGTCCAGGCCAGCGCGCCGATCGCAAGTCCGCCGTCGCCGAGTGAGTAGGAAGCGCAGATGACTGACGAGCAAGCGGCGGTGCCGGTCTACCGTCGGATCATGTTGAAGCTGTCCGGCGAGGTGTTCGGCGGCGGGCAGATCGGCGTGGATCCGGATGTAGTCCAGAGCATCGCACGACAGATCGCCGAGGTCGTTCGGCTGGGCACGCAGGTAGCGGTGGTTGTCGGTGGAGGCAACTTCTTTCGCGGAGCCGAGCTCAGTCAGCGCGGCATGGATCGGGATCGGGCGGACTACATGGCCATGCTCGGCACGGTCATGAACACCTTGGCACTACAGGATTTCCTGGAGAAGCAAGGCATCCCCACGCGCGTGCAGACCGCGATCACGATGGGTCAGGTTGCCGAGCCCTACATCCCGCGGCGCGCGGAGCGACACCTGGAGAAGGGTCGCGTTGTGATCTTCGCGGCGGGAGTGGGCATGCCCTACTTCTCCACGGACACGGCCGGCGCCCAGCGCGCGCTGGAGATCGGTTGTCAGGTTCTGCTGATGGGCAAGAGCGGTGTTGACGGCGTGTACGACGCCGACCCGCGGACCCATCCTGACGCCGTCCGATTCGACACGATCAGCTACGACGACGTCCTATTGCGTGGGTTGGAGGTCGCCGACGCGACCGCATTCAGCCTGTGCCGGGACAACGGCATGCCGATCATCGTGTTCGACCTGGCCGACGGCAACATCGCCCGGGTCGTTCGAGGTGAGAAGATCGGCACGCTGGTGAGCGCCACGGGCTGACGAGGGAGAGACGGACGTGATCGACGAGACGCTCTTCGAGGCCGAGGAGAAGATGGAGAAAGCGGTGCACGTCGCCCGCGACGAGCTCGGCGGCCTCCGCACGGGACGGGCGAGCCCGAACAGCTTCGCCCGGATGGTCGTCGACTACTACGGCTCGCCCACTCCGATCCCTCAGCTGGCGTCCGTGAACATCCCCGAGGCGCGAATGGCGGTCATCAAGCCCTACGACGCCTCCCAACTCGGCGCGATCGAGCGGGTCATCCGTGACTCCGATCTCGGCGTCAATCCGAGCAACGACGGAACGCTCATCCGCGTAGTTTTCCCACAGTTGACCGAGGAGCGCCGGCGCGAACTGGTCAAAGTCGCCCGCCACAAGGGGGAGGACGGCAAGGTGTCCATCCGCTCGGTGCGACGGCACGCGAAGGACGCACTGGACAAGATGGCCCGCGACGGCGAGGTCGGCGAGGACGACGTGCGCCGCGCGGAGGCGGAACTGGAGAAGATCACGGGGCGATACACGGCGCAGGTGGACGAAGTCGTCAAGGCTAAGGAAGCCGAGCTTCTCGAGGTTTGAGTGAGCGGGCATCGGAGGTGGCGCCGAGCAGGGTGCCGACGTGTCCTCGGGACGCGCGACGAGGGCTGACTTGAGCGAGCCCAGGCGCCCCGGCCGACATCGCCGAATCGAGGCCGACGAGGATCTCGATTCCGACGTCGGCTTCGTTCTGGGTCTCGATGGCCCAGGGGCAGGGCGCCACAGTCTAGAGCGGGACAACCGTGCGTCCACGCTCGATCTGGCCGCCGCCGGCTTCCTCATCACCGAGCCGGACTGGGCGCCGGCAGCCGACACGGCAACGGCCCCGACGGAGACTCCGAAGCCAGCCGCGCCGAGGCCCACACCTGCGAAGCCGTCCCGCGCCGGGCGCAACCTCCCGGCGGCGATCGGCGTCGGACTCGCGCTGGGCGCGCTGATCATTGCCAGCCTGCTGCTGTACCGGCAGAGCTTCGTTGTCCTAGTCAGTCTTGCCGTCGCGTACGGGATGTACGAGCTGACCCGGGCGATCGCTACGGTCGAGGCGCGGCCACCGCTCGTGCCTCTCGTGGTCGGAGGCGTTGCCATGCAGGCGGCGGCGTGGTTCCGGGTCACGAACGGCCTGATCGTCACCCTGCTGGTAACCGTGTGCGGAGTGGTCATCTGGCGGCTCGGAGAGGGAGTTGCCGGTTACCTGCGTGACGTGTCGGCGTCCGTTCTCGAGCTGCTCTATCTTCCCCTTCTCGCTGGCTGCGCGGTATTGCTCGTTGTGCCGGATGACGGTGCAGCGCGCGTCATCGCGTTCATCGGAACCGTCGTATGTAGCGACACCGGCGGCTATGCCACGGGAGTCCTGTTCGGCAAACATCCGCTCGCGCCGGTCGTCTCCAAAGGCAAGACGTGGGAAGGCCTCGCCGGCTCGGCGATTGCTTGCGCCCTGTGTGGTGGCCTGATCATGTCACTCACCTTCCACCACGCTTGGTGGCAGGGCGTCCTGTTCGGCCTGGCCATCGCCCTCACCGCCACGCTGGGCGACCTGGGCGAATCCATGATCAAGCGGGACCTTGGCCTGAAAGACATGGGCCGGGTGCTGCCCGGCCACGGAGGAATCATGGATCGGCTGGACTCGCTGCTTCCGTGCGCCGCTGTCGCCTACTTACTGCTGTCCGCGTTCCTGGGGAACTAGTGGGGGTGCTGCGCGACTTCGCAGAGACCCCGCCGGTGCACGCGCGGATCGGCGCATCTGGCAAACGATTTCAGGCACTATAGCTCCCCGATTTTGCCGGGACCGCCGGATCACCAGAGCGAGATGATCTTTGGGCTGTCGTCGCATCGGGCGTTAAGTCCAAGCGTCACGACCGAGGATCGGCTACCTATGGCAGGGTGGCCCTATGTATGAAACCGAGGCTGATCTCGCTCGGCTGCAGGAGCTGATCGACGCCAGCTTCGCCCGGTCGTCGGAGCACCTGCTCTCGATCATGACGCCGCCGCGCAGACTCACCGCGCGCCGGCTGGCAGAGGACCTGACGGGCATCGCCGTGCTGAACGTGGCCACCGTGACGGCTCGCGGCGAGCCGCGGATCAGCGCCCTGGACGGACACTTCTTGCACGGCCGGTGGTACGCGACCACCTCGGGGACGTCGCCGAAAGTCCGACAGCTGCGCAGCCGGCCCGGGATCAGCGCGGCCTACACGCCGCGGGACGGGTACGGCGTCTTCTGCCATGGGACGGCCCGGTTCCTGCAACCCGGATCGGGTGAGTACGAGACGCTCACCGATCACTGCGTTCGCGTGTACGGGCAGTCCCCGCTCGAGTGGGGCCCGGACATCGCCTACCTCACCATCGAGCCGTCGTGGTTCGTCGGCTTCGCCATGACGGATGCGGAGCTGGCCGAGATCGAGGCCCAGAAGGCAGAGCGGGCGGCCAAGGCGCACCGCCAGAGCGACTCGGCCCAACCCGCGGAAACGCCGTGAGTCTGCCTCTGGTCTTCGACGCACCCAATGTCGCGGCACCGCCGCGCCACCTGGCTGACCTCGATCGCGACGAGCGCCGGGCCGCGGTCGTCGCGCTCGGTCTGCCACCCTTCCGGGCTGATCAGCTGTCCCGGCAGTACTTCGGCCGACTGGAGAGCGACGCAGCGGCGATGACCGAGCTGCCCGTGGCGGTTCGCCGTCGCCTCGGCGACGCGCTGTTGCCATCCCTGCTGACGCAGGTGCGCCAGCCGTCGACGGACGCGGGCACGACGCGCAAGTCGCTCTGGCGGTTGCACGACGGCACCCTCATCGAGAGCGTGCTCATGCGCTACCCCGATCGGATCACCGTGTGCGTGTCCAGTCAGGCCGGGTGTGGCATGGGGTGCCCGTTCTGCGCGACCGGCCAGGGCGGGCTGCGCCGGAATCTGTCCGCCGGCGAGATCGTCGAGCAGGTCGCTGCCGCGGCGCGCTCCGCTGCCCGTGGTGAGCTGCCCGGAGGCATTGGCCGGCTGTCGAACGTGGTGTTCATGGGGATGGGCGAACCGCTCGCGAACTATCGTCGCCTCGTCGCAGCCTTGCATCGCATCGTCGATTCGCGGCCGGACGGGCTGGGCATGTCGCAACGATCAGTTACCGTCTCGACGGTCGGGCTGGTGCCGGCGATGGGCCGATTGGCCGAGGAAGGCCTCGCGGTCACGCTCGCGGTGTCGCTGCATGCGCCGGACGATGAGCTGCGCGACTCCCTCGTCCCGATCAACACCCGGTGGCGAATCGCCGAAGTGCTGGCGGCGGCCGACGCCTACGCCGCCCGCACCGGCCGCCGTTATTCGATCGAGTACGCGATGATCCGGGGAGTGAACGATCAGGGCTGGCGAGCCGATCTGCTCGGTGACCTGCTCGCCGGGCGGCTCGCCCACGTCAACCTCATTCCGCTCAACCCGACGCCCGGCTCGGCGTGGGATGCCTCGCCGAAACCGGTCGAGCGGGAGTTCGTCCACCGGCTGTCCGCGCGCGGGGTCGCAGTCACGGTGCGAGATACGCGCGGTCGCGAGATCGACGGCGCCTGCGGCCAGCTCGCCGCGACCGTCTCTAGTTGATCTTGATGGGCTGAGCTCAGCTCAGCACATCGGCGAGGTCGACCGATTTGTATCCGTGTGCCTCGGCGACCGGCGCGTATGTGACCGACCCCTCGTAGGTATTGAGACCCAAGGCGAGAGCGGGATCGTCCTGCAGAGCACGACGCCAGCCCTTGTTCGCCAGGTCGAGCGCGTACGGCATGGTGACGTTGGTCAGGGCGTACGTCGAGGTGTGCGGTACCGCTCCGGGCATGTTGGCCACGCAATAGAACAGCGAGTCGTGCACGGCGTACGTCGGTTGGCTGTGGGTCGTCGGCCGGGAGTCTTCGAAGCAACCGCCCTGGTCGATCGAGACGTCGACGAGCACCGAGCCGGGCTTCATCCGGGAGACGAGCTCATTGGAGATCAGCTTCGGTGCCTTCGCGCCGGGGATGAGCACGGCCCCGATCACCAGGTCGGCGTCGAGCACGGCCCGCTCGATCTCGTAGGCATTGGATGCCACCGTCTGGCAGTGGCCATGGTAGATCGCGTCGACTCGGCGGAGCTGGGCCACGTTGCGGTCGAGCAGGAGCACCTCGGCCTCCATACCCAGCGCGATCTCAGCCGCGTTCTGGCCGGCGACTCCGGCACCGATCACCACCACTTTGGCGGCATACACGCCGGGGACACCCCCCATCAGAACGCCACGACCGCCGCCCTGGCTCATGAGGTGATAGGACCCCACCTGCGGGGCCAGCCGCCCGGCAACCTCCGACATGGGCGCCAGCAACGGCAAAGATCGATCCTCGAGTTGCACCGTCTCATAGGCAATCGCGGTCGTCCCCGCGGCCAGCAATGCGTCGGTGCACTCCTTGGAGGCGGCAAGGTGCAGGTAGGTGAACAGCACCTGATCCTTGCGCATCCGGCCGTATTCCTCGGCAATCGGCTCTTTCACCTTGAGAATGAGCTCGCCGGTGGCCCAGACGTCGTCGGCGGTCGGGAGGATCTCGGCACCGGCCGCCACGAAATCGGCGTCCGGGATCGATGAGCCCTTGCCGGCGCCACGCTCCACGTAGACACGATGGCCGCTGCGAACCAGCTCGTTCACGCCTGATGGCGTGATGGCCACCCGATACTCCTGGCTTTTGAGCTCACACGGGATGCCGACCTGCACGATT
>Ga0207693_10004542_pt1 | contig 11721 bp, 18 predicted proteins | sample LARL81metaG_FD_184347 | JGI IMG/M metagenome (GOLD analysis project Ga0207693, IMG submission 184347) | Corn, switchgrass and miscanthus rhizosphere microbial communities from Kellogg Biological Station, Michigan, USA - LAR L8-1 metaG... | ecosystem: Host-associated > Plants > Roots >...
TGTTGACGTGGTCAACAGTATATCCCCTCATACTGTTGACACTGTCAACCATACTGTTGACACGGTCAACCATACTGTTGACACGGTCAACCATACTGTTGACACGGTCAACCATACTGTTGACACGGTCAACCATACTGTTGACGGCGCGTGCTCAAATGCAGGACATAATACTAGTAATACAATTAATACAGAGAATACTCAGAATACAGAGAGAGAAGAGAGAGTCCACATTGGCGCTACCGCGCCTGTCCCCTCTGTGGTTGAAGAAGATCCTATCCCATTCAGACCTGACTTCTCTCTCTCTCAGAAGCCAGTAGAGTCAAGGCCAGCAAAAGAGCAACCTGCTCAAAAGCTGCCAGACGCCGAGAAACTTACCCCCAAGCAGGAAATGGCGCACAAAACCCGAACCGCCTTTGAGGTGCTCGAAGCCACGAAAAAAGAGGCTACAGGCGACCCCAAGGCTTGCTATGCATGGTCAAAGGCGGACGAAAAGCGGCTAGCCGATCTCATCAGGGACTGCCAGGGCACAATCAATCAGGTCACGCGCCACTCTCTCAGGCAGGCCTGGCTGGAACTCTACAACAGGCCAGATGGATGGTGGAAAGCGCCTGGCAGAATAACTGTTAAGGCCTTTTGCGCCAACTATGCCGCTGCTATGGACGCCGTGAGAAGCGCGCAGCTGCTGGAAGAGAAACGGCAGTCACGGCAGGAAGGCAAGAAAACCAACCCGCTTGAAGCCCTGCGGAGACAACAGGCCCAATTTCAGCCCGAAAGAAAGGTAGCAGCCCTATGAACGCGAATAAAAAACCAACTGAGCGAGCTTTACCGCAGAACCCAGAAGCAGAGTCGCTGGTTCTGGGAGCCCTGGTCCACTTTCCTGACCGGCTCGCTGACGTGATGGAGATCCTGAAGCCAGCAGATTTCTATCAGGACAGCCATCGCACCATCTATCAGGGCATGTGCGACTACGCCAGAGAGCATGATGACCGCGCGCCAGACCTGATGACGCTGATGGATCTGTTTAGCGGCGATGACCTGGACCTCGTTCTCCAGGTCAAGATTCTCAAGGATGACATGTGGAGCACCGACCTGATGCAGGATGTCCGGCTGATCCTCGGAGCGTCTATCCAGCGCCAGCATTACTATGCCTCGCTGGAAATGGCTCAGATTGCCATGAACGAGAAAGACCCGGATAAGGCCAGAGAGAAGGTGGAACGCCTGCTTTATGAACTGACCATGAGAAATGCACCGGCGAGCGACTTTGACGCCCTGAGCGACGTTCTGGACGGCAATATGGCCGATATCGAATACGCGATAGCTCATCGGGGACTGTTGCAGGGCGTGCCGACTGGCTACAGCGACCTTGACCTGATGACCAACGGGCTACAAAAATCCGACTTCATCATCCTGGGAGCGCGCCCCGGTGTGGGAAAAACCTCGTTCGCCATGAATCTGGCATACTACGCCGCGCGGGCCGGGAAAACTGTGGCTGCTTTCAGCCTGGAGATGAGCAAGAAACAGTTGGGGCTGCGACTGCTCTCTCTGGTCTCTCGCAAGCCATCGAACATGCTCAGGGCCGGGTGGGTCGATAAGGACGACTGGCAAGATGTCAGGGAGGCACGCGCGCATCTGGCTCAACTGCCAATTTATATTGACGATACGTCAGGGGCCCCTGTCAGGAGTATCCGAAATAAGCTCAGAAGACTCAAGGCGAAAACAGGCAAGCCGATCGATCTGGTGGTCGTGGACTATGTGCAGCTCATGGAAGACAACGAGACGGACGCCGCAAAGCGTTCCAATCGTGAGCAAGAAATATCGCGCATCTCGCGTGGCCTCAAGTCCATTGCCCGTGATTTCGATGTGCCAGTGCTGGCCCTGGCCCAACTTTCGCGCGGTGTCGAGAGCAGGCAAAGTAAAGTACCGCAGCTCTCTGACCTCAGAGAGAGCGGAAGCCTGGAGCAGGATGCTGACATCGTGATGTTTTTGTATCGGGAGGAGATGTACAATCCCACCGAAGACAACAAAAACATGGCTGAGTTAGTCATTGCCAAACATCGAAACGGCCCCTTGGGCGAGATCAGTTTGCGCTTTTCGCCATCACTCACGAGATTTTATAGCATCGAATACATGCCAGGAGGAGAGGACCATGCCAGCGCCTGATACCAGACGTATCCCCAAAGATGTTTGCTGTATTTGCGGTGAGCAACCAGTGAAATGTCTGGATGAGTTCGGATATCCGTTCTGTGCAGGCTGTGACCACCGCTACCATCTCCTGCAGATTGGTCGCCAGTATAGCTGGCCAGCCCTGCGGTACGATGGCTACGCCCTGGATGGCGATATGCAAGCGTACCTGCTCACGGTCATTTGCGGCACTGACGAGCGCGTTTTTGCTCTCCTGGAAGCCCTGGGCGAACTGGAGGAGGCAGCATGAGCAAAGAACAGATTTTGGTCTGGGCGGAACAATACCACTGGCCTCGCCTGGTCGAAGCTGTAATGTCGCTCTATGATGCTCCTGAACGGACGGTGGTCCTGTTCGACACGACCGGCCAGGCGCTTCGTCTGATTCAGGAGCGGAAGGAATGAACACGATACTACATGGCGATGCGCTCACGATGCTCAAGACGCTACCTGACAATTATGTGCATTCTATCGTCTGCGACCCACCCGCCGGCATCAATTTCATGCGAGAAAAATTTGACTCAGACCGAGGTGGGCGTGCTCAATGGGTAGCCTGGCTCTCGGAGATCATGGGCGAGGCATTGCGTGTATTGCGCCCGGGCGGTCACGCGCTGGTATGGGCATTTCCACGAACATCGCATTGGACGATGTGCGCATTGGACGACGCAGGATTCGAGATCAGAGATGTTGTGTTCCATCTGTTCTCGTCAGGCTTCCCTAAGTCGCTCGATATTTCAAAGGCGATTGATAAGCAAGCGGGAGCCGAACGTGTCGTTGTGGGTCGCAATCAATATGCTTCCAGGCGCCCCAATCCAATGCAAGGTACCACATATAATTATAATGTTGGCGCATACGACATATCAGCCAATCTAGAGATCACAGAGCCAGCAACGCCAAATGCGCAACGCTGGAATGGATGGCAATCGGCTCTGAAGCCTGCGTGCGAAGAGTGGATATTATGTCGAAAATCGTTAGTAGAGCGCACTATAGCGGCCAATGTGTTGCAGTGGTCGTGCGGCGGAATTAATGTTGATGCGTGTCGCATCCCCGCTCTGGACAGCCAATTGGCGGAAACTGTGCAACACGCCGGACGCAGATACAATAATGTTTACGGCGAAGACAGTCGTGACCGCGCTGGCTCGGAGCCGCATATCAATGGTCGCTGGCCTGCTCACCTCCTCATCTCGCACGCCGAAGAGTGCCAGGGGGGGCAATGCGTCGAGGGTTGCCCCGCATTGGAATTGGACAGGCAGAGCGGAATACGCAAATCAAGAATGATGCCCCCAGGGCAAACGCGCAAATCGTCCCGTGGCAAAGGCGGCTATTGTGGCAATTTCCCTGATATAGCATCCTTGCAAGGCACCTATGGCGATGAGGGTGGCGCTTCTCGCTTCTTCTCTCAATTCTATTATTGTCCCAAAGCCTCACAATCAGATAGGTCTGACGGCGGCAAAGTCGAGAACATACATCCAACTGTAAAATCAACCCAACTTATGCGCTGGCTCTGCCGGTTGGTGACCCCTCCTGGAGGCATCGTCCTGGACCCCTTTGCTGGCTCTGGGAGCACCGGCGTCGCGGCGGTTGAAGAGGGATTTCGGTTTGTCGGGATCGAACTTGATCCCGAATACGCCAAGATCGCTACTGCCAGATTGCAGCTTGCGCTGAGTAAGCCAGTGCAAGAGGAGTTATGGGATAAACAGAAAGAGAGAGACTGACATGGAATTAAGGCGAGCGCTTTTGCTCAGCACTCTGCGTAAGGCGGGAGCGGGAGAATACGAGGAGGTTGGGTTATTCAGCCCCCGTCGCATGATGAAATACTTTTACCTTGTGTCTCTGAACGAGGATAAATCCCTTGTTTTCGAGATTTATCACGTGACCTACCCGAAGCGCCAGGACGGAGGCCTGGATAAGGTCGTCGCGAAGGAACCTCATGCCCGGGAGACGTTCAAAGACCTTGGCGAACTGGTCACATTCCTGCACAGGTACCAGATCGACAGGCAAAGTTTCTCCCCCCATGGAGTCATGCCCCCTTCTCCTGATGACGAATCATCAGGAGAAGGGGGCATGAAACCGGTTACATTTGGGCCAGGAACGCGCTGACGACCAAATACCAGGCAAGACCTCTAAGAAGGTCGTCAGCGCGTTCCTGGCGAGAAATTTGGGCATTGTAGCGAGCGAGGAAAGAGACGGTTTTTATATGGGTTTTGACATTGTCAAAACCCTTTGTGTTTCTCGCTTAGAGTAGAGCAATTTCTCACCTAAACCACTTGACAAACTATTCGTTCTGTGGTACAATACGAATATAGGAACAACGTTGTCTGAGTGCCGCAAGCACAGTGCTTGCGACTAGCTCCAAGGAGGAGAACCATGGCTACCACTTCTACCGCGACCACAAAGGCGACGTTTGTGAAAACTGTTCTTGTTGAGATGGGCAGTGTCCGCCGTTTGAACAAAATGAGCGAAAAGGAACGCCTGGCATATGTGTTATCACGCATTCAGCGTGTGGTGGAATACGAGGTGGTCACACGGCATCAGGCGACCGTTGCTTATGCGGTAGAGTGGTCATTACAGTCTCTTCGTCTGAATCAGGAGCCTGAACAGGCGCTCCTGAAGATGGACACACGTAAGCTCGTTGGCTTGATTTACGATCTGAGCAAAGCGTGTGACACGCAGATCAGCGTGACGTACAGACTGAACGCGATGTTCAAGGCCGCTTAATTTGCTCCTGGACTGCTGCTGCTGGCCTCGGTCGGCAGTAGTGGCCCCGGAAGGGGATTACTCGGAAGGAGGCACTTGTAGTGCAGAAGAGAAAGCGAGGGGGGCAGGCAGGCAACAAAAATGCTGCCTTACCTCCAGGTCGTAAGCCACGAGTCGCTTTCAGCGTATCGCTACATGGCGAGCGGCTGGATATGGTTGAAAAGGAAGCGAAACAATCCGGGATTGACCTGGTGAAGTTTGCTCGCAAGCAGTATTATGCGTGGCTGGATGAGCGAGTGAGGCAGAGGAAAACGCCGAAAGGTGACGTTCCTGAGGCTGCGTAGCCCCGGCTGGTCTGTTCAGGCCTGGCAGCGAAAGACAGACCAGCCTAGCGACATTACCATTATACAAAAAAATTGCCCGACTCAGTTGAGGTTGAGCCGGGCAAGGAACAATAGCCGCTAAGCTTTGCAGGGATATTGTAAATCCTGCGAGAGGGAAAGTAAAGTGAAAACACTGCAAATTTACGGAGGGGTCGCCAGCGCGGTCGTAGCTGGCGGATTGCTGATCCTGGTGGCGCCCCTGATCTGGTACCTGGGCGTTCTGGTCATGGTTGCCGGACCCGTTTTTATGTTCATCCTGGCAGCACGACTATTTGCACCTGCGTATGTGCAGATGGCGGATGCGCGGGTCAGCCGGCTGACTAGCGTGGCTGATATGGCGTTGAGGGATCGAGTGGTGTCCATTGGTGAAAGGCCTGGCTACAGCACAAAGTACGACGCAAACGGGACTATTGAAGTGATAGCCCCTCAGGCGCTGATGCGTAATCCTTCTACTGCCATAATTGAAAGCGAAGAAGAAAACGAGCAACAGCAGATTGATAGCCCGAAAGATATTCCCGTCTCGGTGCGCTATGAGGATATCAAGCTTCAGATCCCGAAAGACCATACCCTTGTAGGTGTTGCTGAAGGCGGTGTGGTTCACACACTGGAGAAAGAGGCCAAAGGACTCATCTGGATTCCTGGTTCTTCTGGCGCTGGCAAAAGCAACACCACGGCCCTGAGGGTTGAGGAGGACTACAACCGCGGGTATAAATTCATGGCTATTGACCCGCACATGTTCAAAAAGGATAGCCTGAGCAATCTGGTAAAACCCTACATGGATCAATTCATTGAGCCCATTGCTCACACCTCAGAGGATATCTTACGCATCCTCAATTTGTTCATCGCAGAGATTGACCAACGTAAGAAAGGTGCCCCCTGCTGGCCTCTGACTCTGCTCTATGATGAGATTGGCTCTCAAGTTTCGGACCAGCCTGAAGATGAGATCGAAAAAGAGATCATCATAAAGACCAAGAAAGTGATCAGGCAGGCTGGGCAAGAAACCCGCGGCTTTAACATGAATTTGGTCGCCATTTCTCAGGACGCAGCCGGTCTGGCATTCCTGCGTAAGCGAGCTTTGCTTGTCCTGGGACATAAAACGCTGATGATGTCAGAGCGCGAACTGATCTGCAATGAGCGTACTGACATCGCCAGACAGATGGATGAATGGCCCATTGGCCGCACTGTGGTCTATGGAATTGCCCTGCAAGGGACGTTTGTTCGCCAGCAACCGCTGATGCTTCCCAGGTCTTCCAGCCGTCTTCCCGACTTTGACCGGGAAGATGCTGGAAAATGGTCGGAAGGCAACGGGGAAGACGCTGGAAGACAAAGAGACACTGGAGAGGATGTAACACCTCTTGTGCTCAAAAATTTTTTGAATGAGGCCGGGAAGATGCGCGCTCGTGGGGACTCCATAGACGCCATTCTCAAGGCGCACGGTCTGGCGCCGGGTGGTCGCAACAATCAGAATCTAAAGAATTTGCTGGAAGCCCAGCAGGAACAGGGAGCATAATCATGGATCTCGCACTTCGCGTACTGGCCTTTGTCGGCCTGCTCTGGCTGGTCGCCCTCTGTCTGATCGGCTTTCTGTTCGGCTTTGCTGCGCTCCTGGCGCTGGTGGCCTTCGTAGTCGCCCTCTGCCTGCTCTGGCGAGAGCTGCCAGCCAGAGAGCGCGGTCCCAGGCTGGTCTATGTCGGCGCGACCGCCTACAGGATAGTAGCCTGAGTACAGTATTGTCCTGTACTATCCTGTACTGATAGGCTCTATCGATCGATGTAAAAATACCGTTTTATCTGGCTTTACAAGCCAATTCACAGCACATTTTCAACGAAATTATTAACTCAAGCATTTACAGAAAAGTACCGGATAGTACCGGACTTTCACGAACAGAAAGGATTTACAATGTCTATTAAAGTTTTCGCCTACGGGCACGACTTCGGCAACAGTGAGACCTGCGGGGTCATGAGTGGCAATGGGTACCACCAGAAACGCCAGATACCCTCAGTGTTTGCGCCTGGAACATGGCGAGAGGTTGAAACCCTCGCAGCCAGTGCGGGCAAGAGCACTAGTCAGTACGTCCAGTTCGGGCATTACATCCTGGACTACGTCAACGAATCTGGTCAACATATTGAAAGAATCGTTGGGCAGAAAGTATTCGATGACGGTTTGACTCCCAGTACGACCAGAGCCGACCGAGAGCGTTATTGGCGCAATGGCTACAGCCTGGAAGCGCTGATGGTCGGCTCAGCTAGCTGCACGCCAGAGGCTGTGTATGCCCTTCACGTCGTTACCGGTCTGCCCGTGTCGCTGTACACAATGGAAAACGCCAGAAGCGTCCAGTCCGCGCTCCTGGGAACGCACACGTTTCGCCTGAACAATGAAAACAGATCTATGGTTGTGCAATCCGTAAAAGTCGTAGCGGAGGGAGCTGGCGCGCTCATCGCCCATGGCAGTCAGAGTGGGCAAATTGAGGGCGTGATCGACATTGGGGGCCAGACGACAGACCTCTATGGGGCTCAGAGGCAGACGCCCATTAGGTCGATGTGTAAGGGCTTAAACAAGGGTGTAGCTGCTGCTGCCGATCTCTTTGCCTCAAAGTTCAACGAGGAGTACGGCAGGCCGTTAGCCTTGAACGTCTGCCAGACGCTGATGCGTCGCCATGTGGCTGGCGTGCCTTACGATATCGACCTCCGTGATAGCAATCGCAACTTTATCCAGCCCGATGATATCGCCCTCTTGATTGATGGTGCCTTGGAAACCGTGGGACAGGAGATAGCCACGTTTGTTTCGCAGGCCTGGGCAGATCAACTTTTCGACCTGAGCCGGGCTCTCGTGGTAGGCGGCGGCGCCTACTACTTCAGGAAGCAAATTCAGGCCAGGCTCTCCTATGCAAAGAGCGTGCTTGCCCCGGAGATGGCGAACGCAGAGGGCTATGCTTCGCTGGCTGAAGTCATCATGCAACGTGCGGCTCAGGCGGTCTGATATGCGCGACAATCAAAAGTATCTGTACGTGGAACTCGCCATTCCACGTACCTCGGAACTCTACCAGCGCATCCAGGCTGACATAGTGGCGACTGGTCTTCCAGCTTCTAATGTCCTCGTGGTGCGTCTCTCAGATGCTTATGCGGGCAGGGCTCTGGCTTTGCCGCAGCCGCCCGCCATTATCGAACAGGAACCAGAGCCAGAGCCAGCCGTAGATATGGCTCAGAACGCGGCGGCATTTCTGGACAATGACAGTTTCTTTTAAGGAGCGCACAGAGTGAGACAAAAACTTGTCCCAGTTAACCAGGAGAAATTGCTTCGTGGCCGGGCTCCGTCCGGGATGCCAAAGCTGGCGAAAAACCCAGACTACAAGCCACCCAAAAAGCTGGCGAAAAAGAGGCCAGCAAAGCGGAAACCTGTAGCGAGAAAACCAGTAGAACAAAAAGTCGAAACCACACCAAAGAAGCTACCGCCAATGCGCAAATCCAGCGACTTGTCCAGGCAGGCAAAAGAACAGCCGCGCGACCGGAGCGGTAAGTTTGTCCCGGTGGATCAGCGAGGATTTTTCGGCAAAGTGCGTGCCTATTTCAATGGCGAAATGAGGCATTATATAGGGCAGTGCGGCGAAGAGAATTATCATGCCTTCAGAGAAGCGCACAAGAAAGGGAACAAACTATGAACCAACAACAGAAGCAACGTTACGTGGTCGGTCCTGTCATTTGCATGAAATGTCGAACACGCCCACGGCCTATCACCCCATCTGGCACGTCCTGGTCTTGCAAGTGCGGCCAAACCAGCTATATCCAAACCAGTCGCGGCGGCCAGCAGCCGCCCAACAATGCCGCCTAGAAAATTTCTGGCAAACCGATCATAATTGTAGTGCGTTGTGTATTTCGTGGCTGGCTTTGCGCCAGCCACACCTTCTAGGCTCAGGAAGGAGACATCTATGACGAACCCGCGAAACAAAACCTTGCTAGAAGAAGCCTCCAACATCGCCTCTCAGGCCTTCGCATCGAAACCCACTCCAGAGACCCTTTCCTGGCATCTGCATGAATTTCTTATGCAGACGTATGGCTCAGACTGGCTTCAGGCGACACTTAGCCGCCATAAACACCCCACTGGCGACTTGTACAGCGCCACGCTTTTCAAACATCTGCAATTGTTCTAAGGAGGTCATCGATGGAGCAAAGAAATACAGACCACCTGGCTATGCGTGCCTACTATGCGACCGGCCCTCAGCATCGCTATAACCCGCGTATCGTAAGCAGACACGTAGAACCAGCCGGTGAGCGACTCCAATCCTACCTTGCGCAGACCTCGTATTTGCGCCGTATCCGAGACCAGCGGCTGATAGCCGGTCGCGTGAAGACCGATGATCTCTGGCTAGTCTCAGGCCCAGAGCCGGACGTTGCGGAACGTGAAACCGTTCTCACTCCTGCGGTCAGACCTCCGCAGCATATTGGCCTTGTTCAATCGATCCTCGGAGCGATCAAAGCCTGGAAAGAGAGCTGCCAATGAACCATCAGCAAGCGCGCCGGGGATCGAACCTCCCCGGCGCTTTCTGTTATTTGCGACCGTATTTATATTTCGCTTTCCATGCGTACCACAAATAATCCTGCAAATCGATGAGCACTGTTTTGCCAGCCTCACGAGATGGGATGAGCTTGTGTTCCGCTGCATAGTAGAGTGTTGGAAGCGGAATATTCTCCCGTTCCGCCACTTCTGGTAACGGCCATCCAGGCCAGTTTTGCGCTTCCTCAAGCGCCGCCTGGATGACTTCATTCTCGTGCTGCTCTCTCGCTGCTTTCTCTTCTGCCGTCTCGCTCTCTTTGCGGTACGGCAACGAGGTGCGGAGGCGATATTTTTCCAGGCCAGCGACCTCCGCATCTCGTTGGCTCATCTTATAGCGAAATGACGCGAGCAGAGCCAGTGTGTCCGTGTAGCACGGATAGTCCTGGCGACCTGTTTGCGTATCCACACACGCCGCGTACTTGAGGCAGTCGCCTGCCTCGGAGAACTGCCACACACGCTCTTTGTGGAGGCTCTCACTCAGCTCCATTACTTCCGCAGCGTATTTGGCTTCTAGTATCGACAGCCGTTGCAATCCGTTCTCCAGGTCGGTATAGCCGTTACGCGCGGCTATCTGCCTGGAGAGATTCACAAACTCATCTATGACCTCAGTATCAATGAATGCTCTGCGCATCCTCTTCCCTCCTGTTAATAGTGATGCCCTATCTTACCATAGATATCTATTGTTTTGCAAGAATTCATCAGCAAAAAGCTTGACAACCATAGATATCTATGGTATTGTATAGATGTACCAAGTGAGTACGAACGAACGAGACAGAAGAGACCTCCACTCTGCCGCCTGGTAGAGTGAGGCGAAAGGAGCAAATTATCATGGCAAAGATCGTAAATCTGACCCCGCACACAATTACCGTTGAGTTGCCCGATGGCTCTCGTCAATCTTTCGAGAGCTCTGGTGTTGCCCGTTGCTCTGTCAAAAATGTTGTTGTCGATGAGATCGGCGGTATTCCGGTCAGCACTGCTGAGTATGGCGAAGTGATCGGCTTGCCTGAGCCAGAGGACGGCGTTGTGTATGTTGCTTCCATGCTGGTGGCACAACGCGCCGGGCGTGCTGATGTGGTCGGTCCAGACAGCGGACCCACTGCCATCCGCGAAAATGGTTTGGTTGTTGCTGTGCGCGGTTTTGTTCGATATTAAGCTTGTTCCTGGATGGTTGCCAGTCGTGCGATGGCTGGCAGACACCCCGGAAGGGGCAAAGAGTTTTGAGATGAGAAAGAGAGAAAATCTGTGAAAGTATGGATAGTCGTTACCCAGTACAACGACTGGGATAATGTGTATGTCGTGCATTCTGTTAGTGCAGATAGCGCTGATGCCGCTATCGACGCTGTAAAAGCAGCACAAGAATTTCAGCCTCAAGCAGAACCTAAATTTGAGGCGGCTCTAGTAGAGCCTTCGGAAAAACCAGTAAAACTCTACTACAGCGAGTAAAATAGTGCAGTAGCGGCTCTGCTCAAAAGCCGCAAGAAAGCTATCACGATGAAAAAGAAATTATTCGCGATTCCATACAGCGATCGGCGCGGACGCAAACACGTCGTCGCGGTGCTTGCAGAGACACCCGATGAAGCGCTGAGTCTGGTAATCAAATTTCAGATTCAAGATGAGTCTGAAGAAGGGGTATGGTATTATAACGGCTTTGAAATCACCCCTGACTTGGACGATGTAGAAGAAATTCAACCAGACGAAAATGAACCAGTTCAAATTCTCTGGCATCAGGATTACGATTAGTTGTCCGCTAAGCAGCGAGGAGAACACGATGTCAGAATGGACTTTTGTTCCTGTGATTAAGAAGTCTCAGGAATGAAGGGCTGATTTTGCATATCAAGCATCTTCGTGAGGCGAAAAATGACAGGTAAGCCTGGAGCATCCGGTGGCGCTCGCGAGGGGGCAGGGCGTC
>Ga0207693_10004545_pt1 | contig 11716 bp, 13 predicted proteins | sample LARL81metaG_FD_184347 | JGI IMG/M metagenome (GOLD analysis project Ga0207693, IMG submission 184347) | Corn, switchgrass and miscanthus rhizosphere microbial communities from Kellogg Biological Station, Michigan, USA - LAR L8-1 metaG... | ecosystem: Host-associated > Plants > Roots >...
CACCGCGTCCCCCGCCTTCGCGGGGGCAGGCTCTCGCTCAGCACCTTGCGCATGCCAAGCAGCGGCGGGTTCACCGGATCGCCGCGGCGCAGTGATGTGGGCGTAGCGCCGATGACCCGCCAGAACAGACAACAGCACGGTGCCAAGAAGATGGCGCTTGCGCGGGGCATTCGGGCTGCTCAGCGACAAGGGGCAGTCCGCTACCCAGCCATCGAACAAACCCGCCCTGTTTCAGGTACTCGATGAAGAACGGCAGTTGCCGAACGGCGTCACCGGCGCCGTCGCGTCCCACTCCACGTGAACCCGACCGGCGTAGGTGTCGGCGACCGCCGACCATGCCTCAACCTCAGGTTGCCCACCCTCCGGATGAACCACCAAACTCGTCATTTCTGTCCCCATCGTGGTGGTTTCCGCCGATTCGGCGCCGTCGCGCAATCATCCAACCGCCGGATCTAGGCTGATTGCTGTTCGCTTTGTTACCTTGCCAGTCGTGTCGGTGCATCATCGGCAAACGTCGAGACGAGATCCTAATCCTCGCGCGCGGGTGACGGCGGAAGAATGACGGCCGTTCTTGGCTTTCCAGGAAATTGGTCCGCAGCAATAGGGCGAGGTATGGAACCTCAGTTAGTGCCTTCTGGGCGAAGCGGACGGCGAGAGTAAAGGGCGGGTTTGTCACGATAGCCTGAATGCCGCGGGGCGGTTCCGCGGTGAGGTGATCGACGCCAGCCTGACAGTCGTCGAGACGTAATCGGCGACATCGGATGCTATCACCTCGTGGCCGGCAGCTTGAAGCGGGCGGACAATCGCTCCGGTACCAGCTGCCGGCTCCCAGATTAGACACAGTCGAGACGGCAAATGTGCAGCCTCAATGCCTAGTAAGCTTGCTATCGCCTCTGGCGGCGTCCAGTACGCTTCTAAGCCCCGGGCAGCGCGGCTATGTCTGCTTTGAATTCTCATTCGATCCCCAAAAATCGATTTTAACGGCCGCTGGTGCGCGTCGGGGCGTCCGCCGCACCGCGGTGCCTCGGAAGGAGCGGCGGGGCTTTTGGGTTGAAGGCCGCGATGTCGACTTCAGCGAGATAGGCGCCGACGTGCTGAGCGCCGCCATTGTTGTACCAAGCCCATAGCTCGTCCCAATACCTATCGGAGAAGTCTTCCTTTGCAAGGCTCGACCACGCGACGAAATGGCGGCGGTCGTCGGCGGGCAGGTAAATCCCGTCCGCCTTGTGATTGGTCGTGATGATCACCCCGCAGCAATTCATGACGTAGTATTCGCGCAGGTGTTTTTCGCTGACCCTCAGCACGTCGGGCGGGGCTGCAAGGTAGGACTTCATGCGCTCGTAAAACTGGAACCGGTTGACCTCTCCTAGATCCCGCGCCTCGTTGACGCGTAGAACTACGGATTTCGAGAAAGCGTTGAATGGCGCAAACAGATCGTGCGGGCCCACATCGCTCCAATTCCATGGCCCAACCGCTCGTTTTATTGGATCGAGGAGGCTGTCTTTGCCGATTCCCTGAAGCCACCGAGTACTAGCGCGTGGTTAATTTTTTCCCAGGATGCTGCACCCGATGAGCAAGCCAGCAGAGGATGTGCTCGGCTTCCTCGGGGTACACCAGATGGACATCATCGATCCAGCGGGCGGCCTTTGTTGCGTCGCCCGGCTCGCGCTGCGCTGCCCGATAGAGGTTGAAGCAGGTGACGCCCTGATGATCGATCCAACCGCCCATGTGTTAGCCGGTTCGGGATCAGCATGGGCAGCCCAGGCGCCCCAGGTCATCTGTTTGACTGGCTTGTTTTTATCTAACCACGTACTGGCTTTTTGCTTTACGGGCTTGTCCTCCTCGTTAAACACGGGTTCGCTGGCCGCATCGACAAGCGGGACGGGCGGGATACGTCCGTTGACGCTGGCGGCCGGCCATGTCTCGCGGGTCGGCACATAGATGTAGTTGTGCATCGGCATGTAGGCGTAGAAGTCAGCGAGCGATACCGCGCCCGCATGGTCCACGCTGCACTGCTGTTTGCTTCGCAGCTTGCCAGCGGCGGCGTGGCCGTTCCCTTTCACAACATATGCGTGCGCAGGCTCGTGTTCTGCGGGCCAGAGGGACTCGCCGTCGCTCATTTAAAGCCCCCGTCGTCTGTCATGCCGCTCGCCGCACGAAAACGGCCGCAGGCAGGCCGCGCGGGTGTTCGGGCAAATCGAGCCACGCCTGGCTTGCTCACTGCGCGCGCGTGCCATTTAAGCGCGGTGCAGGCGCTTTCGATGGCCCCTGGAGCTGCGCATCGGCTCCGGGGGTTTCTCGTTTGGCCAGTTTCATTCCGCGGCGACGGGCCGGGGTCTGTCGGGCCTTGCGCGCTGCTCTGCGTGCCGGACGAGTCTCGGGGCACGGAGTTTCGGAAGTGCTCTGCTGCGTCCGTTCCTCGGCGAACCGGTCGAGCTCGTCGGGGTCGTAAATGACGATATTTCTGCTGGGCTTGGAAAACCGCGGGCCTTTGCCGAGGTATCGCCAATTTTCAAGGGTTGCTTCAGCAATACCGATATATTCGGCAGCCGGCCCTTGGCGTAGATACGCGCGGCCAGTTTTGGTTTGCATCTGGGTTGCTCCATAACACCCGCGGGTGCTCTGTGGGCTATTCGGGCGTAGCGTTTTTAGGTCGCGGCGAACCGTTGCAAATTCAAAATATGCTTGAGCGATTTGCTGTGGGGAAGAAAACGCGAACAGCCTGCTATGGTATGCGCCTAAAGGGCGATGGCCGGTTGCGGCGGGGGCCGTTTGATGGCCCGCGTCATGGTTGTTTGAAACACCTTCTTGTCAGGCATTCGGATCATGAGGTCCATCTTGATCCCGGCAATAACTCCTTCGACAAACCGATAAAGCGGGCCTTCGCCTATCTCTTCGGGGCCGCCGAGCTCCATGTACAGATCGCGGAGCAGTAGAAACATTCTGGTATCCAGGTGCTCGTTGCCGTCCCGCCCTTCGCGGCGCGCCTGGTCGAACAGCTTGCTCTCTTTCAGGGCGAGCTGGGCGTGCTTTCGCGCCGCGTCGCGCATCTCCCACAGTGCGCGGTGGGCGTCGTCTCTGAGATACAGAAATGGTCCTGTCTGAGGGTCTCGAGCGAATTCGCTGTGACGGTACTTCAGCATCAACTCGCCAACGCAGTCTATTGCGTTTGCGAGGCCCAGCAGATCGGCTCGGGTCTCGTCCCAAAGGTTCCGTATCTCGATTGACCGCCAAACTAGGGATTGCCAGTCCTCCTCCAAATCCAGGATTTCTAAATCCCGCATGAGCTTGGTGACGTGGCGATCGCTTGTGGGCAGTCCTGCCTTTTCGAGGATGCTGATTGCTACGGGTCGCCACTCTTCGGGCTCTTCGGTGTAAGACGACATTTGGGGCGCTCCTGCGCAGCGCTCCTGCGGGATGATTGGCGCGGCAGCCCGGGGGAGGTCCGGGCGTTCGGGGATCAGCCTAGCCGCGCCTGAGCGCGACCTTACTCGGCTGTCATCTCGAGCTGCAAAATCGTTGCGGGCGGCTTGCCGGCGAGCATGACGGCGATCTGCGCTGCAACCTTGTCAGCGGCGGCCACCATGACGTTATCGGCCCGCCGGACGTAGTGCCGCTCGGTGACGCCGCGGCGAGCATGTCCGAGCATTTCGGCAATCACCGCATCGCCGAAACCGGCCTCGCTTGCCACACTGGCAAATGTCCGCCTCAGGATTTGCGCGCCGACGGTCGGCGCGGCGGCCGCGAAAATCGTCTTCATTGGCTTTTTCAACTCGGCTGGCGCCTTGCCGTCCGCTCGGGCGAAGATCCACTCAGCGCCGTCTTCGCGCGGCTGCGAACGCAGTAGAGCCAGGGCCTGCTTGGAAACTGGACGAACCGACCGGCCGGTCTTAGTCGCTTCCAGCCGCAGGCAATGCCCGGCCTCGTCAATCTCGCGCCAGCGTAGCCGGCAGGCTTCCGAGCGGCGCAGCCCCGTCAGGCTGATCAGTTTGATTGCTGCCGTGGCCATCGGAGCCTTCGCCTCGTGTGCTCTGAGAGCCTTTCCGAGCTCGGCCATTTCCGACGGGCTCAATACCTGTTCCTTGGGCTCGCCGCGAATCGTCTCGACGCCCCGCGTCGGATTCGGGCCCTGGACCAGGTCACGCTTCTCGGCCCAGGAGTAGATCCCGCCGAGCAATTCCACGACGCGGCACGCCGTGCCGGATCCCCCCGTCACGACTGCGCGACCGCGCGCCTTGCCCTTGAACACGCCAGCGGTCTTCCCGCTCGCAATGGCGTCGGCCATCCGCTGGACGTCGGAGCGCTTCAGATCCTTGACCGAGACGTCACCGATCAGCGGCACGATGTGCCGCGCGACGCGGCCCTCATCGCGATCGCGACGGTCGATGCCCGCTTCGGTCGCTTGAACCGGGTAGTTACAAGACCAGCGCGAGCCGCCTCGAGATATTGGGCGCAGAGCTGTTCCACTGTGATTGCGTCGAACCGCTCGCGTTTCTCACGCTGCGGATCACGGCCGTCTGCGGCGGCCCGAATGATTTCCTCGGCGCGCTTGCGAGCCTGCTCTGGCGTGAACGCCCCATAGGGGCCGATCTTGACGCGACGCAGGGTCCGGCCTACACGCACTTGCGCGACGAACACCTTGCGGCCAGTTGGATGTATGCGAACGCCGAAGCCTGCCAGCTTGTTGTCCCAGACGAAGAATTCGGACGCTCGAGGCTGCTCGTCATCGATCAAACGCTTGGAAATGGTGGGCATTCCGACGACCCCTACGATAATATTCGGAATCATATCGGAATCACGCAGAGAGGAAACCAGGGGTACCAGCGGGAATACCCGAGAATACGGAAAGGGCTAGAGCGTTGAAAAAGCGACCTTGCGGGAAGAAACGGGAACTGCCGGGGAAATCCGCTCCTACGTTGACATCGTAGGGGTCACTGGTTCAATCCCAGCCGCGCCCACCATTTTTTCGCACACTTAGCTGATAGAGCCGCCACTCGTTCAGGGATGGGCAAGCGAGGGGTTAAATGTCCTATTCGGAGATAGGAGACGCTAGTGGTTGCGGTCATCGAAGGAAAGGAGGAGGCAGGTGGCGCCCGGTATATCGAGTTCAAAGTCTACCCGAGCCCGACCGATCCCAATCGTGCTCTCGCAAGTTGGCGCTTCCCAGAGAGCGGAATAGCAATTGACCAGAGCAAGCCCGGCAATACCATCGAGGCAGAGTTTCGGTTCGCTGTGGAATGCGCAGATCAGCACGCGGTATCGTTCGTATGGGTCAACGATCCCGACGAATTATTCCCACCGTGGACTCGCCCGAGATAAACCTGGGCTGCAACCTCGCCAAGAAATACTTAGATTTCTCCAAGATCGCGTAGGCTGATATGACCATTACGCGCGATGATTACATGGTCGTGCAACACGACGCCGAGCGGCGCTGCGGCTTTTTTGATATCCTGGGTCACGGCGATGTCGGCCTTTGATGGGGTCGGGTCCCCAGAGGGGTGGTTGTGCACCAGGATCAGCGCCGAGGCGCCGAGATCGAGCGCGCGCTTGACGACCTCGCGCGGGTAGACAGGCGTATGGTCGACCGTGCCGCGCTGTTGGCGCTCATGCTTGATCAGCACGTTTTTGCGGTCGAGGAACAAAATGTGGAACTCCTCGACCTTGTTGTGCGCGACCTGGGCGTTGCAATAATCGATCAACTTGTCCCATGAGCCGAGGACCGGCCGCTGCTGCAATTCGAGGCGCATTAGCCGCAGCGCCGCCTCGCGCACCGACTTGATCGCGGCGATGCCGGAGAGGCCGAGCCCGGCTTCGGAGAGCGCGTTGGGTTCGGCGCTGAGCACTTCACCAAAGCCACCAAAATGCGCGAGGAGCGCCTTCGCGGTTGGCTTCACATCGCCTTGCGGGTTGGCGGCAAACAGCAACATTTCGAGCAGCTCGTAATCGGGCAGGCTCTCCGCCCCGGCGGCGATCATCCGCTCTCGCAGCCTCCGGCGGTGGCCGTAATAGTGCGGTACGGCCGTCACCCCATCGGCGAACTCGTTCCTGCCATGCCCCGCGGCGGTCGGGAACGCAGCTCTCCCGTCTTTGCCGTTTTCCAGCCCGTCTGCACCGTATATCTCGCGGCACAGCGATCTCACGCGATCATGGTCGCCGGCGTCAAAAACCCACACGCGCCGCGCGGTGTCCCAAATCCCGCCGAGACTGCGGGCTCTGAACGGGAAGTCGGGGTGATAAGGACTGCTAACCGCGATGCGGCCGTCCTGCTCTTCAACGATCGACAGTGGCATTCAACGTTCGACGTTCAGCACTCGGAAATCGGCGTCCCGATGGAGCCGGTAGCGGCTCGACAGGCGGCAACCCGTCGGCGTTGCTCTTATGAGCTTGAACTTACTATTATCCGTCTTCTGTGGAGGGTTAGTAAGGACGCGAATCCGCCGACGAAATGATGGTAGCAGATCTGTGGTTAATAAATGGATAATTGCCGAGGCTTTGCCTAATCAACAGAGACTCGTTCGATGCGAGTCGCGTCCGCCATCCGGCGAGTTCCCTATGGCAGACGAACCAGAGAATCCAACCAGCGCCCCGACCGCGTTGAAGGACGATTGGATCTGCCGGATATCCCCGGATTCGTCAGCAGCCGAGTTTAGCCGCGAGGTCGATGAAATCTTCGGCGATCACGTCGAAATCGTGTTCGGCCTCCCGGTCCCTGGTTTTGTTGGGACCGTGTTCGAGCGGCCGGCTGACGAAGGTGGTGCGGAAGCCACGACCGCGTGCCGCGACGAGATCGCCGTTATGCGCCGCCACCATCATGCATTGCTCGGGCTTGAGGTCGAGCAGGGCGGCGCTGCGGTCGTAGGCTTCGGGCTGCGGTTTGTAGGCGTGGGCGACCTCCGCGCCGAGGATTACATCCCACGGCAGCCCCGCATATTTGGCCATATTGACCATGAGCGCGACGTTGCCGTTCGACAGCGTCGCGAGGATAAATTTGCGCTTGAGGCGGGTCAGGCCTTCAACTGTGTCCGGCCATCCGTCGAGCCGGTGCCAGGCGCGGTTGAGGTGGTCGATATCGGCTTCGCCGAGACCGCTGACCTCGAACTCCTTTAAGAGTTCGACCAAGTTCTCACGATGCAAGTCGTCCAGCTTCGCCCAGGGCCGCTCGCCCTTGCGCACCTTCTCCATCGCCGGCTGATAGCGAGCCCGCCAGCGGTCCGCGAAGGCATGCCAATCCTTGTCGTAGCCCTTCGGTCCGAGAAAAGCTTTCGTCTCCCGGGCGATGCTGTCTCGCCAGTTCACTACTGTGCCGAACACGTCGAAAGTGAGAGCCTTCACGTCTGAGAGCGCCATCGTCTGACTTCCCGTCACGATTGGGGTGCTGCGGTCCCCGGTGTCGCGCTTCGCCGGCGCTGCTGTCAAGGCAGCGGCTTCTTGGTGCACGTAAAATCCCTGCCGTCCTCGGCCTTTTCGCACAGCACGACGGCGTGCTGGATGTTGTCCACGACCCAGAGAAACGTGGCGTGCTCGTTTGCCGCGGCACTGACGGCATAATTGCCTGAGCCGCTTTGTGGGCCCGGCGGCAACCGCGACGCGCCCTGATAGCTCGGTGTCGGTTGCGGGGCGCCGGGCAGGCTAGGCTGGGCGCCTTGCGCGAGTGCGCTATCCGGGTTCGCCGACAGAGCACCCGCCGAGGCCAAGGCAGCGAAAATCAACGTGGCAAGGAATTTCGGCATAATCGTCTCCGCTAAGGTCGAGCGCGGTGGTCTTATCGCGGCCGCTGGCGGCGCTCCAGCGGGTCGAGCTTTATTGCGCCGAGGTTCTCGCCTAATCCCACCCCGTTTGATAAAAAAGGCGGGATCCGGCCTTGTTGAAAGGGTGCGCCACCTATTCGCCAGGAAGGAAAGCAGATGGAACTCACCGACCCCGTTAAGCGAATCCTCAGCAACTACGAGAGCGACAATCCGGGTACCAAGGCAAACCTCGCCCGCATTCTCTTGCAGGGCAGGCTCGGCGGTACCGGCAAGCTGCTGATCCTCCCGGTCGATCAGGGAGTCGAGCACGGACCGGCCCGTAGCTTTGCGCCGAACCCCGCTGCCTACGACCCGCACTATCATTACCAGCTCGCGCTCGAGGCGGGGCTCTCCGCCTATGCCGCCCCGCTCGGCTTTATCGAGGCCGGGGCAGACACCTTTGCCGGCCGGATCCCGACGATCCTGAAGCTCAACAACGCCAACAGCATGTCGCGTTTCAAGGAAAACGCGACCCAGGCGATCACCGGCAACGTCAGGGACGCGCTTAGGCTCGGTTGCGCGGCGATCGGCTATACGATCTATCCCGGCTCGGACGCCGCCTACGACCAGATGCGCGATATCGCCGAGATGGCCTGCGAGGCCAAGGCGCATGGGTTGGCCGTGGTGATCTGGTCCTACCCGCGCGGCGGGAACCTGTCGCGCGAAGGCGAGACCGCGATCGACATCTGCGCGTATGCCGCGCAGATCGCTGCGCAGCTGGGCGCGCACATCATCAAAGTCAAGCCGCCCACCCAGCATCTCGAGCTCGCCGCAGCAAAGGCGGTCTACGAGAAGCAAGATATCGACATCTCGACCCCGGCCGCGCGCATTCGCCACGTGGTGCAATCGGCCTTTAATGGCCGGCGTATCGTTGTCTTCTCGGGCGGTGAGGCAAAGGACCTCGACGGCGTCTTTGCCGAGGTCCGCGCGGTCCGCGACGGCGGTGCGAACGGCTCGATCATCGGCCGCAACACCTTCCAGCGGCCGAAAAAGGAAGCGTTGGCCATGCTCGACAAGATCGTCAAGATCTACCAGGGGAAAGACTGACCCCTTGGCGCAACATGAGACGCGGGCGACGACGCGGCTCTATCTGATCACGCCGCCCGCGCTCGACCCAGACCGGTTTGCGAAGGAGCTCGAGGATGCCCTCGCGGGCGGCGACGTTGCTTCCTTGCAGCTTCGTCTAAAGAACTGCGGCGACGAGGCGATCCGCCGCGCTGCGCGCGTGCTGAAGCCGGTAGCCCAAGACCACGGCGTCGCATTCATCATGAACGACCGCCCCGATCTCGCCGTCGAGCTCGATTGCGACGGCGTGCATGTTGGTGAGGAAGATGCGCCCTATGCCGAGGCTCGGCGGTTGGTCGGCCCCGACCGCATCGTCGGCGTGACCTGCGGCGCCAGCCGCGACCGCGCCATTACTGCCGCCGAAGCGGGCGCCGACTACGTCGCCTTCGGCGCCTTCTTCCCGAGCACGACCAAAGACGCCAAGCACCGCGCCGACCCCGAACTGATCCACGATTGGAGCGAAACTACGGTCGTGCCTTGCTGCGCAATTGGCGGCATTACGCAGGAAAATTGCGGCCCGCTCGTCGAAGCCGGCGCCGACTTCCTCGCCGTAATCAACGCGATCTGGTCGCACCCCAAGGGTCCGCGCTTCGCTGTTGCCGAATTCAACGATGTCTTCGCCAGCTATGGGCGCGATACGCCTAAGGGCGGGAACGAGCGACTGAATCACGATCTTTGTTAATCCTTGCGGCCCCAGGTAGTTCTAAAGGACCACGGGATACTCGATCGGGGTTGCGGTTCCGGCCTTCCGCCAAGAGTTGCTACCCAGACGCAGCTTTTCGACGATATCCATCGCCGACCAATAGACCGGCACCGCATGACCCCTGACGAACGGCATTGCGGCGGGGTCGAAACCAAGCCAGGGCAGGAATGGGTTGCGGCGCCCGTAAGCCCAGATCTCGAGACGAACCGATGGGCGTTCGCTGAGGCCGCGCGCATGGAAGCCGACCGTGTCGGCCACCACCAACGTGTTCTGCGGCACCGCAAAGGTCTTCGGCTCGCCGAAGCCGAGGCGGCGCACCGTCGCGGGCGTGATCCGCAATGAGCCGCGGGCGGATTGGAAATCGGCGCTGTGTGCCGCACTCATCGACACGTTGCGCTCCCAGGAGAGGCGCCGGCGCGTCGGCCGGTGCGACCCCGGCACATAGATGAAGGGGCCATCCTCTTCGCCGACGTCCGTCAAAAAGAACCAGGCCTTGACCGACGGATGAAAGGCGTCGGCGTGCAGCCGGGTCTGAGGGTCGGGCGGCGCCTTGCGCACATGCGAGAAGATCGTCTGGATATAGACCAGCGGTTCGAGCATATACGAGCCGACATATCGCAGAAGGCCGAGCCATTCCGGGCTTTCGACCAAGCGGCGCACGGCCGGCATATGCGCCAGGGCATAACGGTCGAGAGCGATGCGCCGGGTCATCGCATCGCCCTGGAGCTGATGCCTGACCGGCCCTCGAAACAACAACACCTGCTCTTTTAGCGCGGCGTAATCGACGGCGGGCAGAAAGTCCGGCTTCAGGACGAAGCCGTTGCGGGTGAACGCCGCGCGATCCTCTTCGGAGATCAGGGTCAGCAGCCGCCCGCGGCGCCATTCGGCCATCCGGTGGGCCAGCCGCACGCGCGCGACATGCAATCCGGCCCGGTTGAGCGTCGGGCTCCCGATCAGCGGATTGTCGCGGAACGATTTCGCCCCCGTCGCCAAGGCGGCAGCGTGCCATGGCCCGAGCAGCCAGGAGAGCCGAGCGGATCCCATCGAGATGCAGTGAACCCGCAGCCGGCCTTTAGTCAAGATGCAGGGCTTTGAGCGCCTCGTAGACGACGCGGTCTATCTCGATCCCATCGCGCAACGCCTGTTCTCGGCTGCGGAACGCGCGCTCGCCCGGAAGGCGGATTTCGCTGACGCCGGGCTGTCGCGGCGTGGCCTTGATCCGGTCGATCAACGCGCTGAGTTGCTGTTTGAAGTCGTCGGGATCGATCAGCAAATCCGGTTTCAACACGACGAACAGGTAGCCGTCATCCCTGTCCGGGTCGAACCCCGAGCCGGCGAGCACACCCAACGCCTGGACGATGAAGGCGAGACCGAAGCCTTTATAGCCGCCGAACGGGAGCAGCGCCCCGAGCCTCGCCATAGCGGGATCGCGTGTGGGCCGCCCTTCGGCGTCGACCGCCACGCCCTCGGGGAGCAGCTGACCCAGCCTTTCGCGATAGGCCAGATCGGTCCCCATGAACGCCGAGGTCCCCATGTCCAAGACCACGGGCCCCCGGGAAGATGGCATGCCAAACGCGATCGGGTTAGTGCCGAGCGCCGACCGCGTGCCGCCAAACGGCGCGACGCCGCGCGCCGAGGCGGCGGTGTGCATGCCGACGAGGTCCGCCTTGGCGATCATTTCCATGTAATAGGCGCTGCGCCCGCTCATCCAGCTGTTTGTCACACCCACCACAGCGATCCCGCGGGCCACCGCCTTATTGATCGTGGCAAGGGCTGCATAATACATCACCAGCATGCCCACGTTGTTGCCGCCATCGTAGAGGGTCGAGATCTCGGTCTCGCGCAGCACCTTCATCGCGTAGCGCGGACGTTTGAAACGCCGGTGCTCGGGAATGTTGAGGATCTTCGCGAGCCCCGAATACTCGTAGCCGCACAGCGCCGCATCGACCACGTGATCGGCGATAATCCGCGCTTCCTCGGCTTCGTAGCCGATGCCGCGCAACGCGCGCTCGGAATGCTCTCGCGCCTCTGCGACGGTCAGACGGATGCGATCAGACGACATCGTCGCGCCCTACTCTGCCGCCTGACGCTGCACCGGCTGCGGGCGCCAACGCAATAGCGGCTTGCGGGCAGCGGTGGTTTCGTCGAGCCGGCGGCGCGG
>Ga0207693_10004548_pt1 | contig 11713 bp, 6 predicted proteins | sample LARL81metaG_FD_184347 | JGI IMG/M metagenome (GOLD analysis project Ga0207693, IMG submission 184347) | Corn, switchgrass and miscanthus rhizosphere microbial communities from Kellogg Biological Station, Michigan, USA - LAR L8-1 metaG... | ecosystem: Host-associated > Plants > Roots >...
TCCAAACGGACGCGAGTTCGATTTCGAGCAGATGCTGATTCCGAAATGGCAAAACCAGGATTGGCGTGACGCCTGTCTCTGCCGGGATGCCCCCGACGATCTGGTCGCCTGCATTGGTTCGGAGGGACAACGTCTTTACGTTATTCCTTCGCTTGAACTCATTGTGGTTCGACAGGGCGACGGCGGCTCATTTTCGGACGCGCACTTTTTGCGATTGCTCCTCGGGCGAAAGCGTGAGTAGAGCTCGGGTTACGGCATGGCGGGCTCTCGTTTCAAAAACCTTCTAGGTTTCGCGCATATGGCATCGATGAATGCGAATTTCATGCGCTCATCGAATGTGAACCGTTATCGTCGTAAACTGTTCTCACACGAAGTAGCCTTGCCTGCGACTTCGTCGATGGCAGCAAGGTCGTCGGCGTCTGCGATGCCACGGTCGCGATGTTCGTGCATGATATCCAGTGCACGGCGGTAGTTATCGAGGGCAGCGCGGCGGTCGCTCTCGGCGGCCTCCGATCCTTTTTGCCTGTCAGCCAGCACGACGTAAGCGTCACCCAGTCCGGTGTATGCGAGAACCCTGAGGCGGCGCTGATTTACATTAGCGGGATCATCGAGTGTAGCTCGAAGCACTTCGGCTGCTTGCGTGCATTCGTTTCGCCCGGCGGCGATCTGTCCGCTCTTTGCCAGTTCCTCCCCCAAATGTGCGACAGTAATACTGGCCCTGATACCAATGGTCACGTCCTGCGGGTCGGCCGCCATATTTTGTTTGTACATCTCGACGGCACGCTTGTAGAATGGAACTGCTCCTGCGTGATCACCTGATTGGGCCAGCAGCTCGCCCATTCTTAGGCAGCAATAACCAAGGTCCAGACGAGCCTGTGCATTTGCGGGATCGGCCGCGAATGATTGTTCATCGAGTGCGAGCTTCTTACGAAAGCTTTTCAAGGCACCGGCATTGTCTTGTAGGAAGGATTTGTAGTCTCCGTTGTTCTGGTAGCTGATAGAGAGAATCCGGCGATAGTCTGCGTTGGTTGGATCTTCAGCCAGTAGCGCCTCACGCAATGCCATTGCCTTAGCGTTATTGTCAAGAGCGGTGCGCACATTATTAGTTAAGGACAAAACTCTTCCGATGTTTTCATAGCTAACCGAGAGTCCGCGGCGATTTGCGTGGTCTGCGGGTTTGATGCCGAGCAACTTCTCACGAATCGTTAGCGCCGTCCGGTGATGTTCCAACGCGCCCGCCATTTCGCTCCGATCCTCCAAGGCCCCACCGATAGCGTTGTGAGCCTCCGCTAAATCTGTTTCAACCTGCCAATCGTCCGGCGCTTGAACAGTAAGCTCCGTGTATACGGCCAAAGATTTTTGCAAATACTCCAGTCCGCGGGCCGCCTCACTCGTGTCCTCAAGCTCGACGCCGAGTTTCTTGTAGATTCCGGCAAGCTCGCTCCTGCTCTGCAGATCGCGTGGTGAACTTTGAGTTAAGGCTTCGCGGATTTGCAGCGCCTTACGGTAACTTTCAGTAGCTCCCGCGCGGTCGCCCAGGCTGGCGCTATAGGCCTGACCACGAACATCGCCGAGTCGCTCGTACGCGGCCGCCAACTCTCGTTGCAGCACGGAATCGTCGTGAGCTTCTGCGGCAAGCCTGTCCAGATTCGCCAGCGCATCTTTTACCAGACGCTCACGCACCCGCGTTGCACCCGGCAGGTCTTTGATGGCGTCGTGGTAATCGAAAAGAAGCGAATGGGCCAATTGACGGACATCAGCAAAGCGTCGTTCCGCTCGTGCCTTTTCTGCTTTCGCCACAGCCTCCTGCGTCCTGGCAGCGGCCTCTTGGACCCTGGCTCTGTGTGCTTCCCAGGTGGTGGTAATAATTCCGCCGAGGAGGCTGACAAAGAGAAGTGAAGCCGCCGCAACAACTGCCTTGTTCCGCCTCACGAATTTCGCGGTCCGATAGCCAATGGTATCCTTGCGTGCGAGGACCGGCCGCGCTTCCAAATGCCGCCGGATATCATCCGAGAATTGTTCGACTGAGTGATAGCGTCGGTCCGGCTCCTTGCGCAGCGCCATCAGCACGATGTTATCGAGATCGCCCCTGAGGGATTTTCGATTTGGGGTTACTGCTTTTCGATCGCTGGCAGGCACCGCGGTGCTGGGCCGTGTTGGTTCCTGTTCGGTAATTGCGCGCTCGACGTCGCGCGGGGCGCGGCTGATAAATCGATACGGCGAACTTCCAGTCAGCAGCTCGTATAAAACGACTCCCAAAGAATAGACATCGCTTGCCGTCGTAACCGCTTCGCCCCGTATCTGCTCAGGGCTGGCGTATTCGGGCGTCATCAGTCGCAATCCCGTCATTGTTGCCAGAGGCTGTGCGCCGTCGCCTTCTTGCAAAATCTTGGCTATTCCGAAATCGAGGAGCTTGGGAACACCTTCTGCAGTAACCAGGATGTTTGTGCGCTTGATGTCGCGATGAATGACAAGGTGTCGGTGTGCGTAGGAAACAGCGGCGCAGACCTCGCGAAACAATTTGAGTCGTTCGCCAATGGAGAGGGCGTGCTTATTGCAGTACTCATCTATCGGGACACCTTCCACATACTCCATGACGAAATAGGAAAGACCGCCCCCCGTCGTCCCTCCGTCAAAAAGTCGCGCAATGTTTGGGTGATCAAAGCTGGCCAGAATCTGCCGCTCGTTGCGGAAGTGACGCAGCACCGAGTCCGTGTCCATGCCGCGTTTGATGAGTTTGATCGCGACCTGCTTCTCGTATTCGGCGTCGGCGCGCTCTGCCAAATAGACTGCGCCCATTCCGCCGCGCCCGATCTCTCGAACGATCCGATAATGATCAATCGTCGTCCCGGATTGGAGGAACGAGCCGTTTTCCGTGAGATCTTCTTTAGAAAAGAAAGGATCGGAGTTGTCCAGAAAAGTGCCGGCACTGCCATGAGACTCGAGGAGCGAGTCGACTTCGTGCCTCAGCTCTTCATCACCCGCGCAAGTCCTCTCGAGAAAGGGGGATCGTTCTCCGGGAGGAATTTCGAGCGCCTCTTCGAATATCGTTTCGACTTGTTTCCAACGTTCGGGAGTCACGCGGCTTTGCCGATTTCCCGGTGAAGCCAGGCCTTCGCCGTCTGCCATTTCCGATCGATTGTTCGCGGCGAGACGCCCATCACTTCCGCCGTCTCTTCTACGGACAATCCGCTGAAAAAACGCAGCTCTACCATCCGGCTTTTTTCCGGGTCGAGCTGCTCAAGTCTCGTTAGGGCGTCATCGAGCGCCAGCAGATTCAAATCACGCTGGGGCTCGGCAGCGACACCCTCGTCCAGCGTGATGTGCTGTGCCGCGCCGCCTCTCTTTTGCGCCTGCCGACCGCGGGCGTGACTCACAAGAATCCGCCGCATCATTTCGGCGGCAATGCCGAAGAACTGAGCCCGGTTCTGCCAGTTCACCTCGTGCTGATTGATCAAACGCAGATAAACCTCATTCACTAGTGCCGTCGGTTGCAGCGTGTGTCCGGCACGTTCGCGGTGGAAGAAACGAACCGCCTGCCGATGCAGCTCGTCATAGACCAGCGGTAATAAAGCTTCGAGCGCACGCGGGTCGCCTCCACTCCCGGCAATGAGCCACTGGGTCACCTCGTTTTTGTCCGGGGCCGCAGACTCCCTAGTCGTATTCGGTTCGGAAATTCTATGGGGTTGAGGCGAAGAATTCATCGGGACGGCTTCGCGTTTGGGGAAACCCTCCTAGTTGCGCTCAATTTTTACACATTGATTGCTGAAAAAGGAGCAAAAAATCTGGCGTGATTTGGCGGTGACCTGCGCGTTAACCAGCAAAACCAAACTCATGCTATGAAAAACCGCACTATTTGTTCTTTCCAAAAATCGCCTTCTTTTCTGAATCCGATTACCTTGTCGCGCAGTCTCTGTTGGGCTGCAGTCATCTTCACAGCGCTTGGGCTCTCACCAGCGAGTCGGGCGGCCGACGGCGACCTGGGCAACGGCAATACCGCGGAAGGTAATGCAGCACTCGCTAATCTTACCACCGGCGGCAACAACACGGCCCTCGGTAATGTTGCGATGTTTAACAACAAAGATGGCGGCGCCAACACCGCCACCGGCAGCGGCGCTCTGTATACCAATGTAAGCGGCTTTAGCAACACCGCCGACGGTTTTGCAGCGCTCGTCAGCAATACCGCTAGCTTCAACACCGCCACCGGCTCTCTGGCGCTCAATAGCAACACCAGTGGGAGCGACAACACAGCCGTTGGCTATCAAGCGCTGAAAAGCAACACCACCGGCCCGTTCAACACGGCCGTAGGTGAAAGTGCCCTCCTTAGCAATACCACGGGGGACCGAAATACCGCGATCGGTGACGGCGCCATGATTGTCAGCAGCACTGGATTCCAAAACACCGCCGTCGGCGTCAGCGCGCTCCGCAATAACACGACCGGGGCGCAGAATGTTGCCGTGGGCCAGGATGCTTGTAACAACAACCAGGACGCCACGGGCAATACGGGCGTCGGTTATCTGGCACTCCAGGTCAACCATGCCAGTGGGAATACAGCGCTCGGGTTCCAAGCGCTGCTCCGCAATACGACCGGCGACGGCAACACCGCCAGCGGTTGGAACGCGCTGGTTTCCAACACCACGGGCAACTTCAACACGGCCACCGGTTTTGTAACACTCGAGAACAATACCACTGGGATGGAGAATACAGGTAACGGTCTTGAGGCGCTCTTCCACAATACCACTGGAAACGGCAACACCGCGACTGGCTTTAACGCACTTCTTGGCAATACCACCGGCAACAATAACACCGCAGTGGGATTCTCTGCTGGTCAGAATCTGACTGTCGGCGCCAACAACATCGATATCGGAGCTAACGTGCTCGGCAATGCCGGTGAAGCCAACACCATTCGCATCGGAAAGCAAGGCACACAGAAGAACACGTTGATTGCGGGTATCTTTGGGACAGCGGTTACTGGAAGCTCGGTAGTAGTTAGCTCGACTGGGAAACTGGGAGTTGCTACTTCCTCGGCCCGCTTCAAAGAAGCGATCAAACCCATGGACAACGCCAGCGCGGCTATTCTTAGGCTCAAACCGGTCACGTTCCGCTACAAGGAGGAGATTGATCCTGGGAAAATCCCGCAGTTCGGCCTCGTTGCTGAGGAAGTAGAGAAGGTAAATCCCGATCTAGTCGTGCGTGATGAAGAAGGAAGGGTAATGACGGTTCGCTACGAAGCCGTAAATGCGATGCTACTCAATGAGTTTCTGAAGGAGCATCGGAAGGTTCAGGACTTGGAAATGATTGTCGCAGAGCAGGGTCACGAAGCCAAAACGCAACGCAAGCAGATCGAAGCTTTGATCGCGACCGTACAAGAACAAGCAGAGCAAATTCGAACAGTGAGTCAAAAACCTGGGTTAGATAGCTCCGGAAACCTGAATGGACCGGAAGTGATAATCGTGAATGAGCCGGAAAATAACCGACATGCGCCACAAATGGCGATGAATAAACAGTAAATAAAAGAAAGAATCCGTTATGAAAACAATGACTGGATCGCTTCGACCTTTAATTGATCGCACTCCATTGAGTCGCGAATTGCTTTTCACTGTATTTGCGCTCGCAGCCTTCGCGTTGACGCTAACCGCGCGAGGCCAACTACCCCCGCCGCCGCCGGATGGAGGATACCCTGGTGAAAATACAGCTGAGGGGGATGGCGCGTTGGCCAATCTTACAAGCGGGACCGCCAATACGGCGATCGGTTACAACGCGCTCACACATAATCAACCTGGCGGTTTCAATGTGGCCACCGGTGTTTTTGCCCTATTTGGCAACCAAGTGGGAAGCTATAATACGGCCAACGGGTCAAACTCGCTCGAGTTCAACAGCGGTGGCAACTACAACACTGCGATTGGGGCCAGTGCCATTGAAAACAACACCGGCGGCAGCAACAATACAGCCACCGGTTATTCAGCCCTCCTTAAAAATAATGCTAACAATAACACCGCCGACGGCTACGAGGCTTTACTTAATAATAGCACAGGGACGCTTAACACCGCCGTTGGTTTTGAAGCACTCTATAACAACACTAGCGGGCCGTACAACACAGCCGTGGGTGATAGTGCACTCTTTAGCAACACCACGGGGGATCGAAATACAGCCATCGGTGACGGCGCGATGGTCGCCAGCACCACTGGGTTTCAAAACACAGCGGTCGGCGTAAGCGCCCTCCGCAATAACACCAGCGGCGCTGAGAATGTCGCCGTTGGCCAGGACGCCTGTAATAACAATCAGGACGCTACCGGTAATACTGGCGTTGGCTATCAAGCACTCATGAATAACAGCGTTAGTGGCAATACCGCCGTCGGTTTCCAAGCACTGCTCAACGATAGCACTGGTACCAACAACACCGCCAATGGCGCGAGCGCTCTATCGAGCAACACGACCGGCTCCGATAACACCGCCGCCGGCGTTGCTGCGCTCGAACTCAATACCATTGGTGCTTTCAACACCGCCACCGGTTTCGACACGCTCGCCCACAACAGTAATGGCTCTAACAATACCGGTGACGGCTATGCAGCGCTCAGCAGCAATACTAGCGGAACCAATAATACCGGTAGCGGTGGTTCAGCGCTCTTTCATAACACGACCGGCAACAACAACGCCGCGACCGGTGTTAATGCGCTCGGATTGAACCAAACCGGTAGCGGCAACACCGCCGATGGGTTCCAGGCACTACTGCATAACACAGCGTCAAATAACATTGGTGTAGGTTCCAACGCCGGAGCTAATCTTACCAGCGGCAGCAATAACATCGATATCGGCGCTCCAGGCGCTGCCGGCGAAGCCAACACCGTCCGGATCGGCAAACAAGGCACGCAGAAGTCCACATTTATTGCTGGCGTATTCGGCACGGCAGTGACCGGAAGCACGGTTGTAGTTAACTCGGCTGGAAAACTTGGCGTAGCTACCTCCTCGGCTCGCTTCAAGGAAGCGATTAAGCCGATGGATAAAGCGAGCGAGGCTGTGTTAAAGCTCAAGCCAGTTACCTTCCACTACAGGGAAGACATCGATCCGGATAAGATCCCGCAGTTCGGATTGATTGCCGAAGATGTCGAGAAGGTGGATGCAGATCTGGCAGTTCGCGACGAGGATGGCAAGGTCATGACCGTCCGCTACGAAGCGGTGAACGCCATGCTGCTCAACGAATTTCTCAAAGAGCATCGCAAGGTGGAGGAACAGGAGCGTAGAGCCGCGGAACAGGACCGCAAGATGCGGGAAGAGGAAGTAACCATCGCACAACAGCAGCAGGAAATTAAAGCCCTCACTGCCGGTTTCAAAGAGCAGGCAGCAAGAATTCAAAAGGTGATCGCACAGCTCGAATTGAGCGAACCGGCTTCCCGAGCGGCCAGCAACAGTCAATAAGCCAGAGCTTAACCAAGAAAACAGGTCTAAGTATGTATAACCTAGTTCAGATCAAACCTCAATTAATCCGCAATTCCGTTATCTGGTCGGCTTTACCGGGCAGGATACGTCTCGTTGCACTGACGCTCGTCTGTTTTGGCATTTCGCAGGCAAGTCGAGCGGTTAGCCCGGCACCCGACGGAGGCTATCCCGGTGGAAACACCGCTGAGGGAACTGATGCCCTCCTCATCCTCACAACCGGCACCGACAACACCGCCATCGGTGCATTTGCACTCAGTATCAACACAACGGGATCCGACAACACCGCCACCGGTAGCGGCGCGTTGATTAGCAACAGAACCGGGAGCGACAACACTGCTACCGGTAGTCTCGCGCTCTATAACAACACCGCCAGCGACAACACCGCGACCGGTTTTAATGCACTCAATAGCAACACCACCGGAGCCGACAACACGGCCACTGGCAGTGGCGCACTCCAAAGCAATACGATCGGCAACGACAACACCGCGACCGGCTTTGAAGTTCTGCTGAATAATACGAGCGGCACAGCGAACACGGCGAGCGGTTTGCACGCCATGCAATTTAATACCACCGGCAGCGACAATACGGCGAGCGGTTTGATTGCACTTCAGTCCAACACCACCGGCGCGGAAAACGCCGCTTTGGGTGCGTTCGCCCTCGCCACCAACACCACTGGAAAAAACAACACGGCCGAAGGTTCCGGGGCGCTAGCCAACAGCACAACGGGCTCAAACAATGTCGCGGTTGGCTTTGATGCCGGTCTCAACCTCAAAGCCGGCAGCAATAACATAATTATCGGCGCGAACGTTCCGGGAACTGCCTCAGACGCGAATACGATCCGCATTGGTAAACAAGGCGCGCAACAAAAGACATTTATCGCCGGCATTTTGGGTAAGACGGTAGCGAGCGGCGTCGGAGTAATTATTAACTCGACCGGTCAGCTTGGCACGGTGCAATCATCGGCTCGGTTTAAGGATGATATCAGGCCGATGGAGAAGGCGAGCGAAGCTTTGCTGAAGCTTAAGCCCGTTACTTTCCACTACAAAGAGGAACTAGACCCGAACAAGATCGCGCAGTTCGGCCTAATAGCTGAGGAAGTAGCAAAAGTGTGTCCTGACCTGGTAGTGCGCGATGAAAGTGGCCAGCTAATCACGGTTCGCTACGACGCGGTCAACGCGATGCTGCTCAACGAGTTCCTTAAGGAGCATCGCACGGTGCAAGAACAGCAAAGTTTGATCCGCGAGCTAAAGGACAATGCCGCCATCCAAACAGCGATGATCACGAAGCAGCAGAAACAGATCGAAGCGCTCACCACGGGCTTGGAAAAGGTCAACGCCAAAATGAAACTGCGTTCATTCACGCCACGAACCGTGGCTAACAATCAGCGGAGTGAATGATGACGAAAACACAGGAGGAAATTCGTATGAAGTATCAGACTTATCTATCATCGCACTGCAGGTTTCCTTCTCTCCAACCTGTGCCGCCTGCATACACCAATTTTGTGTCTCCTCTGCTGCTCCTTGCACTTGCGTTCGGTTCTTTCCTCGTGCTCTCCCCGAAAGCTTTCGGGGTCAGCCCGGCGCCGGACGGAGGCTATGCCAGCGGCAACACAGCCGAGGGTGATGGTGCGCTCGAGCATCTTACTCTTCCGGCCGGCGGCTACAACACCGCCACCGGTCTTGATGCGCTCTTTTGGAACAGCACCGCCAGCCACAATACGGCCGACGGCGCGTTTGCCCTGACAAGCAACCGTACCGGAGGCGACAACACGGCCACTGGTTTTCAAGCGCTCTTAAAGAACGAGACGGGTACCCGCAACACCGCTACTGGGGCTGATGCGCTCCTTAACAATTCCAATGACACCAACAACCCCGCCAATGACAACACAGCGGACGGTTTTAATGCGCTGTTGAGCAATAGTACCGGCTCCAATAACACGGCGATCGGAAGCGGAGCGCTCAATACCAACACGCAAGGCAGCTACAATACAGCGAGCGGCTTTGAGGCGCTTAACGCCGCAGACGCTGATGACGACACTGCGACGGGAGCTCTGGCGCTGCACTCTAATTCGAGCGGCTACTACAACACGGCCACGGGAGTGAGCTCACTCTTTAGTAACACCATGGGCTATTACAACGTCGCGAACGGAGTAAGTGCCCTCTACTTCAACGTTACCGGCCACGATAATGCGGCGATGGGTTTTCAGGCGCTACTAAAGAACAAGGGCTCAAATAACATTGGGTTGGGCAGTAACGCCGGAGCCAATCTCACTAGCGGAGGCAATAACATTGATATCGGGGCTCCAGGAGACACGGGTGAAGCTAATACCATCCGCATCGGCAAATCGGGAATACAACAGAAGACCTTTGTGGCCGGTATCTACGGCAAAACCGTGGCGAACGGAATAGGGGTGATCGTTAACTCCAATGGCCAGCTAGGTACGGTGCAATCTTCTGTGCGTTTCAAGCAGGACATTAAGCCGATGGAGAAGGCGAGCGAAGCTTTGCTTAAGCTTAAGCCGGTGACGTTTCGCTACAAGGAAGAGCTCGATCCGGACAAGATTCCACAGTTCGGCCTGATTGCTGAGGAAGTAGAGAAGGTATGTCCGGACCTGGTGGTGCGCGATCAGGATGGTAATATCACGACCGTCCGCTACGAAGCCGTCAATGCGATGCTGCTCAACGAATTTCTCAAAGAACGGCGGGCTGTTGAGAAGCTTGGAGCGACTGTTGCTGAGCAGCAAAAGGAATTCACAGCGACGCTTTCACAACAAAAGGGCGCTTTTGAAGCAAAGATTGCCCAGCAACAAAGACAAATCCAAACACTAATAGCCGGCCTGCAAAAGGGCAGCGCCAGAACGGTGCTGCAGACAGCAGGGAAGCGAACGGCAGCTAGTCAGTAGCCGATATTTCAAACCAATAAACAGCTCATATGAAATACAAAACTTCTCCCACACTTAAGTTGATATCTTTTCTACCTGCGAAACCATCTCGGCTGTATAGATATTTTTTCTCGTTAGCCGTGCTCTCGTTCCTGCTTTTGCTTGCGCTCGCCGCCGTCGCAAGCGCAGGCTTGGGACCGGGCGATACTGCCTATGGGTTTGATGCGCTGGCTCAGGAAAACGGTGGATTGGAGAACAGTGCATTTGGTCTTGAGGCCCTGTACAGCAATACGACCGGCAGAGACAATACGGCCGTCGGTCAATCCGCGCTTCTGAACAACAACGGTAATGACAACACCGCCGTTGGCAGTTCCGCCCTTACTAGCAATAGCAGCGGCATAGCCAACACTGCCATCGGGTCTGCCACGCTCAATTTGAACGTCAATGGCAATGATAACACGGCCACCGGGACTTCTGCTCTCAGGGTAAACAGGAATGGCACCCAAAACACAGCCACCGGCGCGCTTGCGCTCCAGAACAACACCGCCGACAACAATACGGCCACTGGTTTCGAGGCGCTGCTTAGCAACACCGCAGGGACCTTGAATACCGCCGATGGCGTTGGAGCGCTCGCTGAAAATACAACCGGCAACGACAACACGGCCACCGGTGTTGATGCGCTCTTAAATAATACAACTGGTTTTGAAAACACGGCCACCGGCGGGTTCGCGCTCGAGGAAAATAACGCCAACGACAACACAGCTACAGGTTATGAGGCGTTGCGTTTCAACACAACCGGGAGCAACAACACGGCTACCGGCTTTGACGCCCTGGCTAACAACAGAGCCGGTCACGACAATATAGCCGAGGGTTTCCAAGCGCTCTTGCACAGCACTGGCTCAAACAATATTGGGCTGGGCAGTAATGCTGGGGCTAACCTGACCACCGGCAGCAACAACATCGACATCGGAGCAAACGTGCTCGGTAATACTGGCGAAGCCAACGCCATTCGCATCGGTAAGTCTGGGAGCCAGCAGAAGACATTCATTGCCGGGATTTCGGGCAAAACTGTGGCCAGTGGAGTGGGTGTGATCATTAACTCGCAAGGCCAGCTCGGCACCGTGCAGTCTTCCGCGCGTTTCAAAGACGACATCAAGCCGATGGACCAGACCAGCGAGGCTTTGCTGAAGCTCAAACCAGTCACCTTTCGATACAAAAAGGAACTCGATCCGGACAAGATCCCGCAGTTCGGCCTCATCGCTGAGGAAGTAGAGAAGATAAATCCCGATTTAGTAGTTCGCGATGATGATGGCGACGTAACTACCGTCCGCTATGAAGCAGTGAACGCGATGCTGCTTAATGAGTTCCTGAAGGAACATCGCAGGGTAGCCGAGC
>Ga0207693_10004550_pt1 | contig 11712 bp, 4 predicted proteins | sample LARL81metaG_FD_184347 | JGI IMG/M metagenome (GOLD analysis project Ga0207693, IMG submission 184347) | Corn, switchgrass and miscanthus rhizosphere microbial communities from Kellogg Biological Station, Michigan, USA - LAR L8-1 metaG... | ecosystem: Host-associated > Plants > Roots >...
TCCGTAAGCTTTTGCAGCGGATTGGCGATCATGCTTTCGAGAATCTTCTCGTAGTGCTTTACGCTGCGCCGGATGGTGCTTTCATTGAACAAATCAGTGTTGTATTCCCACAGCATGGTCACCGCGTCCTTGTCCCATTCCGGATTGAGGCGCAGACGCTGCGTGGTGGCGGGAATCACAATCACGCCGAGATCGAACTTGGCCGCGCCGTTCCCCAGCGCTTCTTCAAGTTGCAGCTGAAGTTCCGGAAGTTCCGGGATGAAGACAGGCGAATTATGAAAATTGAAGGTCGTCTGGAACAGAGGGTTCACGCGCAAGTCCCTATCTACAATCTGGTCGCGAACCACCTCCTGAAGCGGCGCGTCCTGGTTCTCATAGGCTTCAAAAGTGAGCTCGCGCACCTGCGCCAACAGGTCACGGAAGTTCAAGCGTGGCGGCATTTGCGCGCGCAAGACCACGTTATTCACCAGCATTCCCAGCAGGCCTTCGGTTTCCGGCCGCTGGCGGTTGGCCAGACTGGTGCCTACACAAAAATCGGCTTGCCGCATGTAGTGATACGCGAGCGCAAAGAAGGCGGACATCATGATCACGAAGAGGCTTGTCTCTTCACGGTGGCTGAGGGCGTGCAGACTTCTGGAGAGTTCCAGCGAAAGCGGAATCCTAAGCACGCGTCCCTGGAAAGTTTGGACCGGCGGCCGCGGGCGGTCAGTGGGCAGCGCGCTCAGTGGCGGACTTCCGGCGAGTTTGTTTTTCCAGAATGAGAGTTGCGCCTGCACTCGCTCAGAGCGAACATACTGCCGCTGCCAAACGGCAAAGTCGGCGAATTGTACCCGTGGCTCGGCCAAAGAAGGAGCCTTGCCCGCGGCCAGCGCCTTGTAAATTTCAAGCAACTCGCCCAGAAAGAGGTTGAAGGACCAGCCATCGTGGACGAAGTGATGCTCAATGTGAAGCAGCAAATACTCTTGCTGGCCCAGAGCGAACAAGACCCAGCGGATCAGCGGAAGCTGGCCAACGTCAAATTGCGCGGCCATTTCTTTGCGGATCAATTCCGCAGTGGTCGCGCCCAATTGCTCTCTGGCAACAGCTTCCAGGTCGATGACGGGCAGAGGAACAGGGAATGGATCGTGAACGGCCTGAAGCGGACGGCCCTCTTTCTGAAAGAAGGTGGTGCGCAGGATCTCATGGCGGCGGACCATCTTCGTGAGACTCTGCTCCAGAGCGGCAACGTCAAGCCGGCCACGGATGCGCAGCGTGGCCTGGAAGTTATAGGCGATGCTGGAAGGATCAAGCTCCTGCAGAAACCACACGCGCTCCTGCGAATAGCCAAGAGGAATCTCTTCACCGCGCGGTATGGCGCCAATCGGCGGGACCTGGTCGTGGGAAGCGTCGCGTTGCGCCGCTTCAAAATGCCGGGCCAGGTCAACCAGCACGGGCTTCTCAAGAAAACTACGCAGAGGAAGCGAGACGCCGTACGCTTTGCGCACGCGGGCAATTACCTGCGCCGCCAGCAATGAGTTTCCACCCAGATCAAAGAAGCTGTCATGCGCTCCGACCCGGTCAATGCGCAGCACTTCCGCCCAAATACCCGCAACCATGGTCTCGGTTGCCGTTCGCGGCGCAACGTAAGATTCCTCCAGCGAGGGGCGCTCTCCTTTGGGAGCCGGGAGCGCTCTGCGGTCCACTTTGCCATTTGCCGTGAGCGGCAGAGTATCCAGAGAAACAAAGGTTGTGGGAACCATGTACTCCGGCAATTTCTTAATCAAGTAATCGCGAAGCTCTCCGATGCGCGCGCTTCCTTTCTCGTGAGCCACCACGTAGGCGACCAGGCGCTTGTCTCCGGGGCTATCTTCGCGGACCATGGCAACGGCCTGCGCCACGTCTTGGTGCTGTTCGAGCACCGTCTCTATCTCGCCTAGCTCGATCCGGTAACCACGCAGTTTCACCTGCTGGTCAATGCGTCCTAGAAATTCCAGATTGCCGTCAGGCAGGCACCGCCCCAGGTCGCCACTCTTGTACAGGCGCTCGCCATGGGTTGCGCTAAATGGATTGGGCACGAACCTGGATGCGGTAAGCACTGGCTGGTTCCAATAGCCGTGCGCCAGCCCGCTTCCTCCCAGATAAATCTCTCCGCTTTCACCCATGGGCACTGGCTGCATTTCATGGTCAAGAACGAACGCAGTGCTGTTGGCGATTGCCCTGCCAATCGGCACGGTGGAAGCATCCGCAGACATTTCACGAAGCTCACCGCAGGTGGAAAACGTTCCGTTTTCCGTGGGGCCGTATCCGTTAATCAATCTGCAGTCGGGATATAGCTGAAGAAATTTCTGCACTGCCCGCAGAGAGAGCGCATCGCCTCCGGCCAGCAATTGCCGCAGATGGCGGAAGTAACGGCCGTTGTCCATTTCCATTAACTGGTGAAACAAGCCGGAGGTCAGCCACAACGTGGTAACGGGATGGTTAAGAACCCATTCCCCAAGTTCTTCCGCGGATGGCGTATAAGCGGGAAAAACGATCAGACACGCGCCATTCAGCAGAGGCGCCCAAATCTCAAAAGCCGCCACGTCAAACGAGATGGATACAAACTGCAGGAAAACCTGGTCAGCACCTAGGTCAGCGTAGTTCGTGTTGCAAACCAGCCGCACCGCGTTGCGATGACATATGCACACACCCTTGGGCCTGCCGGTTGATCCTGAAGTGTAGATGACGTAGGCGAGATGGTCCGGGGTAGTTTGGCTGGAAAGGTTTTCCTTTGATTGCTGCTCGATTTTCTCCCGTTCGCTTTCAAATACTACCAGCCTGGCCCGCGATGAACCGACCTTCTCTACCAGCTTTTCCTCTACCAGCAGGATTTCCGCTTCAGAATCTTCCACCATGTAGCTGATCCGTTCCTGCGGATAGTTCCGGTCCAGCGGCACATAAGCACAGCCGGCTTTCAGGATACCGAGCACCCCAACCACCATCTCCAGGGAGCGTTCCACACAGATACCGATTCGGGCCCCCGGCCCGGCGCCCAGTCCGCGCAAATAATGCGCCAGCCGGTTGGCCCTTTCGTTCAATTCGCGATAAGTAAGTTCAGCCCCTTCATACACAACTGCAACGGCGTCCGGGATTCGCTCTGCCTGCTCTTCAAACAGCACTGGAATGGTTTTGTGAAGATGAACGGCGGCTGCGCTAGCCGGTCCCTGGCTGGGTGTGGTTGCGTCTCTAATGGGAAAGACAGTGGTGCATTCGCGTAACGTCACGGCGGGGGATCTCCTGAGACGAAGTGGATTGAGCTTCAACTAAAGTTCGGCAGGCTTGCTTAGCTGTTCTTAATGTTCTTGTCTGCCGAGATTAACATGTGGAAGTTCCAATATTGCCGGAACACCTAGTAGTTTTTGTACTCTCAATTCCCATATTGGGAAGTTACGACTCTCCAGAGTTCCTGCTATTTCTAAAGTCGATCTCTATTAGCTTACCCATGGAGTGACTTGTGTTTGTCATAGTCATACCGTTACAAAACCACTTTGGTTTTTAGGAACACTACGGCTTTTCCCGAAATAGGAATAAAAAGCAACTAACGTTGTGGCGTGTATTTGACTTGAGACTAGACAGTGGTTAGCGGTTTAAATGTCTGGCAGCGGTTTAGTCATGGTCCAGCCCTGTGCCTTTTTGCTAAAAAAGTTTTAATGATCAAGCTGGAACTTGACTGGCTTTGTAGACGGGCTGCAGCCAATGGCGATATGCCGCGTCTTGTCCCGAAACGATCCGGCTGAATTGTTCCTGAACATGCCGGGTGATCCTGCCGCATTGACCGTCGCCGATCCTGATGTCATCCACCTCGCAGACGGGCACAACCTCGGCCGCGGTACCCGTGAGAAAAACTTCGTCGGCGGAAGCAATGTCCGCCGCTTTGAGGGGAGCAATCGTGACCGTATATCCGAGATTACGCGCAATCTGGATAATCGAATCCCGGGTAATTCCCAGGAGGATTGAACTCCTCTCATCATTCGTAAAAAGAGCTCCGTTGCGTACGAGAAACAGGTTTTCAGCCGCTGCTTCCGCCACGTAACCATCCACATCTAAAAGGATGGCTTCGTCATAGCCTTTCTCCACCGCATCGTCAATCGCGAGTATGGAATTCACATACTGGCCGCTGGCCTTGGCGGTGGTCGGCATCATATTGGAATGAAACTTCTTCCAGGGAGAGATGCAAGCACGGATGCCGCTCTGGAGGGACTGGCTGCCATGGAGAGGCTCCCACGGCCAGGCGAGAATCGCCAATTCCACGGGGCACCTCCGTGGATTGACCGTAAGCTCCCGGCTGCCGCGATAGCAGAGAGGCCTGACGTAACAACTTCTGAAGCCATTCCGGCGAATCAATTCAGTGGTCGCTGCCTCAATCTGCTCCGGTGCGAACGGAATTGCCAGGCTGTGGGTGCGCGCCGAATACAGGAACCGCTCCAAATGCTCCGAGATGCGAAACAGCGCTGGACCTTCCGCAGTGTCATAACAGCGGATCCCCTCGAACACCCCACTTCCATAATGTAGTGCGTGCGTTGATACGTGGATGTTTGCATCGTTCCAGGGAAGGAACGTCCCGTTCATCCATACCCATTTCGCACCGGCAAAAGACATGAGATATTTTTCCTTTCAAGATTAGTCCGGCTTACGCGATCACAATGGCTGATCAGGCCCACAGGAGCCGGGTGACAGTGGCTTCACCTTGGCCCTTTGCATTGCTGATGAATTCCAAGAGCGAGCTTAAAGCTGTGCAGACGATCGGCGGAGTGTTCAAGATATCTAAGGGCATGCTATAACATCCAACTTACGTTCGTGAACCACCTGGCAGTTGAATTTTTTCTGGAGCGTGCCATTTCGGGAATAGCGCCGTTAGAGGGAAGCATATTGATATATGGTTGCAAATAAATGGTTTAGTGTCCGCCCGGCCAGGGCCGTGCCTGCTCTCCGGCTATTTTGTTTTCCTCACGTTGGCGCGGGGGCCAGCGCGTTTAACCTTTGGCGGCCTGCGTGGGTACCGGACAACATTGAGCTCTGGACGGTGAGATTGCCAGGCCGTGAACAGCGACTCTCCGAAAAGCCGTTCCACCGCATGGGCCCCCTTGTTGAAGCTCTTTATGAAGCGATGGCGACCGAACTCAGCAGACCATACGCTTTTTATGGCCATAGTTTAGGCTCACTGGTTGCTTTTGAAATGGCGCGCAAAATCCAGCGCCAGGGAGGACAGGGGCCCATTCACCTGCTGGTCTCAGCGCATCCCGCACCGCAAGTCGGCTCGTGCAGGGAAGTTCTACATAATCTCCCGGATAAGGAGTTTGTGGAGGCTCTTCGGCGCTTTGCCGGCACGCCTGACGAAGCGCTTGAAAATGAAGACCTTATGAGCATCATGATGGTGGCCCTGCGCGCGGATTTTGAGGTGGATGAAATGTACAGTTACGAGGAAGGGCCGCCGCTCGGCTGTCCAATCTCCGTATTTGGCGGAATTGACGATGCTGACGTATCGCAAGCCAACCTGGCGGCCTGGAAGACGCTTACGTCCCAAGAATTTAACCTCCAAATGATGGAAGGCGACCACTTCTTCATCTTTCGCTCACCAGATTTCCCGCGCCGGCTGTTCCAGGAACTGAAAGGCCATCAGCAAGAGGCGATAGGGAGGTGACGTTCTTAAACGACGGTCTTGCCCCAACCGCGAGAGTAACTTTAATTGTTGCTCGATGAGCGGATCTCCGGCGCTGCTCTCATTGGCAAAATCGTTTGCAGTCCTGTACCGCTGCAAGACAACCGGCGTGCGGCCAGGAATGCCGAAATGGATTGTTTACACGAACGTCCCACGTATTTGATTCAGCCTTACAGGCGCTCAAGCGACACCAGATCATTGTTCGTTGCGTGTTCAGGCATTAAGCCTGCCTTTTCGCGCGGACTTGAGCTTGGCTCGAACGCGACCCGGCGCTTAAGCTCGAAGTTCCATTTCCAAATCTGATAGACGGCGGGATAGACCACCAGTTCCAACAGGAAGGAGGTGAGGATTCCGCCGATCATTGGCGCAGCGATACGTTTCATGACGTCAGAGCCGGCGCCCGTGGACCACATAATAGGAAGCAGCCCCAGGAATGCGGCTGCCATGGTCATAAACTTGGGCCGCAGACGCTTGACCGCTCCCTGAAGAATGGCCTCCTGAAGGTCTTGCAAGTTCCGGAGGCGGCCTTCGCGCCGGGCCTGTTCATAGGCGAGATCCAAATACAGGAGCATGAAAACTCCGGTCTCAGCGTCCACACCCAGCAAAGCGATCAATCCCACCCAGACCCCGACGCTCATGTTGTAGCCAAGAAAATACAGAAGCCAGACAGCGCCAATAGCGGAGAAGGGCACTGCCAGCAGAACCATGAAGGTCTTGGTGAGCGACCGTGTATTGGTGTACAGGAGCAGCAGGATCAAGAGCAAGGTGAGCGGCACCACCAGATTGAGACGCTGCTTGACGCGCTGCATGGCCTCATACTGGCCGCTCCAGGAAACAGCATAGCCCGCCGGCAGCTGCAATTTTTGTCGCAGCAAATGGCCGGCTTCCTCCACGTAACCGCCGGGGTCGCGTCCGGTGATGTCCACGTACACGTAACCAGTCAGCAAGCCGTTTTCATTGCGCAGCATTGCAGGCCCGCTGGCAGCGCTGATGCTGGCCAGTTGCGCCAGCGGAATCTGCCTCTGCCCGCCGGATGCAGGCACCAAGACCCGGCCCAATGCGCCAATGTCCGCGCGAAAGTCGCGCATGTAGCGTACGTTCACCGGATATCGTTCCCGGCCCTGCACTACGGTGGTGACGTTTTCACCGGCAATGGCGTTCTGAATAACGCCTTGTACATCTTCAATGCTCAGTCCATAGCGCGCCAGTTCGTCGCGGTCCCAGTTGATATCCAGGAAATAGCCGCCGCCGGTGCGCTCAGCGAAAACGCTGCGTGTCCCGTTCACTGAACTCAGCAGAGATTCCGCCTGCACGCCAATCTTTTCGATCTGCTGAACATCGGCGCCTGAGATTTTGATTCCCACCGGCGTGCGCACTCCGGTGGTCAGCATGTCCGTCCGGCCTTTCACCGGCATTGTCCAGGCATTGGCCAGGCCGGGAACCTTCAGCGCTTCATTCATCTGGCTGACGAGCTCTTCCTGGGAAATGTAGTCCGGCGTCACATGGCGAAAAATGCTCCTGGCCCATTGCGGCGCCCACGAGGAATACCACGTATCCACCTTGCGCCACTGCGAATGCGGCTTCAGGATGATGACGGTTTCAAGCATGGAAAGCGGCGCCGGGTCTGTGGCGGTCTCCGCGCGACCGGCCTTGCCGAGCACACGGTCTACCTCGGGAAATTGCTTGATGATGCGATCAGTAACCTGCAAGACCTTTTCCGCCTCGGTGAGGGAAATGCCGGGCGCGGTGGAAGGCATATAAAGGATAGAGCCTTCTTCCAGCGGCGGCATGAACTCTGAGCCCAACTTTTGAAATATGGGGACGGTGACGGCAACCAGCAGCAGCGCTACGGCGATCACGCCCCACTGCCAACGCAAAGCCCAGCGGGCCACGGGCTGATACAGGCGAATCAGGAAACGGCTGATGGGGTGTTTTTCTTCCGCATGAATGGTTCCCACAACCAGCGCGTTCGTCGGGCGACACAGCCATGCCGGGTGGAAGCGAAATTTCTTGCGCCGCGTGAACAGCATTCGCAATGCGGGATCGAGGGTAATCGCCAGAACGGCGGCGATAATCATGGCAAGCGTCTTGGTGTAAGCCAATGGCCGGAACAGGCGGCCTTCCTGGGCCTCTAATGTCAACACGGGCAGAAATGAAACGGCGATCACCAGCAGCGCGAAAAAGCTGGGACCGGCCACTTGCTTCACCGCTCCCAAAATCACATCGCGATAATCTTCACGCCGGCCTGTGCGCTCCCACTCTTCCAGCTTCTTGTGAGTCTGTTCCACCACAACGATGGAGGCATCGACCAAGGCACCGATGGCAATCGCGATGCCGCCCAGCGACATGATATTGGCGGTCATCCCCAGCATGCGAAAAGGGACGAATGCGAGCAGGACGGAAACAGGAATCGTGATCAGCGGGATGATGGCGCTGGGCACGTGCCACAAAAACAACAGAACGACCAGAGCAACAATGAAGAGCACTTCGAGAAGCGTGGATTGCAGATTGGAGATTGATCGGCGGATCAGATCTGAGCGGTCATAAACAGGAACTACTTCCACGCCGGCGGGCAGGCCAGGCCCGATCTCATGCAACTTTGCCTTGACGCGATCGATTACCTGCAAAGCATTCTCGCCCTGCCGCATGATCACAATGCCGGAGACAACCTCGCCGTTTCCGTCCATGTCGGACACGCCGCGGCGCAGATCGGGGCCGAGCACTACCTGCCCAACGTCTTTCACGCGGATGGGCGTGCCGGTTTCGCTGGCAATCAGAACAATATTCTCGAAGTCCCGCACCGACTTGGCATATCCGCGTCCGCGCACCATGTATTCCGTGCCGCCAAACTCGAGCAGGCGGCCGCCCACTTCGCTGTTGCCGCCGCGCACCGCCTCCACTACGCGACTAATGGGAATTCCATAGGCCTGCAAGCGGTTGGGATCCACGTTGACCTGGTATTGCTGCCCGAATCCGCCCAGCGGCGCCACCTCAGCCACGCCGGGCACTGACTTCAGGTAATAACGCATGTACCAATCCTGAAACGAGCGCAGCTCCGCCAGGCTGTGGCGGCCAGACTTATCGACCAGCGCGTATTGAAAGATCCAGCCCAGCCCGTTGGCGTCAGGACCAAGCTCTGTCTTTACTCCCTGCGGGAGACTCGACAGCACGCCGGACAAATATTCCAGCGTGCGCGAACGGGCCCAGTAAATGTCCGTGCCTTCTTCAAAGACCACGTAGACAAAGGAATTTCCAAAATCGGAGAAGCCGCGCACCGCCTTAACATGCGGCGCTCCCAGCAGTGCGGTAACAATGGGATAGGTCACCTGCGCTTCAACAATGTCAGGGCTGCGGTCCCAGTTGGAATATACGATTACCTGCGTGTCACTCAAGTCGGGGATGGCGTCGAGGGCCACATGGTTGATTGACCACCAACCCGCCAGGCACGCAGCCGCCACCGCGGCAAAGATCAGAAATTTGTTCTTGACCGAGAAATCAATAATCCGATTAACCACGGCGTCTCCCCGAAAGAGGCGCTTTCGTGGTGGTCCCGATTGCGGGCAACGGACGGACGGCTGTCGGAGGCGCGGTCTTTTTCGTGTCACTCGTAGCCGTCTTCGCGTCAGCCTTGGGCTGTTCGGACGCGGGCGAGTACATGTCCGCTGCCTCTTTCAAGCGGCTCTCAGAGCTGACCAGAAAATTGCCTGAAACTACGATTCGCTCCCCAGCCGCTAATCCTTTGACGATCTCCACCCTGTCATCGAAGCGCCGGCCCGTTTCCACTTCGCGCGGCGAAAACAATCCCTGACCGCGCTCCACAAAGACGGTCTTCCTCAGTCCGGAATCGAGCACTGCGCCCGCGGGAACAACGACGGTGCGGGAAAACGCGACCGGCAGTTCCAGATCCACGAACATGTCTGGCCGGAGAGCGTAGCTGCGGTTGTCTACCTCAATTCGCGCTTTGAAAGTCCGCGTTGCGCCGTCAAACTGCGGGAGCACATTGCTGACCCGTCCGGGAAAAGACTTGCCCTGGTCAGGAAGGTTGACCCGCACTTGCGCGCCGGGCTGAAGATATTGGGCGTCGCTTTCGAAAACGTCCGCCAGAATCCAGACCCGGCTCAAATCAGCGATACGATAATATTCCGCGCCGCGCTCGAACTTCTGTCCGGGCGAAACGTTGCGCGCGACCACAAATCCGTTTGCAGGCGAGACGATCTTGATGGTCTCCGGAAATTGGCGCGTGTGCCTGATCTCGTCCATTTGCAGAGTGGACATTCCCAGGTTCTGCAATTGCTGGATGCGCTGCTGGAGATTGGCGTTGGTGGCGGCCATAGACTGGCCTTCCACGGAGCCCTCCGCCGCGCTCTTCTTGAAACGGTCCTCCGCGCCCATGTTAAGCAGGAACGTCTGGATTGTCATGGTGGCCATGGGGGAAGAGAACGTGGCCAGCACCTGGTCTTTGCGGACAAGGCTGCCGGTGGTGGCAGTGGAGACTTCCTGAATGAAACCGTCAATGCCTGCGTTGAGCTTGTAGATTCTTGCTTCGTCGGGAACAACGCGTCCTAACAGACGAATCTTGTAAGCGCCTGAGCTCTTCTCCACGGGCTCAACGCGCACGCCGAAAAGCTGCTGCTTAACAGGATCAATCTGCACCGCGCCAGAAGGCAGCGATGACGAAGGTGTTCCAGGATTCGCGGCTGCCAGTGGACTGCCGGCGTAGACAGGCACGAGCTGCATGCCGCAATCGGGAGCGATGCCCGGCTTGTCAGACTTGTACGCCGGGTGCATGGGGTCAACGTAATACAGAACCTTGCGTGCGCTTGCGGAAGCGTTGACGGATGCTTTGTGCTGGTTGTACCAGGAGCCGGCAAGGAATGTTCCGGTCGCGAATAAGAACAGGAACAATATGTACAAAATCTTTTTCACAGCAGCCCTCCCGGAGCAGTTGCAAAAGGCAGCCAAGACGAGAACCCAGGGTCATCAGGTCATCGCTCTTGTGCATCTCTCATTTCCCGCCGAAGAAGATCTTTTTTATCTCGAACCATGTGGTCTTGAATCAGGTACTCCGGCAGCGAATGCCGGAGTACCCTCAAGAAACTACCTGACTGGCTTGCAGGCGGCAGTGATTTAAATCACTGATCATCAAGGCAAGATCGACCACCCAAACATCATGTTGTGATCCTCATGTGCCAGGTTGTGGCAGTGGGCCACATAGTTACCAGCAAACGTCCGGAAGCGGCGGAAGAACTGCACGGACTCGCTGGGATCCAGCGCGACCACATCTTCCTTGCCGGTATCATCTGGGTGAGGGTTGGTGCTGCCAACGCGGGAGAGCACCGTATGCTCTTCCATGTGCATGTGCATGGGGTGCACCCAGCCCCCGCCTCCGTTGGCGACCGTCCACAGCTCGCCCGCGCCGCTGCGTTGCGGCAAAGCCAGGGGCGACAGCGGATCGAATTCCAGGCCATTGATGATCCACTGGGTCTCCCCGCCCGCCGTGCCGCTGCGCTCCAGAGTGAACGTCCGCTGCGGCAGTCCGGTCTTGTTTTTGGGAAGAACCGGCATGGGCCGGAGGTTGTTGGGAACGTTGCTCACGTCCTGTTCCGGAGGCGCGCCACCGATGACAATCTTCATCATCGGCACAATGAAGCCCAGAGGAGCTCCCGCAACGTTGAAGTTTGGTTTGCGTCCATCGGGCATGTCCAGCACGTCTACCAGGTAGAGAACATCTCCCGGCGTGGTCGGACTCCCATCCATATACTTGGTGAAGTCAACCACCACTTCTCTCCGTTTTGCGGGCCAGAGCTGGAAAGAATCCCGCGTAATCGGTTTCGGCAGCAGCCCGCCCTCGCTGGCGATCTGCGTAAACTGGAAGCACTGCTGGCCATTCGGCATCTGGTACTGTCCCTGGATGCCCGGGGCAGCGGTCGGTGTGCCGCGCATCAGCATGAGTTCATAAATGCGTGACACCGATGCGTCCAGGAAACGCAAACGATACTTTCTGCGATAAACATTGAGCACGGGGAACGCGGTTC
>Ga0207693_10004553_pt1 | contig 11703 bp, 8 predicted proteins | sample LARL81metaG_FD_184347 | JGI IMG/M metagenome (GOLD analysis project Ga0207693, IMG submission 184347) | Corn, switchgrass and miscanthus rhizosphere microbial communities from Kellogg Biological Station, Michigan, USA - LAR L8-1 metaG... | ecosystem: Host-associated > Plants > Roots >...
TCACGACTGAGTGGCTCGCCGAGCATCTGAACGACGAGAACCTGGTCGTCGCGGAGGTCGACGAGAACCCCGATCTCTACGAGGAAGGCCACGTCCTGGGCGCGGTGAAGCTGCACTGGCGCGAGGACCTGCAGGATCCGGTCGAACGCGACCTGGTCGACAAGCCGACCTTCGAGCGCCTGATGAGCGAGCGTGGGATCTCGAACGACACGACGCTCGTCCTCTACGGCGACAAGAACAACTGGTTCGCGGCCTACGCGTATTGGTACCTCAAGATCTACGGCCACCGGGACGTCCGGATCCTCGACGGCGGCCGCCAGAAGTGGGCTGACGAGAACCGGGAGTTCACGACAGACTCGCCGCAGCCGGGGCAGGCCGACTACCGGGCCGGCGAGCGGGACGAGTCCATTCGGACCTATCGCGACACCGTCCGCGGAGAGATCGGCGAGCAGTCGAAGGCGCTCATCGACGTCCGAAGTCCTCAGGAGTACTCAGGCGATCTAGTCGCGCCGCCCGGCTACGAGCAGGAAGGCGCGCAACGCGCGGGGCACATCCCGACCGCTGCGTCGATCCCGTGGGCGACGGCCGTCCGCGATGACGGCACCTTCAAGAGCGCCGACGAGCTACGTGAGTTGTACGAGAGCAAGGGCGTCACGCCGGAGAAGCAGGTCACGGCGTATTGCCGCATCGGCGAGCGCAGCGCGCACACGTGGTTCGTCCTGCGCGAGCTGCTCGGCTACGAGAACGTCAAGAACTACGACGGCTCGTGGACGGAGTGGGGCAATCTCGTGGATGTGCCGATCGAGAAGGGTTCTTGAACGGCCGACCGAAACGAGGAGGAGTTTCCCCGCGGAAGGTGCCGAGACCTTTCGCGGATTAGCTCCTCCTCTCCCCTGACGAGGGCGGCGGCTTCGGCCGCCGTCCTTTTGTTCAAAGGGCTCCGGCCGGGGAATAACTCGAACCGCTGAAACGTCTGTGGACGAAAGGGAGACGTAGTCCCTACAGTTCCCGAACCCACCGGGAGAGCCATGGATCTCGAAGCCGCCACAGTCAAGCTGACCGATCTCGCCTCCTGCGGCGGGTGCGCCGCGAAGTACTCGGCCGCCCGGCTCGAGCAGCTGCTCGCGGGCTTCGTTCCGACCGAGGCTGAGAATCTGCTAGTCGGGCTCGCTCCCGCCGACGATGCTGCGGTCTACCGGCTCGACGACGAGCGCGCGCTGATCTTCACGCTGGACTTCTTCCCGCCCGTCGTCGATGACGGCGCCGACTACGGCGCGATCGCCGCGACGAACGCCTTGAACGACGTGTTCGCGATGGGCGGCACACCGCTGCTCGCACTCTCGATCGCGGCGTTTCCGGAGGAGCTTCCGACCGAGATTCTCGCGAGCATCTTCGCGGCCGCCGACCAGCAGGTCCGGGCGGCAGGCGCGCTGCTTGCGGGCGGGCACACGATCCGCGACGCCGAGCCGAAGTACGGGCTCGCGGTGGTCGGGACCGTTCATCCGGACGCGATCTGGCACAAGAACGGTGCCCGCGTCGGCGACGCGCTCTTCCTGACGAAGCCGCTTGGAACCGGCCTGATCATGAGCGGTCACAAAACAGGCCTGACCGGCTCGCAGCCGCTCGAGCGGGCCGTTCAGTGGATGCGCACGCTGAACATGGACGCGGCCGAGCTCCTACGGGCGCGCACCCCCAATGCGGTCACCGACGTCACGGGCTTCGGCCTCTTCGGTCACGCCCACGAGGTGGCCGAGCGCAGCGAGGTCAGGTTGGTGCTCGAGTGGGAGCGCCTGCCCGCGATCGACGGGGCCCTCGACCTCGCACGCAAGGGCGTCCGCACGAGCGGTGACCCGAGGAATCGCGACTTCGCGGCCGAGCACGTCACGCTCAACGGCACGCCGGAGACGATCGTCGCGCTCGGCTTCGACCCGCAGACCGCAGGTGGACTCCTGGTCTCGCTCCCGGCCGACCAGGGAGCCGCGCTCGAGGCGGAGTTCGGTGCCCGCAGGCTCTTCATTCGCAGGATCGGACGCGTGGAGGAGGGAAGCGGAGTCGTCGTCGAGTGAGCCGCCGTGGAATGATCCACGGCCGGTTCCAGCCCTTTCATAACGGCCACCTGGAGTACCTGCGTGGGGCGGCCGAGCGCTCGGACGAGGTTTGGATCGGGATCACGAACCCGGACCCTGCTCGCATCAGGCCCGAGGCGAGCGATCCGCTCCGGCACTTGCCCGAGTCGAACCCCTTCTCCTACTCGGAACGGCTGCTGATGGTCAAGGCCGCGGCCGCCGACCTCGGTCTCGACCCGGCCGCCGTGCACGTGATCCCGTTCCCGGTCAACGAGCCCGAGCTCTGGTCGGCGTATGTCCCGCAGGGCGTCACCCAGTACCTGCGGCTCTTCTCCGCCTGGGGCGGAACGAAGCTCGAGCGGTTGCGGGAAGCCGGGTACGAGGTGGTGATCCTCGACGAGGGCGCGGAAAAGGAACTCTCCGGCGCCGACGTCCGCTCAGCCATGCGCAAAGGAGGCGACTGGGAGCCGCTGGTGCCTCCAGGCGTCGCAAGCGTCGTTCGCGGGCTTTCTGGCTCGTTAAACGTAAGAACGGTGTAAGCGCCCGCGCAACTTTTCGACCGCCGCTCCGTTTTATCCCTTGCCGCAACGGAAGGAGTCAGTGGTCATGAAGAAGCTCTTCCTACCATTCGTCGCCGTCGCCGCCCTGGTTGTCGGCGCAGCGCCGGCCACACCGGCGTCGACCGCGACAGTCCAGATCAAGCGGAGCTCGTTCGTTCCGACGACCGCGAAGATCAAGACGGGCGATACCGTCAAATGGGTCAACGCGGATACGCAGAACCATCAGGTCGTCTCCAACAACGGCTCGTTCGTCTCGCCGATCCTCGGGCCGGGCAAGACCTACTCGCATCGTTTCGATGCCTCGGGCACCTATCGGTACCACGACGGCCTCAACGCGGCAGTGAAGGGTGTTGTCAGCGTGACCGGCCCGCCGCCGGCTGTCTCGGTCGGCGTCTCGCTGCCGATCATCGTCTACGGGCAGCAGGTTTCCCTCTCGGGTGTCGTCTCGAGTGGCAAGGCCAACGAGAAGGTCACGATCTACCAGCAGCCATATCCGCAGACATCGCTCGCGGAGCTGACGACCGTTCTGACGACGACGAACGGCGCTTGGAATCTCGTCCTCTCGCCTTCGCCCAAGATCCTGACCCAGTACCAGGCGAGGTGGAACGGCCGCACGAGCGTCAACGTGGGCGTCCAGGTTCGTCCGCGGATCAGGCTCGGCTACCGGAACGGCAAGTTCACGACGATCGTCCAGTCGGCGACCTCCCACGCCGCACACCTCGTCCAGGCCCAGCGGCTCTCCCGCTTCGGCCAGTGGGTGACGCTGAAGAAGGTCCGGCTCGGCGGCAAGTCGAGCGCGGTCTTCCGGCTCAGTCTGCCGAAGGGCAAGTCGAGTATTCGCATCGCGATGTCCGTCAACCAGGCGGGCGCGGGCTACCTCGGCGGCTACAGCCCGACGATCACAGTTCGGCGCCGCTAGGGGTCAGTGGCGCCGGAGTACGCTGCGAGCGGCGACCTCTGACGAGGCCGCCGCTTGTGGCGCCTGCCGATCGATAAGTGTCGTTTAGCCTGCGCGCGTGCTCCCGATCGTCCTCGTCCTGCTGGACGGGCTCGGCGACCGCGCTCACGACGTTCTCGGTGGAAGGACGGCGGGCGAGGCGGCGGCGACCCCCAACCTCGACGCTTTCGCGGCGCGGGGATCCTGTGGGTTGCTCTACGCGGTTGGGCCTGGGCGGGCGCCGTCGAGCGAGGTCGCGCACTGGGCGATGCTCGGCTACCGGCCCGACGAGTTTCCGGGCCGCGCGGTCTTCGAGGCGCTTGGTAGAGGGCAAGAGGTCAGCGACGAGGATGTTTTTGCCTATGCCGCGCTGCGCCCGGCTGAGCGCCGGGAAGACGGCTGGTGGCTGACCGGCCGTCCCGACCCGGAGCGTGACGCCGAGGACGCCGCGGCGCTCGTCGCGCGTTGCGACGGGATCGAGATCGACGGGCTCCGATTCTCGCTCGAGGAGGTCTGGCGCGGCGAAGCGGTCCTGCGGATCGCCGGGGGTGCTGACGATCGCGTCACCGATACCGACGCGTTTTTCCGCGACCGCCATCCTGTCTTGCGGCCGCGACCGCTTGTTCCAGAAGCGAGACGAACGGCGCGAGCCTGCGAGGAGTGGAGCCGCGAGGTGATGCGACGCCTCGAAGGCGAGCGCTTCAACGTGATCACGCTCAAGTGGTTCGGGCGGCCTCGTCACGTGCCGACGTTTCGCGAGCGCCACGGGCTCTCCGGGAGCTTCGCCGCGGAGTCAGCCTTTCTCCGTGGTCTCGGGCGCTCGGTGGGGCTGGAGCCGATTGAGGCGAAACTCGACCTCGGACTGGTGGCGGAACGGCTCGAGGCCGGCGACGACTTCGTCTATGTCCACGACAAGCGCGTGGACGAGGCAGGCCACACGAAGGACCCTCGGGAAAAGCAGCGCGCGATCGAGACGCTCGACTCCCAGCTGGGGGCGTTGCCGGCCGAACGGGCAGTCGTGTGTGTCACCGGCGACCACGCGACTCCGGCTTCGCCCGAGGTGATCCATTCCGGCGACCCGGTGCCACTTCTGGTCGCCGGGCCTGGAGTGCGTGCGGATGCAGTCACGAGCTTCGGTGAGCTCGATTGTTCCGCCGGGATCCTCGGGCAGCTTCGCGGCCCTGATCTCATGCCGGTCCTGCTGAACGCCGCCGACCGCCCACTCTTCCTCGGTTCGAGGCCGACGCCGGACGACGGTGCAGATGGCTACCCAGACCGAGAGTTGCTCGAGCCGCTCATTTGATCCCGGCGCGGATCCGGTAACAGAGCAGAACCGGCCAGGTGCGTGTGCCGAGGACGCGAGCCGCGGTTTCGCGCAGCCGTTCGAAAGCATCGCCGACCTCGGGCGCTTGCTCGGTGAAGAGCTCCCGCGGCCCGCCGATGCTTTCGGCGAACCCGACCATTCGTTCGGCGTCGGTCTCCCACCAGCCGTGGGCGAGGAGCTCGCGCACGTAACGAAAGCGCCCGCTCGCGCTTATCTCGTCGAGATGACGATCCTTCGGCCAAGTGCTCGAGCCGGCCGGAGCCGACAGCCGCTCCCGCGCTTCCCGGCGAGTCTTCATGAGAGTCATGTGCGCCGCGTCGACCTCGGGCTCGACGAACGGCGGGACGTCGTAGTCGCAGGCCGCGAAGACTCCACCGTCCCGGAGGACGCGCGCGGCCTCGGCCAGAACCGGCTGCGGCTCCATCCAGTGAAACGACTGGAAGCTCGTGACGAGATCCGCGCGGCCGGCCGGCAGGCCCGTGTCGGCGCCATACGCCTCGACATAGCGGATGTTCGGCTGTTCAGTGGACTTTCGGGCGCGCTCGAGCATGCGCGGATTCGGCTCGACTCCGAACACCTCGTCGGCGCGCTCGCCCCAGGCCCGGGTTGCGAGGCCGGTGCCGCAGCCGAGGTCGACGACAAGGCGTGGCCGCTCGACGCCGGCCGCGAGCGTGAGCACGTCGAACAGCCCGGCTGGGGGCGACGGGCGGTACCTGTCGTAGACGTTTGCGAAGCCTTCCTCGAGGTATCCCGAGCGCCCGATCAGCTCCTGCGAAAACGTGGACATGGACCAGCGATCCTAGTACCCAGGGTAGGCTGACTCGCGTGCACGTCGAGTCGACGACGACGGCCGGGCGGTCGCGTTCGTTTGCCCTGCAGCCGGTCTGGTTCTTGCGATTCGCCGTGCTCGAGCTCTTCGCGCTCTGGGTGATCGTGGCCACGGGCGCAGCTGTCCGCCTGACCAGCTCCGGCCTGGGCTGCCGCCACTGGCCAGGCTGCGAGGCCGGCCACCCGCTCCCGGCCAAGAACTACCACGCCTACATCGAGTTCGGAAACCGGGTGGTCGGCGGCGTGACGATCCTGATCACGTTGCTCGTCGCGGTGGCGTGTTTCTGGACGCCGCTCGGACGCCGGGCCAAGCAGCTCGCGGTCGCGCTGTTCGTCGGGACGCTGGCCCAGGCGCCCCTCGGTTACCTGGCGGTCAAGACCGATCTGCGGTGGCCGGTTGTGGCTGCCCACCTGCTGCTGTCGATGGTCCTGCTCGCGGGGGCGGTGGTGCTCGTCTTCCTCGCTTCCGAGGGGATCACCGGGCGGGCCGAGCCGATTGTCCCGCGTGAGCTCCGGCTCTTCGGCACCGGCGTGGCGGTCGCGGGGCTGGCGCTCGTCGTCAGCGGTGCGCTCGCAACGGCCGCGGGCCCGCACTCCGGCGGCGGCACAACCCAGGTGCACCGGCTCGCCAGCTTCCAGCCGGTTCTCTACACACATGCGGGCGTCGTGGCGGTCTTCGGCTGCACGTTCCTGTTCCTGCTCGGCTACCTCGCCGCGCGCCGGTCGCGTTCGCCGCGGTTGTTCTCGGCGGCCCTTGCGGTGCTCGCGGTCCTGCTCGTGCAGGTCGGCCTCGGGGAGCTCCAATACCGATTGCACCTGCCCTGGTACCTCGTCCTGGTGCACGTCGCAGTCGCAGCGACCGCATGGGCGTGCATCGTCGCACTGACTTTTGCGTTCTGGCGACCGCCTGCCTGGCTTGCGTCAGGCCATGCGTAGACTTCGGAGATGGAATCGGAGCTTCGAGTCTCCGCCCGGCCGGAGCTCACACGGCCGGTCCTCGTAGCCGCGTTTCGCGGGTGGAACGACGGCGCCCAGGCGGCCTCGCTCGCGGCGGGCTACCTCGCCAAGCTCTGGGGCGCCGACCAGATCGCAGACATCGATCCGGAGGGTTTCTTCGATTTCCAGGCGACCCGGCCGCACGTTTCGCTCGTCGACGGGATAACTCGCCAGATCGACTGGCCCGAGACGGCCTTCTATCGCGCGAAGCCTCCGGGTCTCGAGCGCGACGTCGTGCTGCTGCTCGGGATCGAGCCAAACGTCCGCTGGCGTACGTTCACCGATCTGGTCGTCGGTCATGTCCAGGAGCTGGACATCGAGCTCGTCGTCACGCTCGGGGCGCTGCTCGCCGACGTGCCGCACACGCGTCCCTCGCCGGTGACCGGCAGCGCGTCCAATCAAGAGCTCGTCAAGGAGCTCGGACTCTCGACCTCCCGCTACGAGGGCCCGACCGGAATCGTCGGCGTGGTTCACGACGCCTGCAACAAAGCCGGCATCCCCTCTGCAAGCCTCTGGGCTGCGGTACCGCACTACGTCTCGCTGACGCCGAGCCCGCGGGCGGCCTCAGCGCTGTGCGATCGGCTGGGCACCCTGCTGGGGACCGAGATCGACACGGCCGAGCTCGACCAGGCCGCCGAGACGTACGAGGAGCAGGTCAGCCAGGCCGTCGCCAGCGACGAAGAGACCTCCGCGTACGTCGAGGAGCTCGAGCACCGGGCAGACACCGTCGAGGAGGACTTCGAACTGCCCTCCGGGGATGCTCTCGCGGCCGAGCTGACGCGCTACCTGCGCGAACGTGAGGCCGGTAACGGCGAGTCCGGCCCTCGCGGGCCGGCCAGTTAGCTGCAGCGAGTTCGGCGGGCCCGGACGTCCTTTGGCCGGCGTCGCTAGCGAACGCCTCGGCTAACCAAACGTAAACGAGTAGACCGAGACGCCGGGTGTGAAGCTCAGCCGAAGCTGGGCGTCCAGCAGCTGCGGTCTGGTCACCACCGGATAGAGCCGGTTGATTCCTTCGACCATGATCGCCGGGAGCTTGTGGCCGTCCACCGAAACGCCGACTCGGCCGCGGCCGCCCATCACGAGGTAGACATCTTTCGCGTGGAAGTGGAGCGCGAGCTCCGCATTTCGTCCCGCCGTCGTGTGCTCGGGGCCGAGCCGCCAGCGGCCCGACAACGCCCAGCCGTTCTGCGTCACGTTCTTCGGCGCCCGGTAGTCCGTCATTCGGTCGGGCCGCGGAGGGGAACCGGCGTAGTTCGCCAGCTGGTGGTCGTAGCCGAGGTAGGTCTCGGGTGTGGTCAGCTCGGTCGGGGTCATGTCGGCCAACTCCGCCTTGGCGGGCCCGGGCTCACCGAGCAGCTGGCGGATCAATTGCTCGGTCCGGCCGTATTCGCCCTCGCCGAAATGCTCGTTCCGGATGTGCCCCTTCTTGTCGATCAGATATTCGGCCGGCCAGTACTGGTTGCGGTAGGCCTTCCAGGTCGCATATTTCGGATCCAGTGCGACCGGCCAATTGACGCCGAGCTGCTTCGTCGCAGCGCTGACATTGTGGGGGACAGCCTCGAACGCGAACTCTGGTGTGTGGACGCCGACGATCTCCAGCCCGGCAGCCCGATAGTCCTTCCACCAGGCCTTCAAGTGCGGCAGCGTTCGCAGGCAGTTGATGCAGGAATACGTCCAGAAGTCGACCAGCACAACCTTGCCGCGAAGCTGCTGGATCGACAGCGGCTTCGAGTTGAACCAGTCGGTGATTCCGGTGAAGCCGGGCGCGGCGCCGAAGTCGGCGAGCTTGCTCTGCTCGCGGTGACAGCTGCCCGTCAGGCGTGTCTGCACTGCGCAGCTTTTTTCGATTTGGTCGGCCAGGCCCCAGGAGCCGACATTCGCGAGCGAGCGGTCGACGTGAAACGTGATCAGGAGAGCGGTCACTGCGATCAACGCACCGAGGCCGGCCCGCACCTGGCCTGCATGCGCGCGGAAGACCCGAATCCCACCCGATGCGCGCCTGCCGCCGTAGGCGACCGCCAGCATCGGCAACGCGATGCCGATGGCGTAGGCGAATGCCATCGCGTCGCGCTCGCCACTGCCGACGCTCGCCGATCCGGTGATGATCGACGCGAGGATCAGGCCCCCGCAGGGCACGAAGACGAGCCCGAGTGCCAGTCCGAGCACAAAGCCGCCGCCCAGGTCGCCTCCGGGCCTTCGGCTGAAGCGGGCGAGCGGACGCTCGAGCGCCTCGCCCAACCGGGGCACGAGCAGGGTCGCGGCGACGATGAAGAGCAGTGCGATCGAGATGTTGCGCAGCAGGTCCTGGGGAAGGTGGAGCTGCCGAAGCAACCACGACACCGCGAGGAGTGAGCCGGTGAAGCCGACGACGACCCCCGCGATGATCGCGAGCGGGCGCCGGCTGCCGCCGCTCGCTCCGCCTGCGAAGACGATCGGCAGGACAGGGAACGCGCAAGGTGAGACGGCGGTGATGACGCCGACCAGAAAGGCGACCCCGAGCAACAGAACCACGTCGTATGGTCCTTCGCGGAATCCAGGCGTTACGGTTCTTGTGCAGGCGTCGGCGCGGGTTCAACCGGCTCGTTCGCCGGCGTTCCGCCGTCCTGTGAGGCCTGCGGCTGCTGCTGCCCGTTCTGCGTCTGCTGCTGGGTCGTCTGCGACTTCTTCTTGCGCCGCCGGCGCCGCCGCCGCGACCGCCCGCTCGGCTGCTTGGGCGCGGGCAGGTTCTCCGCCAGCCCCTGCGCGACCTCCTGAATCGTCCCGAGCCGCTCGCGGGCGGCGTCGATCAGCTGGTTCGCCCGCGGCGTGTAACCCTCGGCCGAGGCGAGCAGAGCTGCGCCTACCTCGAGCGGCTGGTCTCTTGCCGCGTTCACGAGCTTCGCCGCGTTCTCCTCGTGCCTGTGGCCTCGCGAGTTGGCGAGGGCGCCCAGCAGGCGCTTCGCCTCCGGGAATTCTGCGCTCGCGCGCCGGTCCTGCACCTTGCGGGTGGCGCGGGCGAGCCGCCAGGTCCAGCGGCCGAGAATCTGTTCCGGAGCGTCAGCCTTTCCCTCGCCGATCGCTCGCAGGAGGATGCGGATCCCCTGGACGCGATCCTTTTCCCAGGTCGGCGCCTGTGTGATCAGCGTGACCAGATCGTCGAAGTCGGCGCGCTCGACGGTCATCGAGACCCGGTCGGCGAGCGCGGTCATCCGCAGCCGGCGGTTTGGATTCTCCGCGGCGCAGGTCGCCAGGAAGGTCTCCATCGCTGCTTTCGAGGCGCCTCCTTCGACGAACTTCTTGGCGAACTCGACCCGCTCGTCGAAGCGGACATTGCGGCCTGCGATGGTGGCCCAGTAGCGCTGCTCGTCCTCGTCCAGGAAGCGCGGATCGACGCGCTGCCACTCGCGCGTGATCACGCCGAGCCGCCGCTTCACGTCGGCGGTCACCGGCACGAGCCAGGGCGCCGGCGAGAGCTTGCGCCGGGCGCGCCGCTGCTGGCGCCGGCGGGGTGCCGGCGTGACGCGGGCGCCCTCGCGGTAGAAATCGGAGTCGAGCAGGCTGTGCAGCGAGACGACGCGTTCGTTGTGCGTCGCCGCCTTCGGGACGAAGTCGACCACGACGCCGGCCTCCTTACGCGGATGCATGCGCATGATCCGGCCGATCCGCTGCTGGTAGACGCGCCTGCTCGCGGTGGGCGCCAGGTGCATGCAAACGGTCGCCCGCGGTGAGTTCCACCCCTCCGCGAGCAACATCGCGTTGATCAGCACGTCGATCTCGCCGCGTTCGTAGGCGGCAAGGATCTCCGCCAGCTTCACCGGCGGCGTCTTGCCGCTGACCGCCTCGGCCTTGAGCCCGGCGGCGCGGAACTCCTTGGCCAGGTTGTAGGCGTGCTCGACGCCGGCCGCGTAGACGATTCCCGGCGTCGAGTCGAAACGGTCGCGGTAGAGGCTTGCAGCGGCCTGGTTCAAGGCTTGGTGGTCGAGCGCCTGCGCCAGGGCCCGCTCCTCGAAGTCGCCGCCGACGATCGGCACGGTGTGGATCGCAGCGGCGGGCGGAACCCGCAACGAGCGCAGCGGCGCGATCAGTCCGCGCCGGGCAGCGTCTCCGAGCGGGAGATCGTCGACGGAGGCCGGGAAGACGTCGGAGACCTGCTTGGCGATCAGCTGCTCCGTCGCGGTCATGCCGATGTAGATCGGGTTCGTGAAGCTGCGGATCGCCGCACTCGTCTTCTCGCCGAGCGCCGTGTGCGCCTCGTCGGCGATCACGAGGTGGTACGCCTCCGGGTTCAGGTCGCGCCAGTGCCGCGCGAACCACGCGTAGGTCTGGATGGTGAGCGGGTTCGGCTTGGGAGGCTCTTGTCCGGTTTCGATGGCGTCCACGATGCGGTCGCTGTAGCCCTCGCTCGTCAGGTCACGGTTGAACTGCGAGACCAGGAGCCGGCGGTGGGTGAGGATGAGAACGCCGAGCGTGCGTGCGGCTTCGACGAACCCCGCCGCAGCGATCGTCTTGCCCGAAGCTGTGGGATGCCGGAAACGGAACCGGCGGACCGCGCCCGGATCCTCTTCGGGCGAGAGGGGGGCCGGGAGCTCGTCTCCGTCGAGCTCGACCGCCGCGGCCGGCTCGAGCTCGTCTTCGTCCTCCTCTTCGGCTTCGAGGTCGGCGTACGCACCGTTGCCGTTGGCGGGCTCGGGTGCGGCCTGAGCCGCGGCGATCAGCTCGGTGAGCATTCCGGCCAGCGCGTCGATCTGGTGGCGGCGCAGCTCGGTGCCGGAAGCGAGCCGCGGCGGGCGGTCCGAGAGCACTCGCTCGAGGCCGAGCATCAGCGCGTAGCGGCGCTTCCACTCGTAGGAGGGAGCGTCCCGGCCGGCGTCCATCTCCTCGACCGCGTGGTCGAGCGCGAGCCTCCGCGCGGTGCCTGGAGCCAGTACGACGGCAGGGTCTTCGTCGGCGCGGAGAAATGGCTCTCCGGCCCAGTCTTGGGCGCGGGCGGCGGCCTCGGTGAGGCCGTTAACC
>Ga0207693_10004555_pt1 | contig 11699 bp, 8 predicted proteins | sample LARL81metaG_FD_184347 | JGI IMG/M metagenome (GOLD analysis project Ga0207693, IMG submission 184347) | Corn, switchgrass and miscanthus rhizosphere microbial communities from Kellogg Biological Station, Michigan, USA - LAR L8-1 metaG... | ecosystem: Host-associated > Plants > Roots >...
GTGGTGATCGCAGAAGCGGACGATCTTGAGGAGGCCTACCGGAACATCCTGAACTACGCCGAGTGGATCGAGTACGACACCAAGCCGTACCTGACGATCGAGCAGGCCGTGCCCCACATCATCGACTACATAAGTTGACGTAGCTCGCGCGGGGCGAGCGCCGGCCGGTCCACCGCGGCGCGACGGTAACGCGCCTCGGGAGGACCTGTCGAAAACGCTCGCTCGCCAGAGCGCCGAGGAGGCTCATAGCTCAAGAGCCGGGGGTTCCGTCAAAGCCGAGTGTGTCGCTCCCACGAAAAACGCGGCAGCCCGCCAGGAGCCGAAATCAATCGCGCAGACAGCCGCTCCGATCGATTTCCAACACCCTCGGAAGGCGAAAGCAATCATCGAATCGAGCGCCACCCGCGCCGGGCGAACGTATGCGCCTTGTCGCCGATGGGATCACCAGCTCCGATGCTGCTCCCGAGACGAAAGCGAAAGCGCGCGCGATGGTGCGCCGCGCGCGCAATCCGGCATAGATTCGCCCTGTCATGACGTTCCAGGAAGCAATCGATCGCTTGCACCGTCGGCCCCGGGCGACCGCCGCTTGGTCTATCTCGACCAATGGGCGCTGTCGGGCATGGTGCGCGACGCGCTCGGCTTCGCGGGACTCCTCGGCCGGCTGCAGGAAGGAGTAGACGCTGGCGCCGTCATCTGCCCGGCCTCGCATGAGCATCGCAGCGAGTCGACGTTGGCCGACCGGGGGTTGTGGGCCGCGCTCGATGAGCTCGCAGACAAACTCTCGCTCGGTATCGAGTTTCACCCGCGCGAGGAAGTGGAGGCGCATGAGCTGGCCGCTGCCGCTTCTGAGTTCTCCAGGTGCAGACCGCAGGGCGAGCCCTGGGAGGAAGCGTTCACGGCGAATCCCCACACGCCGCGTGATGAGCTGTTCACGGAGTTCTTCGGAGGGCAGATCCGTGTGCGTGCTGTCCTCCCGCCCACGGAGTTAGAACAGGATGAAGTCACCCGGCAGAACGTGCTGAACGGATGAACGAGGCGTATGAGGAGCTGCGCCGGGGGTGCTTCTCGTATGAGGAGCTCGCCGAGGCCAACCTGCAGAAGATCTTCGATTGGAAGCTCGGGCCACTTCTCGACAAGCCGGGGTTCTCGCGAGAGCTCGCTCTCGCTCGGCGTAACCTCGGGGTGGACCCGTCCGCATTGACCGTCGGCCGTATGCAGACGCTCGTCAACCGGCTAACGATGGTGACCGAGCTCACCGAGCGGTATCCCGCCATCAACGAGCACTCTCAGGACTTCCGCGGCTCTGAGGCACTTCGCTGCGTGCCGACGCTGCGCTGTCCCGCGCTATTGCGGGCCGCGCTCACTACCGCTCGCAACCGGAAGGCTCGCCCTGGCGACGAGCTTGACGTCGAGCATCTCATTCGTGGGCTCTCTCGCTGCGATATCGCGACCGCGGACAGGTCGATGGCTCACCTAGTTCGCGAGCGCAAGTTAGTTCCTCAGGGGTGCCAGTTAATTTCTGGGTCCGAGGGCCCTGACGGCATCATTGCCGCGCTCGACGCCTGGGTGCTGTCGGAACCGACGTCGTAAGGGGTTCTGGCGCAGCACCGCTTGTACGTCCGGCCACAAGCGATCGCGCGGCGTCTGCGTCGGCGAGGCAGTCTCTCGTCGCCTTTGCACTCGTGCGCTTCGCCTCGCCCCCGAGAACGAATGCGATCGTGGCAGCGTCATCGTGCCGGCGATCGCGTTCGTCGCGAGCACTCGTCCCGTGGCCGGCGCTCGTCCGGTGGCCGGCGCTCGTCCGGTGGCCGGCGCTCGTCCGGTGGCCGGCGCTCGTTATAACTCTCGCTGGTACACCCCAGCGCCGTGGTCGCCGCGATCGCCGTGCGGAGCAGGTGTCCAGTATCTGGGTTCAGAGGTCGTCCGGCGCGACGGCGACGAACGAGTGGTGGTCTTCGACTCTCGGGCCCCGGGCGCGGGGCTGCGACCACCGCAGACGCACAGCGGTTTCGGTGAGCTTGACACCCAGGATCGACCGCTACCTGAGGTGGAGCAAGCGCTAGGGCACCGACTTCAGGTGGACGGGCGGCAGCGCCTCGATCTGCTCCTTCGTCAGGTCGACGCGGATCTCCTGATCCCGGCGGGTCATCGCACCGATCGGAATCGCGACCTGCTTACGGCCCCATAGGTGACCCTCGGCGAGCAGCACCTGGGTCACATGCAGATCGGCCGGGTCGACGATCAGCCCCGCGACCGAGCCAATGAACCCGTCGGAGGCGTGCACCGGGTCACCGCGTCGCACCTCCACCTCGCCGACCGGGACCCGGTCAGACGCGATCACGTCGTGCTGGGGCCGGTGTCCGTACGCGATGTCTCGCATCCCGCCGCCGACCACGCCGGCGCCCACATCGAGCTCGTAGTGAGGCGAGTGATAGGCCTGCCCACCGCCGTAGCCGGTCGGGTCGTCTATCGGCAGGAAGTTGAGCTCCTCGCCCTCATCCAAGCCCAGGAACTGCGCGACAGTGCACTTCAGCAGGATCGGATCGCCGTCCGATTCGACGATCTCCAGCGGAACGAGCCGCCCGAACCCCCGGTGGTGGCCCGGCTTGACGATCAGATGCGTCAACGCTCGAGCGACCGGATCGATGATCACGCCCGCCAGCTTGCCGCACGTCCCATCCGTCCCCGCGACTTCAGTCCCGATCCAAAAGCGTTCGGCGTTTCCGGCAGCCGGCATTGACGCGAGTCTACCCCTGGCGCAGCGCGCTGCGGCGGGCGAGGACGTGGAGTTGGCAGCGGCGCTCCGGCGTCTGTCGATGATTGCAGCCCGGCGTGCCCGCGCGCTCGAGGGCTAAGCGAGATCGTGGGGCAGGTGGAGCGCGTCGTTCGTCGGCTAGGCCGGTTGGGTCTGGGCCGATGTCAGGCGTTCGACGCTCTGCCCCGGCGAAGGCTTCCCTGGGTTCTAGGTCGTGCACGGGGCCGTGCTCGACCTATGCCCTCGATGGGACCCGCCGGGTCCGTGGCGGGTCCATCAGGTTCGCTTTGGCCCATCGGCCGACGTCACGCCCGTACGCATAAGACCTCGATGGGATGCAGGGATTTCGTGGCTGTCCGTTACGCCGAGCGAACACCGTTGCGGCTCCAACCTTCCATGATAAGGACGGGTCGCCGGTTCGAGGTCGGCGGGGCCCTTAAGCAGCGCGGCGCCGGGGTAGGAGCAGGCGAGCTGGCCGCGCAGCTGGGTGGCCAAACCGCCCTGTGCGTGCGCTAGACCGTCGCGCGCTCCATGTATCGCACTTAACTAACTGCGTAGTCCGATAGCTGCCGGCCTTGAGCACCTGGACGTAGCGGCTGTCGGTACCCGCGCCTCCTATGTCGCGCGCGCTTTACCAGTGCGAGAGCGCAACTTCTGGCTCGTTCTGACGTTCTCGATCAATGGCGCCGCCGATGGTCCGGGGGCGGATGACTCCGGTGGCGCCAAGCAAAAGAATTGGCCCCCCGCGGAGTCCTTCCGCGGGGGGACCGGTGCGCGCCGCGGGGGCAGCGGCGCGCGGGTGACTCACGATACCGAGCGCAGAAGAGCACCCGATGACGGCATGGGGCGCCTGGTGCAGGGTTGGCTGTCAAAATCGGCGCGGCCGTCAGCCAGCGGGATGTGCCTACAGGGCCAACCGGGCGTTATCGCCTCGCGGTCGGGCCCGCGATAGCCGACCGTCTGCGATCCACGGCCACCCGTACGATCAGCTGCCATGCTCTAACTCCAACAGCTCATGCAGTCCATCGACGGCCGCATCGAGCAGGTCCACTCGGAAATCTCATCGCTTGAGGCCGCACGGTCGGCGTTGACGGCCAACGGCGCCGCTCCAATCGAGTCTTCGACGGCCGAATCGCGGCCGAAGCCGAATAAACGTCGCCGGCAAAGACGGAGAGAAAGCCCTTGGCCAACAGCGACGGCATGACCACCGCGGACCTCGCCAAACGAGCCGGCGCGGGTCGTGATCAGGTGCTCCTGTTGTTGCGCGAGCTCGAGCAGGCACGCCGCGTGCGCCGCACAGGCCAGCGCCGCGCAACCCGCTGGCACGCCATCACCGATGAGGACAGGATCCGCGAGCGAGCCGCGGAGCTCGCCAGCAGCCGAAACAGCCGCACCCGAGGCTGATTTCAGCCCTCCTGCATCCACATCGCGGCGTTGACTGCACTGTCGGCCGTGGGAGCTTCGGCGCCGCTCGCATCTCGGGGAGCGGCCGCACTTCTGTTGTTGTGGCTGCGATCCGGGCCCAGCGCTGTAACGATGGGGACAGCACGACGCACCACCGGTGGGCGAGCCTTGTCGTGGCAGATCGCTCGTCCGTCGTCGTCACCGCGGACCGCCCCTGCGTGCGCCCACGCTCAAAGGGATCCTCAAGACGAAAGTGATGACGCGGCTGGATGCCGCATGGCGTGAACCTTGGCCGGGCGCGGCAGACTGCCGGCCGCATCAACAGGCGGTTAGCGCCGGAGGAGGCTTCCGAGCAGCCCGCCGCGTCGGCGGCGCACAGTCGTATGCTCCGGGCGGCCACCCGGGGGCGTGGACTCGGTCGCCGTCGCGGGACCTGTGTCGCCGGCGACCGGCTGGTCCGCGGTGCCCGCGGTGTCCCGCTCGGCCACCGGCGCGTCCGCTGCGCCCGCCACGTCGCGCTCGGCACTGGGCTCGCCGGGGTCTCCCGCGGCGTTGCGCTCAGCCTCGGGCTCACGCGCCGCTGCCTCGTCCTCCGCCACATGCTCCCGATGGCGATGCTCCGCGGCCACAGCGCCAGCCGCTCCCGCTCCGATTACCGCATCGCGACCGAGGTGGTGCTGGCGCGTGCCGGCGTCGGCCGGCACAGCATCACCTTGCGCAGCGCCGCTCGCACCGACGGGGTCGCCCGCAGCGTCTTCCTCGTCGACGTGCTTGCGGTGATGACGCTCCGCAGCGGCAGCCGCACCCGCAGCTCCCGCTCCGATTGCCGCGTCGCGACCGACGTGGTGCTGACCCGTGCCGGACTCGGGGCGCGCTGCCTCACGATCGGTCATCGGCTCTCCGGTCTCGTCGTAGGCGGTACGGTCCCGGGGCCCGGGCAATGTGCCAGCTCCGGCGCTCACGCCAGCCGCGGCCCCACGTCCGCGCCTCGAGGCCGCGACCTCCTCCTCCTCGACCACCCGGAACCGCGGGAAGGCATAGCCGGCCAGCGCCGCGATTACCACACCGAGACCGGTGTGATACGTGAGCATCTCGAGCATCTGGATGTTCGCCGAGCCGTGGCCCGCGCCCTGCGCACCGCCGGCATGCCACAGCTGGCTGATCTCGGGGCCGATCGCGAACCAGATGCCGCCGGCGAGCGCGAGCAGTGCGCCGAGGCGCGCGCTGGCCCGGGGTCCTGCGCCCACGAGGATCAGCCCGCCGAGCACGGTCGCGACGCCGGGCAGGACGTCGAGGTACAGCCGCGCCGTGGTCCATGTCCAGGCCTTGTCCGGGCCCAAGGCGAAGTGGAAGTAGTGACCCACAAACGGGACGAGGCCGCCCCATACCCCAAGGACCACCAGCAGCAGGCCCGTCGTGCGTGTACTGGTGCTGCGCATCGCTCTCCTTCTCCGAAGTTCCAATACGTAGTGGTTCCCGGTCCGGAGAGGATCGAATCCGCCAGCCGAAAGCGAGTCGCCCTCGGGGGACACCACCGTCACCTAAGTTGCCGCGCCGGGGCGCCCCGTTTCGGGCGGCGCGCGGCGCCAGTCGCACCCACCCGCGCACTGAGCTAGCCGGCGCCTGTCGGTATCACAGCGCTAAGCCGCCTACGCGATCGCGCGAAAGCCGTTCGGTGATGGCACGTCGCTACACATGAGCGGGGGCGCTGTCGCTGCCGGCGCAAGTGCGGGTCGACCCCACCGGGCCGGCGCGATCGACGCCCAAGCCATCGAATACACAAGTAGTACTGCGCTGGCTAGTTGCCATGGTGTCGGGGGACGGATGTGCTCGACCACGCTGAGGGTCGTCCGGGGCGCCGGCAGTCCTCGAGCAAGTCGCAGGTGGCGAGCTGTTCCGCGACGGCGTCATCGGCGTAGAGGAAGTCGCGCTCGGGCGTGCCGTCGGAGCGGATGACGGGGTGTGCTGGCTCAGTAGCGGCCAGGACTGCGTTCGGCATCGGTCGAGAAAAATCAAAATCCCCGCCGCCGCACACGTTCGCGACGCGTGTCACTGCCACCGGCTAGCCGAACGTGTGTCAGTAGGAAATGCCAGCAGGTCCGGTCGCGGCTTTGGAGACGTCGTAAGGATGCCGCGGCTCGAACGTGGTGCTGTCGCGGTGAGGCGGGTCGTCATGGGCGCCGTAAACCTTGTCGGAAGCGGCGACGAAGTTGCGCTCGATGCCGAGGTAGCGGTAGGCACCGGCGCGTCACCCACGTCGCCGTGAGCAAGGTTGACCAGCCGAATCGGTGCTCTCCAGGACGAGTGCCGAGGTGCCGCGGCATCGCGCTGGAGGACTGTCACTTGGGAGCCGCGGACAAGGAGGGCCTTGACCAGCCAGGCAGTCAGTTGCCGACTAAGCCGTAGGCGCTGGTGACAAACCCGCCGGGCAAGTGACCTTCTTGCGACCGTCAGCGTGGATTGACAAGTGAACAGGAATTATGTTCGTGCGTTTCAAATGCCGGGCGCGGGAAAGCCTTGCATCAGAAGTCACGACGGAGTGAGGGAGGGACGATGGGTTCAGCGCGCGTAAGCGGCCGGATGATCTATTTCTTTGGCGCTCTGGGCGGTGTTCTGTTCGGTTACGACACCGGTGTCATCTCGGGAGCGCTGCTCTTCATTCCCAATGACTTTAAGCTCACGCCGTTCCTCCAGGGCGCGATCGTGGCTGGGCTCCTGCTGGGAGCGATGATCGGAGCGGCTCTTGCGGGGCGGCTGTCGGACCGGCTGGGGCGCCGGCGTTTGATCATCATCGCTGCTGTCGTGTTCACCCTCGGTGCGCTGCTGGCGGCGCTGGCGCCCACCGTCTGGGTACTGATCGCGGCGCGCGTAATTATCGGCCTCGGCGTCGGCTCGGCCGCGCTCGTGGTGCCGCTCTACCTGTCGGAGATCGCTCCCACCGAGGTGCGCGGAGCGATTACCTCGCTCAACCAGATGATGATCGTGTGCGGCATCCTGGCCGCGTTCGTCGTCAACGCGATCCTGGCATCGTCCGGTGACTGGCGACTCATGTTGGGGCTCGCGGCGGTGCCGTCGATCATTCTCCTCGTGGGCATGCTGTTCATGCCAGAGACGCCGCGCTACCTCGTACACGCCGGAGAGGAGGAGACAGCTCACAAGGTGCTCGAGGACCTGCCCGGCGACGAACGGCCTGAGGAGCGGATTGGGGAGATCCGAGAGGTCGACTCCGAGGAAGAGGGCCAGACGGGTCTCGCAGCGCTGTGGCAAGCCAAATGGGTGCGCCCGGCGCTCCTGGTCGCCACGGGGCTGGCCGTGTTCCAGCAGCTGGTAGGGATCAACACGATCATTTACTACGCGCCCACCACACTGACCAATGTCGGCTTCGCCAAGACGAGCGCGATTTACGCGAACCTGATCATCGGTGTGATTAACGTAGGGATGACGGTGATCGCGATCAAGATCATCGATCGGGTCGGCCGCAAGCCGATGCTGTTCGCCGGCGTGGCCGGCATGGTGGCGAGCCTGCTGGTGCTCGGGATCTCGCTGTCCGCGCTGCCCACGCCGCACCATCCCGGCGATCCGGCGGCGATCATCACACTCGTTTGCCTGACGACCTTCATCGCCTCGTTCGCCGCCACCTGGGGCCCCGTCGTGTGGGTGATGATCCCCGAGGTGCTGCCGTTGAGCGTCCGCGGCACCGCGATGGGCGTGGCCGTGTTTGGCAACTGGGCGGCCAACTTCGCGGTCTCCCAGACCTTCCCGCCGCTGCTCAAGGCGCTCGGGCCCGGGACGGTGTTCCTCGGCTACGCCGCTCTTGGGCTGCTCGCCGGCGTGTTCGTGAAGGCGTTCGTGACCGAGACCAAAGGTCGAAGCCTGGAGGAGATCGAGGGCGACCTGCAGCGGAGGGCCGGCCGGCGAAGCCGGCGCGGCGCGCCGCAACGGCCCGCGGTCTCCCGCTAGGGAAATAATCCAGGTCGTTGGGATTAGGTCGCCTGCTGATTGGGCGCAGATCGCCGCGAAAATGACGGTGCTGACCGATCCGACGCGTCAGATCCACCCGGAGTTCGCGGGATACGTCGGGCACATGGTGTCCACCGGCGAACCCGTCATGCGACCCGGCGTCCGGATCTGACGCCGACCAATGGTTTCGTCCGCTGCCAGAGCGCGTCGGCAAGCAACTCGCAGGTGGGCGCAGATCTGGCCGCGACGGACGGGAGCCCGGCAACGGACTGGCAGCCGGGTCGTGCGCACGGCGCGGATCGAATGAGTGCAGGTGTCGAACGACGGACAGAACTGGACGACGGCGCCATGGTGACCGGAGGCCACGCGACCACGACGTCGTGCACTTCGCCGCGACGTCGGCGAGCTTCGTGCGTGTCGCGATCGACTCCCGGCGACATCGGAGCGCCGCTGCTCGAGGAGTTGACAGTCACAAGTTAGGCGAGTGAGGTCGCGATCGGAGGAGGCAGAAAAAGTCATGTTCAAGCGTGCTCGTGTCTGTTGGTGGCGCCGCTTCTATTTGTGCGCCGCATTCGCCGTGGGCGCAGTCCCGGCATTTTCACTCAGCGTCATTTTCCCGGCCACGGCGGGCGCCGCGACGTCAACGACCTCGATCTCGACGTCGCAGTTCGTCAACCAGTTCGACGCCGAGCCGTATGTCGGCAACGGCTACTTCAGCCAGCGCATCCCGGCGGCGGGAATGGGCCTTCTCACCGGGCTCGGGACGATCGGCTGGCCGCTCGGCACGCCGCGCTACACCGAGGCGCTAGCCGCGGGCGTGTACGCCAAGACGAACGCTTCGGTTGGGTTTTATCCCGACGAGACCAAGCAGGTGATCGCGCCGATTCCGACGTGGTCGACGCTGACCTTCGCGACTCCGTCCGGCGAGACGTATTCGCCGGCGACCGTAGCGGCATCGCAGATCAGCGACTACAGCCAGACGGAGGACCTGGAGACGGGGACCGTCACGACGTCCGGCGTGTGGACGTCGCCGAGCGGCCGCAAGGCAAGGTTCCAGTACAGCGTTTTCACTGACCTTGCGCGCAAGCATGGGGCGGTCGTCTCGCTGTCCCTGACCCCGCAGTGGAACGGCAACACCACGGTGACCGGGCTGCTAGACGGCCAAGGCGCGACCGCGGACGAGCCGTCGGGCACGCCGCCACGGATGCAACCGGTGGCCACGGATCCGGCCGGCGTCGATCGCTCCTCGAACACAAGCCATGTCACCGCGCAAACGGTCGGGACGGGGTTCATCGTGGCCGAATCCTCGACGCTCCAGTCGTCGGTCAGCGGCACGAAGGACGCGGCTGTCGGCCTGACCCGGCCGATGACCGCGGGCGAAGCAGTCAGCTTCCCGGCTCGCGCCGGCCAGACCTACGTCTTCACTAAGTACGTCGGCGTCGTGACGAGCCGCGACTCCTCGACTCCCGCGGCAGACGCCCGGACCGCTTCGCAACAGGCCGCCGCGACAGGCGAGTCAACGCTCGCCTCTGAGAACGCCTCGGCGTGGGCAGACGTGTACCGCCAGGGCGTCACTGTGAGCGGCGACCCCGCCCTCCAGACCGCGATCAACGCGAACACGCACGACCTGTACGCGAGTATCCGCAGCGACAGCCCCGATGCGATCGGCCCGAGCGGACTCTCGAGCGACGGTTACGCAGGAATGGTGTTCTGGGACTCCGACATCTGGATGTTCCCGGCCATCCTCGCCACCCATCCTGATATCGCCCGGACGGCCGTCGACTACCGCTTCAACACACTAGCCGCCGCCGAGCACGACGCCAGCGCCAACGGGTACCACGGTGCGTTCTACCCATGGACCGCCGGTGACGACGGATACACAGGATCCGATTGCTACGGCACCACGGCCGACTCCAACGACAAGATCATCTCCGACCCGAACTTCAGCTGCAGCCAGGAGCTTCACCTCCAGGCGGACATCGCGATCTCGCAGTGGGAGTACTACGAGGCGACCGGGGACAAGGCGTGGCTCAGGGCGCACGGCTGGCGCGTCCTGCAGGCGCTCGCCCAGTTCTGGGTGAGCAAGGCGACGCCCGATCCGAACGGCGGCTACGACATCAACACCGTGCAGCCGCCCGACGAGTATCACACCGGCGTCAACAACTCCGCCTACACCAATGCAGCCGCTGCGACCGCGCTGCAGGACGCGGTCAAGGCGGCGCAGGTGGTCGGCCAACCGGCAGACGCGACCTGGACGACGGTTGCCAACGGGCTCACGCAGACCATGCCCTTCGATTCGAACCTCAACATCTACGACGAATACGACGGCTACAACGCCGTGCAGGTCAAGCAGGCCGACGTTGTCATGCTCACCTACCCCATCGACTTCCCGATGGCCAGCGGCGTCGGTCTGAACGATCTCAATTACTACGCGCCGCGCACCGACCTTCAGGGGCCAGCCATGACCGACGCGATCCACTCGATCGACGCTTCCGCGCTGAACGCTCCTGGCTGCTCGGCCTACACCTACATGCTCCGTAGCTACGAGCCTTTCCTCCGCCCACCATACGATCAGTTCGCCGAAACCCGCACCGGGCCCAACACCGGCTTCAACTTCTTGACCGGCATCGGCGGATTCCTGCAGGTCTTCGAGTACGGGTACTCCGGCCTGCGGTTCACCCCAACCGCGCTCCAGCTCGACCCGAGCCTCTCGCCGCAGCTGTCCGGGGTAGCCCTGAACAACCTGCAGTGGCAGGGGCGCACGTTCACCGTCGCGATCGGGCCGCAGTCGACTAAGGTGAATCTCACCGCAGGACCGGCGATGCCGGTGCAGGTACCGTCGGGGACGGTGACGGTGACGGCCGGACAGAGCGTCACGTTGCCGACCCGTCGTCCCGACCTTGAGCGGACCAGTGACCTCGCGCGCTGTCAGCAAGTCGCCGCCAGCTCATTCGTGCCGGGTGACGAGCCGGTGGCGGCGGTTGACGGAAGCCCGGCGACTCCCTGGGTCGCCACGAGTCCTCAGGCCACCCTCACGGTGCAGCTGGCCAAGCGCACGAACGTCTCCTCGGTAACGGTCGAGCGCGGCGGGACAGCGACAAGCTTTGCCTATGCGGTGCAGACGTCGACCGACGGCAGCACGTGGCAGACGGTCGCGACAGCCCCGGCCACCTCGACGGGGACCGATCAGTTCACCTTCAAGCCCACGCAAGCCCAGTATGTGCGGCTCGACTTCCCGGGCGCGAGCGGCGCCGACGTGCCGGACATCGACGAGGTCTCCGTCGGATAAGGAATCGGAGTAGGTCCAGACACGCTCGGGCTCGTCGTGCTGGACCTAATGGGAGGCGCCGGGCAGGCGGACGACACGCTCCGATTTCGAGACGTCCGCACGGAAGCGCCCGGCCAGCTCGGCGCCGGCGGCGCGTGGAGGCCCGGTAATAGCTGATAGTGGCGGCCTGAGCGGCCCCGTTCCGGATTCACGCGATCGCTTTGATTCTCGCGGCACCTCAGATCGCGCTATCCCTTTAGACGGTATAGAGGACCGGCTGGTTCGAGATCGAAGCTAGTCGGTACCCCCGCG
>Ga0207693_10004556_pt1 | contig 11698 bp, 12 predicted proteins | sample LARL81metaG_FD_184347 | JGI IMG/M metagenome (GOLD analysis project Ga0207693, IMG submission 184347) | Corn, switchgrass and miscanthus rhizosphere microbial communities from Kellogg Biological Station, Michigan, USA - LAR L8-1 metaG... | ecosystem: Host-associated > Plants > Roots >...
GGGAGTCTCAATCCGGAAGTCACCGGGTGGAAACGGCGATGTTCGGCTTGGCGATGTGCAGGTGGTTGCCGGCGTTGCTGAGCACGATGCGCGCCGGCGCTTCGCCCGCGGCGCGCGGAATCGAGACCGCCGCCGATTGCCCCGCCGCCAACACCGTTTCGAACCGCGCGACCGCCGCCTGGTCGGTCAGGCCCTGCTGGGTCGTCACCACCACGTGGAAGCCATCGGGCGCAGTGGTGTAGTAGACCAGGGCGGAGCTGTCCTTGTCGAACTTCGTCGCGTGAGGGGTCATGGTCGCTATATCCGCCGCCTGGGCCGCCACCACCCCCGAAACGGCGAGCGCCGTGGCCGCGAGGAGAGTCCTCATCTCTTTTCTCATCGCACAAGCCTTTCCTTTATAGGGGTAATTGCACTCATTTGTCACGCTGACAGATGGGACCGTCCTCGCGAGTGTCAAGCGGATGGAATTGCGACCTGGAACCGTATACAGGGTGTTGACGATGCAGGTAATTACCCCTACCTAGCGATAGGTCGGCGCTACTACATATCTTTGCAGGGTGATGAAAATGATGACGTTTGGAGGGGCCGTCTGGGAAGGCGGCATCAAGGACGGCGACGGCGCCATCTCGACAAAGAGCGGCGCGCTCGACAAATATCCATACGGTTTCGCCAGCCGCTTCGAGGGCAAGGCCGGCACGAACCCGGAAGAGCTGATCGGCGCGGCCCACGCCGGCTGTTTTACGATGGCGCTGTCGCTCATTCTCGGTGAAGCCCAGCTGACGGCCGAGCACATGGAAACCAAGGCCGAAGTCACGCTGGATAAGGTCGGGGACGGATTCGCCATCACCGCCGTTCATCTGACCCTCACAGCCAAGATCCCGGGGGCGGACCAGGTGAAGTTCAAAGAGCTCGCCGCCAAAGCGAAGGCGGGCTGTCCCGTATCCAAGCTCCTGAACACCAAAATCACATTGGACGCGACGCTGGCACCGTGAGCGGACCGATCGCTTACAACGCTCTACCGTTTGAAAACCAACTTGAAGAGGCAGTCATGATGGACATTCCTTATCGCTCCGCCCTGATCGTCGGCGCAGGTCCCGGCATCAGCGCATCGGTCGCTCGTGGTTTGGCGACGGCTGGTCTGAGGGTGGGCCTAGCGGCGCGCAATGTGGATAAACTGGCGGCGCTCGCCGCCGAGACCGGCGCACAAACTTTTGTCGTGGATGCGACTGACCCTGCTGCGGTCGCTCGCTTGTTCGAAGAGGCGGACACACGGCTCGGGGAGGCCGATGTCGTGTTGTACAACGCCAGTGCACGGGCGCACGGCCCGATCGCCGAGCTCGATCCGGAAGCCGTGCGAAAGGCGGTCGAAGTGTCAGCTTATGGCGGGTTCCTCGTTGTCCAGCAGGCAGTACGGCGAATGATACCGCATGGCCGTGGTGCGATCCTGCTGACTGGCGCCAGCGCCAGTGTGAAGGGATACCCGTTCTCTGCAGCCTTTGCGATGGGCAAATTTGCCTTGCGTGGTCTGGCGCAGAGCACTGCACGCGAGCTTGGGCCAAAAGGCATTCACGTTGCCCATTTCGTGATCGACGGCGGCGTGCGCAGTGCAAGGCGCCCGGATCCGGCGGATCGCCCGGATAGCACGCTCGACCCTGACGGGATCGCTCAGACGTACCTCGAGGTCTTGCGCCAACCGCGCAGCGCCTGGTCGTTGGAGGTCGAGCTACGACCATGGGTCGAGACCTTTTGAGACTGAGGTTTGCTCTAGCTCAACCGTCAACGCTTGCAAGGGCCACACTATAGGATTACGGTAGTCATACAAAGGTGGCCCGTGCGGTATGATTCGGAACACAAGGAGAGGACCCGGGCCCGGGTCCTCAAAGAAGCTGCGAAAGCGATACGGGCGGAGGGCCCGCATCGCGTGGGCGTCGCCGCCATGATGGCGAAGGCTGGGCTCACGCATGGCGGGTTCTATGCCCATTTCGCGTCCAAGGACGATCTGGTGGTCGCCGCCATGTCGCGGATGTTCGACGAGGCATCGGCCAAGTTCGATCGCCTGACGGCAGGAAAACCGCCGGCTGCGGCGTTGCGGGCCTATATCGACTTCTACCTGTCTAGGCAACATCGCGACGCTCGGGATACCGGCTGTCCTCTGCCCTCATTGTCGGCCGACTTGCCGCGCCTCGGCGTTGCGGCACGCCGGCAGTTCGCCGCCGGTCTGGCCGGTTTGACTGCGAGGGTCGAAGGGCTGCTATCAGCGCTCGGCTGGCCGGATGCCGAGATGTTGGCGAGTTCGGCGCTAGCGGAAATGGCGGGAGCCTTGTCGATGGCGCGAGGCGTGGCCGATCCGAAGCAGTCGGACGCCATTCTCAAAGCGTCCCGTAACGCTCTCAAACTTCGGTTTGGATTGGTAGAATCCGACGGAGCGAGTCGCGCTCGGAAATAGAGTGGCGCTGGTCGACGGCGCGGATTGCGCCGGAGTCCCTTGACGGAGCGGGTAGGCCCGGCCATATGTAGTATGATGATCATAATATAATTGCGAACTGCTGGACCGGCGGCTATTTCGCTGAAGAGCGTATGGGAGACGAAGGCAGGCGATGATGGCTGATACAGCGGAGTCAACACCTTATGTCGGCCAGTCGCTCCGCCGACGAGAGGACCTTAAATTCGTCACTGGCAACGGGCATTATGTCGATGACATAAAACTGCCCGGCATGCTTTATTTGGCGATCCTCCGTTCGCCGCATGCGCACGCTCTGATCGCTGGCGTGGACCTGTCGGCAGCAAGGGCGGCCGCCGGTGTGCGCCTTGCTCTCGCCGGCGCCGACCTCACTGGCAAAATCGGCTACATCAAGCCGAACTGGGTAGTACCCGGCACGGTAGTGCCGGACCGACCGGTAATGGCGGTCGACAGGGTCCGTTTCGTCGGTGAATGCGTCGCGCTCGTTGTCGCCGACACGCGCGAGGCCGCCCACGACGCACTGGAGCTCATTGATGTTGCCTATGAGGCGCTGCCTGCCGTGATCGACGAGGAGGTCGCGATTGGCGACACGGCTCCGCAATTGCACGAGAACGTTCCGCGCAATATCGCGACGTACTTCAAGATTGGCGGCGGCGATTACGCGGCGGCGGCTCGCCAGGCGGATCAGATGCTGCGCTTGCGCCTCATCAACAACCGGCTCATTCCGACCTGCCTCGAGACCCGCGCTATCCTGGCTGAGCCAGGGATCGATGGCCGGCTGACGATCTATCTGCCCAGTCAGGTGCCGCATATGCACCGACGCTGGATTGCCGAAACGGTAGGTATTCCGGAGCATCTGCTGCGCGTGGTTGCGCCGGATATCGGTGGAGGCTTCGGGGCAAAGATGCACCTCTACCCCGAGGAGCTTCTCTGTGCCTACCTCGCCCGCGAGCTGAAATGTCCTGTCAAATGGTGGGAATCACGGTCCGAAAGTCATCAGGCGACCAGTCACGGCCGTGCGCATACGGAATTGATCGAGGCGGCCTTTCGCAATGACGGCCGCATCCTCGGCATCAAGGTCGAAACGCTCGGCAATGTTGGTGCCTACCTCTCGAACATGGCTTCGGGCGGTCCCACCGTGAACACGGTGAGCTATGGGACGGGGACCTACAAGATCGAGAATTTCGAGGCCGTCTCCAAGGTGATTATCACCAATTCCGTCCCGGTCGACGCCTATCGCGGATATGGGCGACCCGAGGGTGCCTACATTGCGGAGCGCACCATTGAGGCGGTTGCCCGCCATCTCGACCTCGACCCGGTCGAAGTGAGGCGGATCAATTTCGTGCCGCAATCCGAGTTTCCGTATCGCCCTTACGGCAGCCGGTCGGTGATCTACGACAGCGGTGATTACCAGGGCTGTCTCGACAAGGCCGTCACTGCGTTCGATTACACTGGCCGGCGTGAGGAGCAGGAACGCCTGCGCAGCGCCGGGCGCTATCGCGGCATCGGCGTCGCCGCCTACACCGAGATGTGCGGCATGGCGCCGTCGCGACGCCTGGCCGCTAGCGGCTTCGACCGAGGCGGCTGGGAGAGCGCGCGGGTCACTATCGACTCGAGTGGCAAAGCGACGGTGTATTCGGGTTCCATGACCCAGGGTCACGGGCACGCGACCGTGCTTGCGCAAATCGCCGCCGATGTCCTGCAGATGCCGCCGGAGAATATAGACATCGTGCAGGGAGACACGAAACTGGTCCAAGCCGGGCACGGGACCTTCAATTCGCGCTCGATGCCGGTCGGCGGATCGAGCGTCAAGGTTTGTGCAGGGCGCATCGTCGAGAAGGCGAAGAAGATCGCAGCCGAGATGATGGAGGTCGCTGCCGAGGACCTGTCGTACGAGGGCGGCAGCTTTGTTGTGCCGGGAACAGAGATTGCGCCGCTGGCCTTCGCCAAGGTCGCGAGAATGGCGTATCTAGGCCACGTCCTGCCCGACGGAATGGAGCCGGGCTTGGACGAGACGCTTTTCTATAATCCCACTGGAATGGGAGCGCCGTCGGGCGTTCACATGGCTTATGTCGAGGTCGACCCTGATACCGGGACCGTCGAGATCCTCGATTATGTCGCCGTGGATGATGCGGGTGTGATCATCAATCCGCTGCTCGCTACCGGGCAAATCCATGGCGGCGTGGTCCAGGGGATCGGGCAGGCGCTCTATGAGGAGGTATGCTACGACCTCGAGACCGGCCAGCTATTGACAGGGTCACTGCTCGATTACGCGGTGCCGCGAGCAGATTCGCTCCCCGCCTTCAGATCGCAGTTCCAGGAGACCCCCTCCCCCACCAACCCGCTCGGGGTGAAGGGGATCGGCGAGAGTGGCTCGATTGGCGCGCCCCCGACGATCGTGCACGCCGTGCTCGATGCACTGGCTCCGTTCAGTATCGCGCATCTCGACATGCCTCTCACGCCGCAAAAGCTCTGGGCCGCAATCCAGAAGGCACGCGGCGGAGCCGGAGCCGTTAATCCCCAGCCAGTCGCCTGATCCCTCTGTTCCAATCGCTGTAATGGGGGCTTTTATGCCAGATCCGGTTATCATCCAGCGGACAACTCAGGTCGAACACATCAAAATCGAGTCCGAGAAGTCCTTTTCAGACGTACGGACTGCGCTTGAAAGCTTGGTTCCACAGCTCGACGCCAGGATCTTCGTGCTGTTGCAATACGGTGAAAGCGACCGCGCCAGAAAAGAGCTGGAGCGTGGTCCGGAGCTTTCGATCTTCGGCAGCAGAGATCATGGCGGATTGCTGCAGATCACTGGCCAGCCACGCAAAGCGGCGCAGTACGACATAGGTAATCCGCTGACTGCCACGAGGATGACGCAGCACCAGCTGCCGGCTTCGCTATACGCGCCGCTGCGCGTCGTGCTGTACGAGAGCGACGCTGGCCGCGCGACCTTCGAATATGACCGGCCCTCTTCGCTCTTTGGACAGTTCGGTGACGAGCGCGTCACAGCAGTCGCACGCGAACTGGATGCCAGTCTCGAGCGCCTGCTGGTCAAAGCAGCCAGCTGAAGAGGAGGAGGATGTTCATGGACGAGGATATCATAGTCCGGCGCGAGGAACGCGGGTTGATTTCGGTCCTCACTATGGAATACCGGCCGTACAATTTGCTTGGACCCACGCTAATCGGTGCGATCGCGGCCGAAGTGACTGCCGCACAGGAGGCCGGCAGCAGAGCCATCGTTCTGCGCAGCGGGTTGCGCCACTTCTCGGCCGGCGCCGACGTCAATCTGTTTGATTCGCGCATAGAGCAGGGAGGCAGGAGAGAGGCGGCGATCAGCGGCGTGGACTTCCTGAAATTGCTCGAACTGGTGCCGATCCCGATCGTGGCGAGTGTTCACGGTGTCTGCCTCGGCGGCGGGTTCGAGCTGGCGCTCGCCTGCGACTACATCGTCGTGGCGAGTTCGGCCAAGATCGGTTCGGTCGAAGTTGCGCTCGGGCTGCATCCATTGCTCGGCGGCATCCAGCGCCAGGTGCAGCGCGCCGGCGCAATGCGCGCCAAGGAGATCGCGATGCTCGGGCGGCGCTACGACGCCGCGACCTTAGAGCGCTGGGGTCTCGTCAACCTGGTGGTCGCCGACGACGCGCTGGAAGATGCGACGTTCACAATCGCCGAAGAATTTGCGCACGGGCCGACGCTCGCGCATGCGGCAACGAAGCGTCTTGTGCACATCGCCGTCAATGACGGGGTTCTCGCTGCAGACGAGGCGATGGCCGAGATCCAAAAGCCGATCTGGGCCTCGGAAGATCTGAAGATCGGGCTGGCCTCGTTCCGTGAGAATGGCCCCGGTCTCGCCAAATTCACGGGGCGCTGACATGAGCGGCCCTCTGAGCGGCATCCGTGTCGTCGACTTCTCGCGGGTGCTCGCTGGCCCCCTATGCGCCCGCACCTTGCTCGATCTCGGCGCAGAGGTCATCAAGATCGAGCCGCCGAGACCCGATGTCTCGCGTTTCGCGTTCCCCTCCACGCTGGGCATGTCGGGCTATTACGCACAGCAGAATGCCGGCAAGCGCAATGTCAGCATCGACCTCAACGTGCGCGGCGCCCGCGAGCTGGCACTTCGCCTGTGCGATACGGCGGACGTGGTTGTCGAAAACTTTCGGGCCGGAACCCTCGGCTTTTTTGGGTTGGACTACGAGACCCTGGCGGCGCGGAACCCGCGGCTGATCTACGCCTCGATCACCGGCTACGGCCAGGGTGGGCCGTGGCAAGGGCGGATGGCCTATGCGCCGACCGTCCAAGCCGAGGCAGGGTTCACCACCAACAGCATCCGCCACTACGGCGAAGCACTGGGCGAGCCGCGGACCGACAGTCTGTCGCACGCCGACGTATATGCGGGGCTGCAGGCCGCGATCGCGATTCTGGCGGCATTGCACCGGCGCGAGACGACCGGGACCGGCCAGTACATCGATGTGGCGATGGCCGCCACCCTAATGGCCGTAAACGAGCGCGCGCATGTCGATCTGAACGACGCCGATCTCGGCGCCGAGCCGGCGATCCTCGGCGCGACCGACTGCCCGTTCTTCACTGGACCGGGCGGCGAACATTTCACTGTCGCGACGAGCCTCGTCGGCTCCCGCACCTTCCCGTCATATCTGCGGGCGATGCGGCGCGCCGATCTCGCCGACGACCCGCGTTTCGCGACGGCCACCGCTCGCAGGGTGAATTTCGCCGAGCTGCATCACATCGTGCAGACCTGGATTCTGACGTTTCGCGACATCGGCGCTCTCGACGCGCAATTGGACGAGGCCAAGATCGCACTGGGTGAGGTGCGATCATTGAAGAAGCTGTCCGAGATGGAATGGGCGGAATATTGGGGCGCGGTCCAGGAAGTCTCCGACCGCAACGGCGGGACCTATCGACTGCCCGGCCGCCCCTGGCATTTCTCGCGCGAAGAACTCGTGCCGCTGGGCGACCCTGCCTTCCAGGGCGAACACAACCGCACAGTCTTCAGCGAACTCGGTCTGAGCGAAGGCGAAATCGACAGCTATATCGCGTCGGGTGCCCTGGTCGGCGCGGTTTCTCCGGAGACGGTCCCCGCGGACACGCGCCGCGACAGCACCCGAAGAGAAGATACGGCACAAGCGCTGTTTGTTTCCGCCGGCGCATCGCGAGCCTGAAGCGGGGGAACGATGGAATCGCAGGATAGCGAGACTGCAAAGTTAAGCCGGCGAGGCGTCTTGTCACTGGCAGCGGGGCGGCAGGCGCTGCGCTGCTACGCGACCGTGCGGCGATTGCGGAGTTATCTCCCGGCTCGTTTGCGGATCGGCTCGCCATTCAGCAGATTGCCGATCGCGATCCGGCCCTCCGACCGCCACTGCTTGTCGACATGCAGACGCATGTCTGGTGGCGCGCCAACGGCCCGCGGACACTGACCGATCGGGCAGAACATATTCTTAGAACCCTGGCAGGCTCGCGCGCCGCGGTCGTCGGGCGTCCAGTGCCGGTCGCCAACATGGGCCGGGTCATGTTCTTCGAGGATGTGTTGCTGGAGAGCCAGACCGATGTCGCGTTTCTCGATAGCTTCGGCATGAGGGCGGCGTTCGATGGGCGTGGATTTGTTCCCGCCGCGTGAGGCGGCATTCATTCGCTCAATGGCGCCCGCGAGGGTGCGCGCATTGGGGACGGTCGACCCGCCTGACGGAGCCTGGGTGGTCGAATCGCTGATCTACCAATGCGAGGAATTGAAGATCGATGGTTTGAAGCTTTATCCGCCAGGTCCGGACACCTGTGGTTGGCGGATGGACGACGAAAAGGCCACTTACCCGCTCTACGAAACGCTACGCAAGCACGGCGCCAGGAATATATGCGTGCACAAAGGCGTGCCGGGGCTGTTTCTGGCCGAGTATTGCCATACCGGCGACATGGCGAGAGCGGCAGCGGATTTTCCGGATCTGAATTTCATCGCATACCACAGTGCGATTCCGTGGGAGGCCGAGCTTGCCGAACACGGGAGACGCTCGAAAGCGAAGAACATCTATGCGGAACTCGGTACCACGGCTTTTCTGATCGGCCAAAATCCGGAACGTTATGCCAGGTTGATCGGGACTCTATTGGCAGGCCTCGGTCCCGACAACATTCTCTGGGGAACCGACACGCCGGTGATTGGGCCGCCGCAATGGCAAATCGAGGCATTCCAAGGCTTTACGATCCCGGACGAACTCAGAGAGCAGCACGGTTATCCGCCACTGACCAAAGAAATCAAGCATGAGATCTTAGGCGAGAACGCAGCCAGGCTGTTTGGCCTCGATATCGATCGAACCCGCAAGGCTGCCGAGGGAGATCTTCTTTACAAGCTGCGCGACGATGGAAACTCGCCGGTTCACAAAGTGGATTGGACGAAAGTGCGGCTTCCGATCTCGTTCGACTGAGTTATTGGGAGCAACCGGCGCCGCCGCTTCAGCGACCAATGAAGGCCGGCGCGCGTTTTTCGACGAACGCCTTGGCCGCCTCTCGGTGATCCTCGGTGCGGGCGGACAGCACCATGTTGGCCGCCTCCGTGTCGAGGAGCTCGGCCAAGCCGCCGCTCTCGGCGCAGCTCATGTTGCGCTTCATTAGGCTGAGCGCGACCTGGGGGCCCTGCGCCAGGGACCGGGCAAGTTCCATTGTGGCGTCGGTGAGTTGATCGTCGGCGACGACGCGGTTTACAAGGCCGAGTGACAGCGCCTCTTCTGCGTCGACCGGGCGCCCGGTGAAATAGAGCTCGCGCGCCTTGGCAGTGCCGACGAGCTTCGTCATAAAGAAGCTGCCGCCGAAATCGCCGGACAGCCCCACCTTGACGAAGGCGGTCACTAGCCTGGCCGAGGCGCCCGCGATCCGCAGATCGCAAGCGAGAGCAAAGGCGAGCCCGGCCCCTGCTGCCGGACCGTTGATCATCGCAATCGTCGGCTTTGGCAGTTCGTGCAGGATGCGGGACACTTCCATCCGCGCCCGCAGCCGAGCGGTGGCCTCGGCCGCGCTGCGCTCTTCGCCGCCTTCGGCCATGCTCTTGACGTCGCCGCCGGCGCAAAAGGCGCGTCCGGCGCCGGTCAGCACGACGACTCGTACGGCGGGGTCGCCGGCAAGGCGCGGCAGCCCGTGGAGCAACCCCTCCATAATCGGCGTCGACAGCGCATTCATCCGCTCCGGCCGGTTGAAGGTCAGCGTCGCCACACCGTCTTCGACGGTTTCGATCAGGTCCGGCATGATGTCTCGTCCTTTCCTCTCCGCTTGGTCCGCCTCACGCCGCCAGCAAGCCTTCGAGGCGGCGGCTGATGATCTCCTCCGCGCCTTGCATGATCCTGTCGATCAGCTCCTTGCAGGTCGGAATATCGTGGATGAGCCCGGCGACCATGCCGCAGCTCCATGCGGCCGCATCCATCTCGCCTTCTTGCAGCACGCGGCGGTTCTCCGATCCAGCGACGAGGTGGCGGATATCCTCGATCGTCGTGGCGGGGCCCTTGTCGCGCTCGATGACGAGGATCTGCTCAACTGCCCCATTGGTCAGCACGCGCTCGGTATTGCGCAATGGCCGCATAATCAGGCGCGTCTGCAGTTCATTTGCCGCGACCAGCGCCCGCTTCACATTGTCATGCGCCGGCGCCTCTTTGGTGGCAATAAACCGCGTTCCCATGTTGATGCCGTCGGCGCCGAGAGCGAGCGCGGCAACCAGACTGCGCGCATCGGCCATGCCGCCCGACGCCACAAACGGAATCCGGAGCTCCTCGGCCACGCGCGGCAGCAGGATCATGTTTGGTATATCGTCCTCGCCCGGATGTCCGCCGCATTCGAAGCCGTCCACGCTGACCGCATCGCAGCCGATGCGCTCTGCGGTCAGCGAGTGGCGAACCGAGGTGCATTTATGGATGACTTTGACGCCGTTCGCCTTTAGGGCCGGGATGTATTGCGCCGGGTTGCGACCGGCGGTTTCGACGATCCGGACGCCACCTTCGATTATCGCCCGGATGTATTCCGAGTAGGGCGGGGCCGCGAATGACGGCAGAAAGGTCAGATTGACGCCGAACGGCTGGTCGGTCATGTCGTGGCAACGGCCGATCTCGCGGGCCAGATCCTCAGGTGTACGCTGCGTCAGACCAGTGATGATGCCGAGCCCGCCGGCATTCGACACTGCAGCAGCCATCTCGGCATAACCGACATGATGCATGCCTCCCTGGATGATCGGATGTTTTATCCCGAACAGTTCGGTGATGCGCGTCTTCAATGTGGGTCTCTCGCTGTGTGAAGCCATTCAAGCGAGCTCCGCGGAATAGTGATCGCGGATAAAGGCGCGAACCTCCTAGCGAAACGCGTCGTCATCGAGCGGGAAGCCTAGGGCCATTGCAATAAGAGGCGTCAGGCCGCGATAAACAGGTCAAGGCCGGCGAGCGGCCCGCCCGCCTGCTGAATTCGTCCGCCGGTGACGAGGCTGCCGAGGTCGATGGCCGCGAAGCCAAAGCTTTCGATCAGGTCTTTCACGACGCGCTTGGATTCTTCGTTATCCCCAGAGACGAAGATCACGCGCCTGCCTTGGCCCTTGACCGGTCCCTCGTTGAAGCGGGCCATGCGAATGGAATTGAACGCCTTGACGATGCGCGCCCCTGGCGCGAAGCTAGCCACGATCTCGCTTGCCCCGATACCGCCAAGATCGGCAAGAATGAGCTTGGGGCTGGTCTCGGCAAAGGGGTTGGTGGTGTCTATGAGGACACGACTGTTCCACTCGGGTAGGCCGAGCAAGGCCGCCTCGACGTTCTTCCACGGCACGGCGAGCAGCACATAGTCCAGACTGGCCGCTTCCTCGACGGTCGCCGCCGAAGCGCCCCTGCCAAGTTCGGTCACCTTGTCGGCAAGCGCGCCGGGACCGCTCCGACTGCTCAAGACAATCTCATGTCCTCGGGCAAGCGCTTCACGCGCAACTGCAAGCGCAACGGCACCCGCTCCGATCGTCCCGATCCTCATAGGCCGGTCCTTTCGATTTTTAGAGAAGCGTAATTCTCCACGACTCCGTTCCTCTCCCGGAGGTGCCGTCATAGTTAGTTTTTAAATAACACTTGTCAAGATAATCTTCGATCGATGTCCGCATTGCGTCCACAATTGCACTGAGGCGATGTGCGGCAAGACGGCACGCAAGCGCGCTGCGCGACGGCTCTCGCGGCGCGTCTAAACGCAGTTTTTAGTTTTGTCGATTGACAGTTTTAAAATAACACCTAT
>Ga0207693_10004557_pt1 | contig 11695 bp, 7 predicted proteins | sample LARL81metaG_FD_184347 | JGI IMG/M metagenome (GOLD analysis project Ga0207693, IMG submission 184347) | Corn, switchgrass and miscanthus rhizosphere microbial communities from Kellogg Biological Station, Michigan, USA - LAR L8-1 metaG... | ecosystem: Host-associated > Plants > Roots >...
GCCTGTTGCAACAGTTCCGCAGCGCGGCTCGCGCAGCGAGCGGCCCGAGCCGACGGTCTCATGATCAGCGCGTTGCGCGTCTTGGCCGCGACGATCGACTTGAACAGCGCGGTTGAGGTCGGATTCGTGATCGGCAGCAGCGCGAGCACGACGCCGATCGGCTCCGCCACGTACTGGATCGCGCGCTCGCGATCCTCCTCGATGATCCCGACCGACTTCTTGTCCCTGAGGTAGTCGTACAGGAACTCTGTGGCGATGTAGTTCTTGATGACCTTGTCCTCGAGCACCCCGAACTGTGTCTCCTCCATCGCGAGTTCTGCCAAGTCGATCGCGTTCTCGAGCCCGGCGATGGTCATCGCTTTCACGATCCGGTCGACGGCCTCCTGGTCAAGGGCTCGCAGCGCAACGGCGGCGTCGCCGGCGCGCTGCACATAGCCGTTCAGTCGACCAGCCCACTCTTCGGCGGTCTCGGCGGTCTCGGCGGTCCTATCTTCAATAGCAATAGCCATCGGTAGCTCCAGTTCGTACCCGCGAGTCGAGTTGCGGGCGCCGTTTGCGAACCATCGCGGCGAACGTCTGGTTGAGCTCGAACACGTCGATATCGCCCAGCTCAAGCCCGGCTCTCCCGAGCCCTCTTCCCGATCCGACCTGGTCGGGCGCTTGGGGCGAACGATGCATGCACTCGGCTCCTAACGTGGGTTACGCGATGACCGCTGAAGGTCACGCACACGCCGGCCGAGGTCTTTGAAGCCGGAACAACGGGCCCGCCGAGGTTTAGGGCGAAGCCACCATCGGATCTTACAGTGTCTCCAAGGCCGCCCGGGAAAGGTTGGGCATCGCGTTACGCCGGCACGCGCTCGGACGCCAGTCGCTGGATCACCTCGAAGTACCGGCCCAGGTGCTGTGGACCAAGGAAGTGCTGCTGCACTCGGACGCGAGCGGCGGCTCCCATCCGATCCGCGCGTTCTCGGTCGGCGAGCAGCCCTCCGACGGCCTCGCCCACCTTCTTGAGGTCACGGGGGTCCGAAATCAACAGACCCGATCGGCCGTCGTCGATCTGGTCCCGGATGCCGCCGATCCGGCTTGCGACGACCGGCCGCTCCTTCCACATCGCCTCGGCGACCGTCAGCCCGAAGCCCTCGGCGAGACTCTTCTGGATAACCACACTGGCAGCCCGTTGCACAGAATTGACGATCGCGGCGTTCTCCTCGGTGTCCTCCATCGGCAGCGACGCCAAATGGACACGACGGCGCACCTTGCCCGGCAGCGCATGCCACGCGTCCACCACCGACGCGAGCACCTGCGCACCCTCGGGATCGTCGGCGACCGCTTCCGTCGACGGACCGGCCAGCAGCAGATGCGCCCCGCAGGCAGGGTCGACGTGCTGGGCAAAGGCGCCCAGCACGCCCAGCGGGTCCTTGAGACCGTCCCAGCGCGACACCTGCACAACCAGCCTGTCTTCAGGTCCGAGCGGCTCGTCCTCGACGATCGTCGCGGGGCGGTCGACGCGGCCCGGCGTGCCGTCCGAGCGCATGAACGTCGCCGGGCCGATGTCGTCCCGGGGGACTATGCCCGCCTTCGAGAGGATCGCCTGCGACTGCTCGATGCTCTGATCGGCGTTCTTCGGAGAGAAGGCGTCGATCGAGGGGTGGATCACCGTGATCTTCTCGCGGGACAGACCCTGCCATGCAAACCCCCCGCGCGAGAACACGAATCGGTGAGCCTCGACAACATATCCACGCAGGAAGCTCCACGCACCACGGGCGTAGTCGTTCGCATCATCGAGACCGACATGGCAACGCCAGATAACCGTCGCCCCCGTCTGGCGCACCGACTGCGCGAGACCGGCGGTTTGGGGATCGTGGAGGATCACGACGTCCTGCGGATGCACGAGCTCGATCAGCTCGTCCGCGTTGGCGACCATGGTCTGTGCGTAGATCTCGTGCTCGGCAGCGCCCAGCGGACCGCCGTCTCCCGCGAACCCGTGCAGGCGATTATGAATGCGCTTGGTGATCAGGAAGAACTCGGGATCCCCGGAGATGACCGCCCATCGAGCGTCGACGCCGAACCCCCGGCAATATCCGAGCAGGGGCCGCAGCATCTCGGCGACGCCGCCGCCGTTGGCGGTCGAGTTCACGTTCCAGATGACGCGACCGTCGAGTCCGCGAGCGGCATCGGCGATCAAGTAGCGCAACGCTTCGAACTCCCCGCCCGAGAGCACCGACTCAAAGCGCAGGGGATCCATCGCCTCGACATTTACGTGTTGCAGCGCCGGCATGTTGTTCGTCTCCTCTGGTTAATCGTCGCGGCTGGCGGCGGCGGAAGGCCGCCCTACCGCGTGCTCCCGGGTGTCGCGATCGCTGCTTGGGCGGCCGCCACCCGCGCGATCGGAACGCGGAACGGCGAGCAGCTGACGTAGTCGAGCCCGGCCGAGTGGAAGAAGCGGATCGAGGCGGCATCGCCGCCGTGCTCGCCGCAGATGCCAACCTCCAGCCCGGGCCGCGCGGCGCGACCACGCTCGACGGCGATCCGCACGAGCTCGCCGACGCCCAGCTCATCGATCGTCGCGAATGGGGAGCGCTCGACGATCCCCATGTCGACGTATTGCGGGACGATTCGCGCTTCGATGTCGTCGCGCGAGAACCCCAGGGCGGTCTGCGTGAGGTCGTTGGTCCCGAAGGAGAAGAACTCCGCATGCCGGGCTATCTCGCCGGCAACGAAGCACGCGCGTGGGAGCTCGATCATCGTGCCGATGCCGAACTCGCGACCGATCGCAAACCCCTCCTCGGCGCCGACGCGGAGCACGAGGTCGCGCGCTAGCTCGAACTCGCGGACGTAGGCTACGAGCGGGATCATGATCTCGACGCGCGGGGCGCGGCCTGTGCGGTCGCGGACAGCGCGCGTCGCGCGGAAGATCGCCCGGGCCTGCATCTCGTAGATCTCCGGGTGCACGAGTCCCAGCCGGACCCCGCGGGTGCCGAGCATCGGGTTGCCCTCCTCAAGCGCCCGCAGGCGCTCGAGCGTGTGCTCGAGCTTTCCCAGCTCCGGGGCGTCGGTCAGCCGCGCCGCCGTGATCTGCTCCACGAGCTCGAAGCGGTCGGGCATGAACTCATGCAGCGGCGGGTCGAGCAGCCGGATCGTGACCGGCACGCCCTCCATCGCCTCGAACATGCCCTCGAAGTCCTCTTGCTGCAGCGGGAGCAGCTGATCCAGCACGGCGCGGCGGCCGGCCTCGTCGTCGGCCATGATCATGATCTGCATCTTTGGCATGCGGTCAGCGGCCATGAACATATGCTCGGTCCGGCACAGGCCGATGCCCTCGGCGCCGAAGCCTCGCGCGCGCCGCGCGTCCTCAGGAGTGTCCGCGTTGGCGCGCACGCCCAGTGTGCGCAGCTCGTCGCACCAGCCGAGTACCGTGTCGAAGCAGGGGTCGACCTCCGGCGTGACGAGCGGGACGTCCTCGAGCGTGATGGCACCGGTCGTACCGTCGATCGCGATCAGGTCGCCTTCGTGGAGGACGCGGCCATCGACGTGCACCTCGCAGGCCTGGAGGTCGATGTTCAGGTCGGCGGCGCCGGTGACCGCAGGGCGGCCCATCCCGCGCGCCACAAGCGCGGCGTGCGAGGCCTTGCCGCCTTCTGAGGTGAGGATGCCCTTGGCGGCGTAAAACCCGGCGACATCGTTGGCTTCGGTGAACGGGCGCACGAGGATGACATCGCGACCGTTCTCGACGGCCGTCACCGCCTCCGGCGCGGTAAAGACGATGGCGCCCTTGGCCGCTCCCGGCGATGCGGCCACGCCGCGCGCGATGACGTCATAGCTCGCGGTCGGGTCGAAGGTCGGGTGCAGGAGCGCATGCAGGGAGCGGGCCTCGATCGTCATGATCGCCTCCGGCGGGGTGAGTAGCCCCTCCTCGACCGCGTCGAACGCGAACCGCATCGCGGCCTGGGCAGGGCGCTTGGCGTTGCGCGTCTGCAGCATGTACAGCCGGCCCTCCTCGACCGTGAACTCGGTGTCCTGCATGTCCTTGTAGTGGCGCTCGAGTTCGCCCAGGATCTCGTACAGCCGCGTGTGGACATCAGGAGTCCAGTCGGAAAGCTCCGAGAGGTCGCGCGGCGTGCGCACGCCCGAGACCACGTCCTCGCCCTGGGCGTCGACCAGGAAGTCGCCGCTCGGCTCGGGCGCGCCGGTGATCTCGTTGCGCGAGAAGGCCACGCCCGAGCCCGATGTGGGTCCCTTGTTGCCGTAGACCATCTGCTGCACGTTGACCGCCGTGCCCCAATCATCGGGAATCCCGTTGATGCGCCGGTAGGCCACCGCCCGCTCTCCCGTCCACGAGTCAAAAACCGCGTGGATAGCACGGTCCAGCTGCTCGCGCGGGTCCTGGGGGAAGTCGTACAGAGCGTGGAAGCGTGCCGTGAGCTCCCGCAGGGCGTCGGCGTCGAGCTCAGTGTCGAGGGTGACGCCGAGCTCGCGCTTGATCCGCGCGATCTCGTCCTCGAAGCGCCCTCCGGACACGCCACAGACGACGTCACCGAACATCTGCACGAGCCGCCGGTAGGAATCCCACGCAAAGCGCGGGTTGCCGGTGCGCGCCGCGAGCCCCTCCGCGGCGCTGTCGCCCAGGCCCAGGTTCAAGACCGTGTCCATCATCCCCGGCATCGAGTCGCGCGCGCCGCTGCGCACGGAGACCAGCAGCGGGTCCTTAGGGTCCCCGAGGCGCTTCCCAGCGCGCTCCTCCAGGCGCGTCAGCGCCTCCGCGACGGCCTCCGCCAGGCCTTCTGGAGGGCTTCGGTCCGCCCGCATGTATTCCACGCACGCCTCGGTTGTGATCGTGAAGCCGGCTGGCACGAGATCGGCCCCGAGCACGCGCGTCATCTCTGCGATGCCTGAACCCTTGCCGCCCAGCAGCTCGCGCATGTCGCGCGATCCCTCGGCGAAATCGTAAATCCACTTGACGGCGGGCCCAGTCGGCGTCCGGACTACATCAACAATCACCGCTTCAGACATAACTCCTCCTAGGGCGCAGCAGCCGCCCGAGGATCTGCCGGGGGCGAGCATGGACGTTCCCAACCGTCCATCGCACCGCACGACCATGCATAGACTCGGCTCCTGACGCGTAAGTGGTTACGTGCACCGATGAGGTCACGCTCCGCGCCGGCCGACAGCTGGAGCCGGAAGAACATTGCCCGCCGAGGGTTAGGGCGAGGCTGAGATAGATCCTACACCGCCGCCTCGCTCTGTCCACCTCGCATCAGAGATCGAGCGCAGCCACCCGGGGGTACTGGCCAACGACTCCCGTCTCAGGACGCGTTTGACGAGAGGCTTATCATCGGTGCTGCTTCGCCCTTACCCTCGGCGGGCGCTCTTCCGGCTCCAGCTATCGGCCGGCGTGTGCGTGATCTGAAAGGTCATCGCAAACCCACGCGTCAGGAGCCGAGCCATGGATCGTTCCGCGACAGCACCAGATACGGCACAGCAGTTCGTGTTGCCGGATGAGGCGGTCCACGAGGACTTCCATCGTGGGCTGAAGGAGCGTCATATCCAGATGATCGCGATCGGTGGAGCGATCGGGGTGGGTCTGTTCCTCGGCTCGGCGAAAGCGATCCAGCAGGCCGGTCCGTCTCTGGTGTTGGCTTACGCGGTCGCTGGTGTCGTGATTTGGTTGATTATGCGAGCGCTTGGTGAGCTCATGCTCTATCGGCCGGTGTCAGGCTCGTTCGCGACTTACGCCGACGAGTTTGTTGGTCCGTGGGCGGGGTTCGCGACCGCTTGGACGTACTGGTTGATGTGGGTGGTGATCGCGATGGCGGAGATCACCGCGGCCGGCATCTATGTGCAGTATTGGGTGCCGGGGCTGCCGCAGTGGGTTCCCGCGCTGGCGGCGCTGATTGTGCTGCTGGGAGTGAATTTGATCGCGGTGGGCCTGTTCGGCGAGTTCGAGTTCTGGTTCGCGATCATCAAGGTGGTCACGATCATCGGCATGATCCTGCTCGGCTTCGCGATCATCCTGTTGGGCATCAGCGACCTCAGTCATACCGCGAGCTTCGCGAACCTGTGGTCGAAGGGTGGGTTTTTCCCGAAGGGTTTCAGCGGGCCGTTTTTGGCTTTGCAGATCGTGATGTTCGCGTTCTTGGGGGTCGAGTTGATCGGGGTGACGGCGGGCGAAGCCCAGAATCCCGAGAAGACGATCCCGTCTGCGATCAACAAGGTCATCTGGCGGATCCTGATCTTCTACGTAGGCGCGCTGGTGATCATCATGTCGCTCGTCGCGTGGAACCACCTGGATCCCAAGCAGAGTCCGTTCGTGGTGGTGTTCTCCAGGGTGGGCATTCCGACCGCCGCGGGGATTGTGAACTTCGTCGTCCTGACTGCCGCGCTGTCGTCGTGTAACAGCGGCATCTTCAGCACCGGCCGCATGCTGTACACGCTTGCGGGCTTCCGGCAGGCGCCCGCGGCCCTTCGCAAGGTCAGTCGCCACAAGGTTCCCGCAGCCGGGATGATGGTCTCGTTCGTAGCCATGCTGGGCGGGGTCGTGCTGAATTACTTCATTCCCGCCAGCGCATTTGCCTACATCACGAGTATCGCCACCGTTTGTGGGCTGTTCGTCTGGGGGATGGTCATGGTCTCGCACCTGCGCTACCGCAGAGTGGTGAACGCCGGCCGACTTCCGGAGGGCAAGTTCCGGATGCCGCTGACGCCCGGCGGGAACTGGTTCGCGCTGGCGTTCCTCGCGTTGGTGTTGGTGCTGCTGGCGTTCAACCATGACACCAGGATCGCGTTGTACGTAACGCCTGTCTGGGTGCTGGTGATGGTGATCGGATATTTCGGCTCGCGCGGACACCACGTCCGACTGACCCCCGTGTCCGCCACGGCGACCACCCAGGCTAACAAGCCGAAGCCGCCCAGGGCTTCCGGACCAACGGTAGGGCCAACCGCAAGGCCGGCGTGACTTCTTTTAGCAAATCCACAGACGTGAGGTGATGGGATGCGAATCGGTGTCGTAAAGGAGATCAAGCAGGCCGAGCGGCGAGTAGCGCTCACACCGGCCGGCGCCCAACAGCTGGTCGCGCTCGGGTCTGAGGTCCTCGTCGAGGCCGGAGCGGGTGTCGGGTCGGGCTTTCCCGACGATGCCTACACGGTGGTCGGAGCACAGATCGTCCCGGCTGCCGCCGACGTGTGGCAGCGCAGCGAACTCCTGCTCAAGGTCAAGGAGCCGATCGAGCCTGAGTACCCGCTGATGCACGCGGACCTGACGATGTTCACCTACTTCCACCTCGCGCCCGACCGGGCGCAAACCGAGGCGATCCTGAGCTCCGGGGCGACAGCGATCGCGTACGAGACCGTCGAGACGGCGGACGGGCGGCTGCCGCTGCTCGCGCCGATGAGCGAGATCGCCGGGCGGCTCGCGGCGCACGCGGGCGCCTACTTCCTGCAGTCCCCGCTCGGCGGCCCGGGCGTCCTGATGGGCGGAGTGACCGGCGTGGCCCCGGCCCGGGTCCTCGTGATCGGCGGTGGCGTAGTCGGGACAGGCGCGACACGCATCGCCCTCGGCGCCGAGGGCGAGGTCACCATCCTCGAGCGCTCGCTGGATCGCCTGCACGAACTGGACCAGTACTTCGGGTCGCGAGCCCGGATCCTGATGTCCGACTCGCTCGTCCTCGAACATGAGCTCCGCGAAGCGGACGTCGTCATCGGCGCCGTACTCGTCCCCGGGGCCGTCGCCCCGCACCTCGTCACCCGCGACATGCTCGGCCTCATGAAACCCCGCTCGGTCATCGTCGATGTCGCCATCGACCAAGGCGGCTGCTTTGAGACCTCCCATCCGACGACCCACTCCGATCCCGTGTTCGAGGTCGACGGAATCTTGCACTACTGCGTCGCGAACATGCCCGGCGCCGTTCCGGTGACGGCTACGCGGGCGCTGACGAACGCGACCCTGCCCTACGTTCGCCGGCTCGCCAGCGTAGGCGTCGACGCGGCGCTCGCCGAGGACCCCTGGTTCGCGCGGGGCCTGAACGTCAAGGACGGGGAGATCACCTATGAGCCCGTCGCCGAAGCTTTCGCCCAGGGGCCACCGGTGGCCGCCTGGTAATCGCCCTTACGGGAGAGGAGGCCCATGTCCACCGTCTCACACAGCTCGTTGACCCCACTGCACTTCTTGGAGCGCTCGGCCGAGGTTTATCCCGACAAGGTGGCGATCGTCCATGGTGACCGGCGCACCTCGTATGGCGATTTCGCCTCCGAGGCGACCCGCGTTGCCCACGCCCTGCACGCGTCGGGGATCGATCCGGGCGACCGCGTGGCATACCTATGTCCCAACATCCCCGAGCTCCTGATCGCGCATTTCGCCGTTCCACTCGCGGGAGCGGTCCTGGTGGCGATCAACACGCGGCTGGCACCTGAGGAGGTGCGCTACATCTGCGACCACTCAGGGGCCAAGCTGCTCGTGGTCGACTCAGAGTTGCGCTCGATCATCGATCCGCTGGCGGACCGTTTCGAGACGATCGGAGAGATCGTCACGGTGATCGATCCTGTGGTCGAGCGTGGCGCTTCCGAAGCCTCCGATGAGCCTCGGTATTCAGACCTACTGGAGCGTGGCTCTGACGAGCCGCTGCAATGGACGGTCGAGGACGAGTTGGCGACAATCACGATCAACTACACGTCCGGGACTACGGGGAAACCCAAGGGAGTCATGTACACGCACCGGGGCGCCTATTTGAACAGCCTTGGCGAGGTGCTTCACTCCGAGCACAGCCCCGAGTCCGTCTACCTGTGGACACTTCCGATGTTCCATTGCAACGGGTGGTGCACGGCATGGGCGGTAACCGCGATCGGCGGGCGCCATGTGTGCCTTCGCGCCGTGAACGCCGACCGCATCTGGCAACTCCTGGAGCAGGAGAAAGTCACCCACCTCAACGGCGCGCCCCCTGTGCTGACCGCGCTGGTCGGCGCGGACAATGCCCACGAACTCGACCCACCATTGGTCATCACCACCGCCGGCGCCCCGCCGAACCCGAAGACGATCGCGCAATGCGAGGACATCAACGCGCGCGTAGTACATGTGTACGGACTGACCGAGACCTACGGCCCGTACTCGGTGTGTCAGTGGCAAGCGGGTTGGAAGGATCTCGAGGTTCCCGAGCGCGCGGAGCTCTTGTCCCGGCAAGGTGTCGGCATGGTTCAGGCCGAGCGGCTCCGAGTCGTGGACTACGAGATGAATGACGTGCCGGCCGACGGCGAGACGATGGGCGAGATCGTGATGCGCGGAAACAACGTCATGAAGGGCTACTTCGAAGATGACAAAGCGACCGACGAGGCGTTCGACGGAGGCTGGTTTCACTCGGGCGACCTCGGTGTCATGCAGAGCGACGGCTATGTGCGGCTGATGGATCGCGCCAAGGACGTGGTCGTATCCGGTGGGGAGAACATCGCCACAGTCGAGGTCGAGCAGGCCCTGGTCTCCCACGCAGCGGTGGCCGACGCGGCGGTGATCGGGGTGCCCGACGAGAAGTGGGGTGAGCGGCCGAGGGCCTTCGTGGTGCTCGCGGCCGGGCAACACGCCGGCCAGCAGGAGATCATCGACCACGTCCGTTCGAGGATTGCCCACTACAAGGCGCCCGACGATGTGGTCTTCGTGAACGAGTTGCCGAGGAACTCGGCTGGCAAAGTCCAGAAGTTCCAACTCCGGGAGGCCGAGGCCGCCAAGCAGGCGCCGGCGGCGGACGCGCTCGCCGGCTGACACGGTTTCGTAGTACATGACATCCGACGACGTTCATCTCCGAGTCGGGCCGGAGGACGCGGTGTCCACCGTGCCCGGAGCGAGGACGTCTCCGGTCCCGGGGGTCCGGCCGTCGGCGAGCTACAGCATCACGATCCGCGTGCGCCAGACACAGCGCCCTGGGGCGTTCGCGCGAGTCGCCGGCGCGATCGGCGAGACCGGCTCGATCCTTGGCGCGATCGATCTCGTGCGCGTCGAGGGCGGTGAGGTGGTGCGCGACGTGACCGTCGCGTGTGCCGACGCGGAGCATGGCGAGGCAGTCGTGGAGGCCGTTGGGAGCCTGGAGGGCGTATCGGTGGACAGCGTCTCGGACCGTACGTTCCTGATGCACCTCGGCGGCAAGATCGCGGTGCACGGGAGGATCCCGGTCAAGACTCGCGATGATCTCTCGATGGCGTACACGCCGGGGGTCGCCCGTGTGAGCATGGCCATCCACGAGGACATCGACAAAGCCTGGACCTTGACCATCAAGGGCAACGCCGTGGCGGTGATCTCAGACGGGACGGCGGTGCTCGGGTTGGGCGACATCGGCCCTGAGGCAGCGATGCCGGTGATGGAAGGCAAGGCGCTGCTCTTCAAGGAGTTCGCCGGCGTGGATGCGTTCCCGCTGTGCCTGGCGACGACGGACACCGACAGGATTGTCGAGTTCGTCAAGGCGGTCGCGCCAACCTTCGGCGCGATCAACCTGGAGGACATCTCAGCGCCACGGTGCTTTGAAATCGAGCGACGCCTGCGCGCGGACCTCGACATTCCGGTCTTCCATGACGACCAGCACGGAACGGCGATCGTGGTACTCGCCGCGCTTACGAACGCGCTGCGGGTGGTCGAGAAGGACGCCGCGGACGTCAAGGTCGTCGTCGTGGGCGCCGGCGCCGCGGGCGTGGCCTGTACCGAGATCATGCTCGCCCACGGCGTCGACAACATCACTGTGTGCGATATCGAAGGAGTGCTCTATGCCGGCCGGCCTGGCCTCGACCCAGTGCGGATGGCGCTCGCGGCGCGCACGAACCTCATTGGAGAACGGGGCGTGGCCAACGACGTGCTGCGAGGCGCGGACGTGCTCGTCGGCGTGTCGGGACCGGGCGCGGTGACCGAAGCGGCCGTGCGCAGGATGGCACCGAGGCCGATCGTCTTCGCAATGGCCAACCCGGAGCCCGAGGTGCGTGCGGAGGAGGTCGGCGACGCCGTTGCGATCATGGCCACCGGTCGCTCGGATTACCCGAATCAAATCAATAACGTGCTTGCTTTCCCGGGGGTCTTTCGCGGCGCGCTGGACGTGCGTGCCAGGACAATCAACGAACAGATGAAGCTAGCCGCCGCTCACGCCATCGCAGGAGTGGTCGCAGATGACGAGCTGGACGCCGAGTACATCATCCCGAGCGTGTTCAACCGTGAAGTGGTCAAGGCCGTGGCGTTGGCGGTCGCGCAGGCGGCGGAGGCCAGCGGCGTGGCGCGGCGCCCTGCCGCCACCGCAGTCGAGGCGACTTGAGCTGACTCTCTTCTGGTTGTCTCGCGACCGGGTTGCCCTCTGCAGCAGCGGCGTGGATCAGTTCTCGTCGAGGAAGGTGCTGATCGCGCCAACAACGTTCTCGGGCTCGTCCAGGAGGAAGAGGTGGCCACCTCGCTTGACTACGTGCAGGCGCGCGTCGGGCAGGCGGGCGGCGAGCACGCGTGCGTTGCCCAGCGGGACGCTGGGGTCGTCTTCGCCGGCCACGATCAGGCTTCGGTGCGGCACACGGTGCAACCACGGGAGACTGGACCAGCCAGCGACCGCATACAGCTGCCAGGCGTAGCCGATCGGACCGGGGGGCCGGAGCAACCGTGCCCGAGCGTGCTTGGACAGGACCGCCGGATCCCGGGCAGTGCGGCCGCCGGCGATGAACGGGACGGTGAGTTCGAGCAGGCGAGGGTGGT
>Ga0207693_10004558_pt1 | contig 11694 bp, 30 predicted proteins | sample LARL81metaG_FD_184347 | JGI IMG/M metagenome (GOLD analysis project Ga0207693, IMG submission 184347) | Corn, switchgrass and miscanthus rhizosphere microbial communities from Kellogg Biological Station, Michigan, USA - LAR L8-1 metaG... | ecosystem: Host-associated > Plants > Roots >...
CTTCCTACGGCTCGCTCACAGTCCACGCTTCTATCGATCAATTCGGCTTGGCCCCCTGCCCTGGCCCCTTTTGGCCAGGGCTTTGCCCCGTCGTAGGTCTATCCCTGGGCGCGAAGTACCGGGGGCGCTATAGCCCCACCCGGCCCCACCAGCTCTAGGCGCAGCCCCAGACTGTGGCAATGGCGCTGCAAAGCCTCTATTTGCCTACCCATGACCCACCCCACAAGGGCGGGGGGCGCGGCCAAAACCCGGCTTAACCCGGTATTGGTTCACCTTCCATCCTTACGGTAACAGGGCGCTTGCCGTCAGTCTGGGCAAGGCAGATGGGGCAGATACGGCTCGCGTCGCCCCGGCCCCGCAACTTGCCTTCGAGATCTTCTGGGGCATTTTTCCATAATTGGGCAATTCTCCAGGTGATACCGGCGTCATTCACCGCGCGCATCAGCGGTGACCCGCTGTGTTTGATGTGTTGGGCAACGTCGCCATAAGCAACGCCGATCAAGTGTCGCGCGTGCTTATAAGGTTTGTCAAAGTGGATGAGATAAACCGTCTTCTTCATTAACTTACCCTCTGATAAAATTCCCTTCATGCAAACACTTTACTTCAACGTTTCAAGGTACGCCTTTTTAATCTCGTCTGGGTTATGCGTCTTCGCTAGATAACGCCAATTGGCCTCGGCCTGTTCACGGCGTCGTGATTCATCCCAGGTGAATTCTAAAGCATGGAGCAGGTCATCGCCATTGCCAACCGTGATACCGAACTTGCGGGCAGGGCCAGGGTAGCTTGCCCAGTCCATGGTCATGATAGGAATGGCACCGGCATCCATTGCTGCTAAGAATGAATATTGTGTCCCGCCCCCGTCTTCCGGCAACTTGGTAAGGTCAACGCTATAACGGGCTTCACGGCTAATGCGCGCATCCTCGCCAAAGGTGCGGGCAAACGGCCCCTCGAGCGGCGTGCTTTTGTAGGTCTCGAGGATCTTCTTATGGTGAAGCCAGAACCGATCGGGTTGCCCAAATAGGCGAACCCGTCGTGGCTGATCCAAATGCTCATTCGCTTCTAAGATCCAATCAGCATTCTTTACGGCGCTCACGCGGGCAATGCTGTTGGCCAGCATTGTTGGGACGCCGAAGCTGTTGCGGAACTGGCGGACATACGGATGCGGAATGAATTTGGCCTTGGGGAAGTGCACCAGTCCCGTCTCACGAATGCAGATCACCCGCTTACGGTCATGGGTCTTCCAATGCGGGTACAGCCAGAACTCATTCGGATCATGGAACACTGACCACATGCCGGGGATGGTGCAATCATACTTCGGCGAAGATGCCGTCAGCAAGACTGGCCCATCGAGCTTCAGAATATCTTCACGGCACATCATCTGGTATTCTAGGCCATACTCGCCCAGCTTGCGGGTGAAGCGTTCGGTGCGACGCGTGGTCTCGAGGCTCCGGATGATCTGGCAGCTATTGCCGAGCACCTTGGCCAGATGCACCGTGAAGGCGGTAGACCCACCGATATTCCATGGGCTGTTATAGAGCAGGTATATCATTCATGCTTCCCTGATAAAGGCAACCGTAGGTCGATGGGGATGGTAGAGCGACCAAGCGCTCACATAGCCCACGGCCATTGCCAGTAAACCAAGCGTGATCACGAAGAGCATTCCTTTCAACACGTTTACACCATCCATGATGGGGGGCGGGGAATCATCTGCTTGTGGGGACGCCAAAGGTGCAGCACGTTCGGGTGGCAATTGATGTGTGATGCGGAAGGGACGTGAAGCTGCATGGCATATTCTGTGTCCCTAAAGAACAGCCGCTTCACGTACTCCATTTCTTCCCAGGTCGGAACACGAAATTCAAGGCTCACGCTAATATGATCCCAACCTCCATCACTCGCGGCAATCACGCGCAGGATGTGGGCTTGGTACGGTACGACAAACGCGCCGCACCGCGCATCACCCAGATGACCGCTGTAATGCCGCACACGCATCTGGTTGAATTGTTCCGTGTCAAGGTTCTTCATGTCGTCTCTCCAAAATTGGGCGCAGCTCTGCCACGGCAGCAGCGTCCCAAATCACACCGCTGGCACAGTCCCATCCGTAATACCATCCTGTGTGATCTGCCAGACGGCGTGACCAGCAATAGGGCGCAATAATGAGCCCCTGATGCAGCGTTCTTACAGTGGGCCAATCGATGCCTTGATGCCAAAGCGGGGGGCCACCAATGCAGAAGCGGTCACTGAAGTCATCTATATCCTTCACGCTAGAAAGATGAAGGATCTTCGCCGACGGTGACAAAATGATTTCCGTTGCGTGCTTAAGATTTTCTAAACCCCATTGTTCGGATCGACACCAAGCAACCCAATCATCAGGTCCTTCTACAGAAACCCATAGCCCCGCAGTCTTGTAACAGCCGACGCTTTCTTCGCTATGCGGCCGAGAATAAACCTTGGTCAAGGGTTCTTTAGAATAGTGAATCAAGCGCATCATCGTAGCCATAAGCTTATCTTAATAATCCGACTTTATGACACACCTGTTCCGTCTCATCGTCCATATAAAGAACGGCTGCTGAATTTTTCTGATGATCGACCATGACTAGAAAGCGGGCATACCCTGTGTATGCGCCATATGAATTCTTGGCGTTCACAGATCCGCAATACATATAATGTTCTTTTGACATCGGCGGTAAACCGGAGGGTAAAAGAACGATCTCTGACCATTTGAACTTTGCAGAATATGGATCCTTCAACATTGCCGATACACTTTTTACGATGGCTGTTTTATCCTCTGTGGCAGGCTCTGCCGCCTGGGCCACCATCATTGAAGTGAATAATAATGCCGACGTCAGCGCCGTTTTCAAACCTAACATTTGCAACTCCTATCGTAGCCATAAGCATGTGAAGTCTGGCCGATCGTAGAAGCGTCCATCGACTGCCGCCATGATGGTGCGGGTCGTCTTGCAACGGCCGATGGACCAGATCCAGAGCTCCCGTTGGGCATCACAGTAATCCTTACCCTCGATGAAGTCTGGCAGATAGTACACCCCATCAGGCTGGCGGTAGATGCTCACATCTATCGCTTCGCCCTTTTCCAATTTTCGCGCCATCGCTTGGTTAATCATTCTTTCACTTCTGCCCGGTTAGTTGAATCACATATGAACGCCGTCATCCTCGATTTCCATGTGGAAGGCGGTGAGCGGCTTATTGGGCTTGCCATCTTCCCGCGTGGGGCGGCTGGGCGAGACCATGTTCCAAAACCGCAACGCATCAGCCGCCGTTTCAAAATGCTTCGCTCTCAGGCGGTCGACGGTGAACCGCACTTCACCCCTGCCGTCATAGGCATCAGGATCGAAGTATTCAAGGAACTGGCCAACGACATCACAGGGCTCGCCAGAAGCCAAGCCCATGCACTTCAGCATCTTCATTGCTCCTCCTGTACGATTTTAGCGGTTGCAGCTAACACCGCGGGATAGCCGTGTCGCTCGATCAACAACCGCACTTCGATGTTGGTTTCATAGCTAAACATGGCCAGCCGCCCAGCGTCGAGAACCCGCGCCGCGATCTGCTTCTCATGCTCATCATCGAGATGCCGACATCCGCCAATAACGCGGCAAATATCTTTACGGGTCGCTTCGCTGAACGTCACCGTGGGCAGTACCTCTTCTCTGGCTTCTTTGATTCGACGCGAAAGCGACTTCGACTTCACCATGTGTATTTCACCTTCACTTCAAAGAAGTACAGCCCATCGGCGGGGCGCATCGACACCAGCAGCTTGTTCTTTTCTGGTTCGGTCACTTCAGCCATCACTCCCGCCAATGCCGCGCCGCGGGTACTGCGTAAATATTCACTGATCGCCGTTTTGCAGACAGCGGTGAGTTCACGCTTGGTTTGTTCGAGGTCCATCACATCACCTGAATACGGTTACACCGGGGATAAACTCTGCCTCGATTTTGATTTGCACGACCCGCGTTGCATATTTGGCCGCGCACGGATCCGGGTTCTTAAACATCCGCTTCGCTTCCTTCTGCGCTTCCCTTCGGTTTTGGAACTGCGAAGTATAGCGCCAGTTATAACATGCATCACGCTGCGACCAAATACCTTCTTCAACCATCCACAACGTTGTCATGCTTTCCCTTCCGTGCTTCAATCAGTTTAACCCCAACGTGCTCTGGCCAAAGGAGGAGGCCCCATTTTTGGATTTCACAAACGCCTTCCGCCAGCTCCTCGGCGGTGAATTCAATACCGAAGTAAGACGTACCACGGTTCTTCCAAGTCGGGTCGAAGGCTTTGCCGCTCGCATCAGTCAACCATGCATGCGGGACGGGTATGCCCAGCTTCGTTTCCGCATAGCCTTCGACATAACGGTAGTGATGATCCTCCAACGCAATGCGGCCCGCATTCATATAGCAGCGCCGGTCACGCATCTTCCGCCACCCTGGGGGCCAAGCACCCCGCTCATAGGAGCGGCCATGCTCCAAAATGAATGATGCAATCGACTGTTCTTTGATCTTGGATGATCTAACAAACTCGGAGAGTGTCTGCAAATATTGCTGAATCATGTCTTTCCCTTCACGGCTCGATGGATGCAAGCACCGCACGTCGCTTCATCCTTTCGTCGATGCCAGCTCAAGTGTTCGCAGATGCGCGCGCCACAACGGCGGCACCTGAGCTTCGGCATCTTCTTGGCATGAAAACAACGGCGGCACATCTTTGCAATCTTTGGAACGCGAGAAATGTGCCACTGAAGAAGTTCAGCCGGTAGATCCATGGCCTTCCCTTTCAGATAGATCAGAGAGCATGCGGGCAATCTCACGGAGTTCTTCGCTTCGGGTGTTGGTCTCACCGCGCCCCATGAAGATCGCCGCGTCTTCTAGCGCATTCGCTAGGTCACACAATGTTTGCGCCGCTTGCAGGTAGGTCATAGCTTCTTAAACGAGAAGCTGGGCTCGCCCCTCTCGGCTTTGTAATCAACCACGAGCTTCCGCTCCCGGCCGATCCATTGCTCAGTGTAGCCCAGCGCCTCCATCACGCTGCGGATGGTGGCATGCTGGGGCTTCTTGGTTTCGCCCTTGTCCCAAGCGTAGAGGGTGCTGGGCGATACACCTGCCGCTTCCGCCAGTGATGGGAGATTCATCTCCGATTGTTCAAAGGCGGCACGATACGCATCGATGACAGGATCCTTATTGACCCATAAATACCCTGTCGGGGCCACACTCTTTCCTCGTGTTTTAACGGGCATCTATCCTCCTAATGCTTGACCTGTTGAAATTCGTAGCCACACGCCGCGAGCAAGGCGCGAACCGGCGCGGCATCTGTGTGGGCCACCTTGATCATAAGAATCACACCACCATCTGCCGCTGAATGTGGTTGGTGCTCTTGCAGATGAACGACGGCAGGAAGCTGCGACGCGCGCCTCTTTCTCCGCCTCCTTCTAGGCTCTTTATTCTCAGGTTCAATTTTCTCACCTGCGATGACAGCTTTAATTTTGGCCAACGTTCTCGGTGAACCAGTCTGCTTCTTATAGATGCTATGCATCGCACCACCAGCAACGAGCTTCGAAAACTGATAGAGCGAAGTCGCGCCAACCACCTGCATCGCATGATCGACAAGCTCGCGCGGGATAGGCACAGAACGTGAATCAGGCATAGTTCGGATCCCTTCATGTTAGAGTGAGATGGCGCTCCCCCATGGGAACGCCACCAAACCTACACTCTACCGAATTTCAATGAACTTATGCTGGCTATCCCAGGTCAGATCCATTCGTTTCACTCCCTTCTCCAGGGCTTGGCCTACCGTCATCCCGGTACGGTATAGCGCATAACGCTTATAGGCCTCGGTGCCCTTCTTCTTGGGATTCTTTTCAATAATCTTGATCTTCTTATTCTCGTCAAACTTTTTTACCTTCATAGCCATCGTAGTCGTCCCTTCATGTTTGAGATTTAAAATGCGCCGTTTTTAACTGCCTCAGTTGCCAGTTTCTTGCTTTTGAACCACATCGCACGACTTCCGAAGGCGGTATGTGTTAACCGCCACTGCTTTCCACGTTCATCGCGTGGTATCTTAGAATGCTCACGAATGATGTCCAATCGCCAACCTGCCTCGCTGGTGTAATGACCCTTTGCCGCTGTGGTCACCCAATGCGGATCTTTCCCAGCGTAAGGATCAGGCTTCCCGCTTACGGGTAAAGGTTGTTGCTGCGAAGCCCGCGTCGGCCGCACCATGATGGGCTGGGGCTTGCCCGCGACCTTGACGACATAGCCGTTTTCTTGTTCATCCCAGCTAAACGCGGGATGCGCCGCGAGTGCCTCGAACAATACGGCATCGAGCCGACGATCGTCGATTCGAATGAAGCCCAGCGCTTCACGCTCATCGCTCACTACAAAGAACTGATCGCGTAAGTCCCAATCTACTTTCCGCGTGGTGGGCATAACAACTTCCTTCCGTTTCCCTTTCATGTTCCTCCATCATATTCCAAGCGCATCGCAACAATCTCATCGGCTGGCCAACCGCGTCGCGCCTGGGCTTTCATAATCGCCTCCATGCACGTTTCCGCCTTGACAATTTTCACTTCCTCCACTGGTTTGCCGTTCTTTGTGCCGAAGGCACTCACGCGCCAACGGCTCACAGGTCGAACCACCACTGGCCATTATCCCCCTGGGCGGTCATCTTGCTGATTGGTGTGCCACGACGGCCAGCGTTGCATTCACGCTGCATATACTCCTCGGCAATCTTAAGCTTCTCGATGAGCGCTAGCGCTTGGTCGGGCGTCAGCGCTACAGCACAGAGGCCCAACTGATCAGGCACATCATTGCCGCTGAATTCGATTACCAAGCCACTGTCTTCCTGGTCGGTGAAGACCTTTAGATGCATCACGTCAGGCTCATGAACGATCAGCGCCTTCGGTACTTCCATTTTAAATGCTCCTGCAAAAGATGACCCCGCGTCCACGATCCGGGGGGCACGGGAACGCGGGGCCAAGTGCCGCCTCAATCGGGGGTCGATGAGGCGGATTCGACGAGGGCTGCGTAGACAACGGTGTCGTGAGAGCACGGGTGCCTGTCACCGGCTTCACCGTACGGTGTATAGGTGTCGTAGATCTTGCCATCAGCGATCACCAGGGCATGGCCAACCGTGCACACTAGTAAAGTACGGCCAGGGTACTTCAGGCTCCGGGTCGCCCAGGTAGACAAGGGCGCTCGTAGGTTCCCGCTTTTATAATGGCGCACCTTGCACCGTAGCTCCCTAAGCACGGCTTCTATGCAAGGAACCGAGACGCCGGCGATCGGCCCCCTTAAATACGGCGTTTCCTGCGCCCGGTTCAGGGCCGGTATTACCACCGATTCGAGGTCGGCCCCGGTCAGGGCAATGATGGCGCTAGGCACGCAAAACAAGCCAGGGGGTATCGGGTACACCATCATGTTACTTTCCTCCAATCCGTTTGCGCGTTGTGCTGCCGACTTGTGACTCCAGCCCAATCGACTCACCGGCTTTGGCCCCGGCTTTATATTCGGCGCTGTTCTGCCGCGCCCAGCGGCGCTGATCCCCGGCTGTCCAACTACTGCCACGGTAGCCCCGGCCATTGCCGCGACGCTGTGATTGGTGATGGTATTGTTCTGCATATGCCTTGGCAGACTCAGCTCCGTAGCCATGGGCAAGGTAATAAGCCTCGATGCGCTCGACGCCTTGGGCCATCAGTTCTGCTTGCTTCTGTTCGGCAGCCTTCGTATGGGCTTCTTGTTCTTTGCGTCGCGTGGCCGTTGTACCCAGCGGGAAGCCGTTGAGCGTGTCGTTGTTCATGTCGGCTTCATTGCCGTACACATCGGCCAACACCAACTCGCGCCCCGTGCCATTACCCGTACGCGCCTTCTGGCTCGCTTCTCGGCTCGCTTGGTACTTCGCCTTCAGCCGGTCGGCCAGCCGGTCGGCGCAGCCTTCGAGCCAGCAATGGTATTCACGCGTCCGGTTCGAGTGACTATAACCTGCGTCGACGACGAGGCGATCCATCGCGCCCAGCAAGTACGCATACATCATCTGGCTGGCTTCGACGTTTACCTTGCGGCCAACCAACTGATGGCGATTAACCGTGCCACCCTTTTGCCCGCGTTTGACGTTGTCGGTGTCGATTTCTTTTCGGACGCGGTGTAGGCAGAAGTTCCCTTCGGCAATGGTTTCCATCAGCCGCGTTTGCCACGCATACATCGCACTATGCTTGCCCACGGTCTTCTTGTCGCGCTGCGCACCTTCATCGGTGCTGCCGTTACTGGCTTCGATATCGGCCAGCGTCAAGTTGTATTCTTGCAGAAGCTCTTGGGCTTTCGCCGCCGCCAAGCTGGCTTCTGCTTCACTCGTGTTGCGCTGGGCATCTGATAATGCCAGCAACTTTGCAATCCGCTTAAGGATTGCGCTGTTCGGTTCGGTAGTCAATGGTGAATTCCCTTCTGGTGTTGATTTTAGGCGCTGATGACGACTTTGATGTTCTTTTGCGGCTCGGCCTTGAACGCTGACTTGCGGATGTACAAGGTGCCGATCTTGTAGTCCTCGGTCATGGGGTTGCCCGCTGCGTCGACTTCTTGGTAGCGAACCGCGCCCTTGGTTTCACGCTCGAGAATCATACTCACATCGATGATGGATTTCATACTTGCCTCCCATATGCATAATGGCCCGCTCGCCAGCAAAGGCCGAGCACCTTGCTCATGTCGGCCGGGTGAACCTCGCCCTTGCCCAGCCGGCGATAGAGCCGCTTGCGAAACAGCGCAGCCTCCCGCTTGTCATGGCGGGCGATGATGTACTCGAGCTCTTTGGCATAGCCCTCCACCATCGGCAGCTTCTTGGGCGGACGACGCCCCTTCAGCAAGTCGGGTAGATTAGATTCGGTAAGTTTGTTGGTGATGATCATATGATCTCCAATTCGATACGGCCAATCTTGTGCTCTTTCGCAAGCTGCCGTATCGCCGGCATCAGCTTGCGGGCACTGGCGGCATCCGCAAAGTCGAACTCGACGTCTCGGGCACCGAAGCCATATCCGCAACCGGCCCACCTGCCACCGCCTTTGCTTTTGGCAAATTTGGTCAGGGCATCGTCGAACGTGGCATCCGGCGTTCCGCGGTAACTGTATATAGCGGTCACCCGCTTTTTCTTCGCCATGGTTTTCCCTTCACATTACAATTCGTTTTCGACACAGCGGCCAAAGTGCTTCTTTTCTGCCTTCTTAAAAATGGCAGATGTCGTACGATCTGGCTGAATGCCTTGTTCTTCCCAATAGTCGAAAAGCGCTTGGGCGTCCTTCTTGGCAAGGCTTTCTTTGATTAGATCAACGTAGCCGTCGAGTTCGGCTTGCCAATAAAAGTACTGATCCCACTTTTCGCGGGGGTGCGCGCTGATCGAACGGGCAATTGCCTTGGCGACCCGTGCTCTGTATCCAACGATGCGATATGGGCTCTTCATGGTTGCTTCCCTTCGACATACGTACGCAGCACCGAGCCATGGGCATTGTAGACGCGCCGAAGCTTAAAGCCCAAGCGCTCGAACTCGTCCGTGGCATCGTTGTGGTTGGTTGGAAACCGAACGCCATCGGCCCGTATGCAATCGACAAGGTACGAAATGGATTGCGGGCCGAAGTTGAGGTACTTGCACGCCGTCGCGATCACAATCGCGTCCGGCTGGGGTGATGTGTGGATCCGCATACTATTTTCCCTTCAGGCGTTTGGCGAGACCGGTCACAGTCTCGCGTACAGATTTGTTGCCGTCCACCAGGGCCAGTTCGGCGGCGAACGCCTTTAACTTGTCTGGCGGTATGTACTTGAGAACCAGCTTGGTAAGCTGGTCGAGGGTGTCAGCGCTGACTACCATTTTTATCATTTTCCCTTCGCCGCAAGCACAAGTCCAAAGCTGCTCGTCGTATCCATACTATCTGGGCGGTAATAGCCAGCCGCTTCGAGCGCCGACAGGTAACCGGCGAACATATGTACATTCATCCCGCTGGGCCGCGCATTGTCAATATACACGCTATGCCATGTGCGACCGGCTTTGTCTGTGGTTTCGGATTCGGCATTTTCGCGTAGTGCTTTCAGTATCGCACTGGCGTTCGCGCTTAGCTTAGTCATATTGTTCCCCTTCGCGATGCAGGATGGTTGTGATTTGCCCTGGGAACGCTTTGCCTAACAGGGTGGCTGCCATAACCGCAAGATCGTTGCGATCCTGATCCTCGGGCATCTCGAGCGTCGACACCAACCGCGCACCACCTTGACTCGATGCGATCTTGATGGTGAGAAGCTGCCTGGGGTGTAGCCGCGGGAACCGTTCCGGCCGGTCACGCTTAACCCGGCCCCGGCGACCGGCAACTTTACGGGCACGCATCTTCATTTTCCCTTCATCGTTAAAACGCAACCGGCTTTTCGTGGGTCACCGTTCAGCGTGGCATAACCGGCATCAGCCAACGCTTGGGCCATCTTGTAGTCTATCTTGGTCATGTTCTTGCCGCTGGCCCAGAACGTGGAACCCGTTTGCATACGACGCACCGGCTTCTTACCTGCCCAGGTTTTTAAGAACGCCGCTTCGGCATCAATTTGCTTTTTGGTTGGCGCTTTGCGCTTTGCTTCTTCAGCAATGTTATCGGCTGCGGCCCTGGCCGCTGCATTCGCCAGAATATCCATGATGTGCACTCTGCGTTCCATGTCACACCGCCTTGCTGATGCAGGGCAGGACCCTGCGATTGATGATTGGCGCGGGCTGGTCCTTCTGGGCCAGCAAGATGATGCGCGCTTCCCATTGGTCCCGTGCCTCTTGCTTGGCTTTGGCAACCGGGTGTTCAGTATTCGATGTCATGGTTTTTCCCTTCAGTGATGCACCAGTGCATCCCAATGCCGCAACTGTCGCTGCGGCATTAAAATTCGACTGGTCATTGATGGCTGTCATGGGTTGCGCCAACGTTGCGCACGTTGCTAGGCAGCAACACTATGCCCGCAACCCACTAGCCCGCGCGCTTACCACCTTGCTATCAGCGGTCGCGCGCCACCTTATCCGGTTCAACTGGCATCATTCATTTTTGCGTTGCTTACTTTGCGGCTCAGCTTGAAACGATCGCGCCTATGATCGTTCGGCAAAAAGCGTACCCAGTCCAGGGGTGGGGGTTAAGGGGTGGCAAGGCTTTCCCGCTGTCGCGGCATTACCCGAGTGTGCACCATCGAAGGCTCTCGAGCGGGGGTGTGCTTGCACATGCCCAGCCGGTTGACTTGCACCTTGTACGGTGACCCAGGATTAGCGGCCCTGGGGGCGCAACCGGCCCGGCCCTTATTATCCACCGGCCTAGGCCAGCGTGCAAGCCCCAAAGTGAAATCATTTATTCGTTATATTACAAGCACTTAGCCCCTGTAGCAACTCCAAAACCCGCAATTTACCTGGACTTTTGGCGACCGCCAGGGCGAGAAATGGCTGCTTTGCCAGCCCGCACCAAACGGGGCGCATGCCAGCGGCGTCGAACAATATAAGGTCACGTTCGACCTGCACCAGTAAATGCACCGCGCCGAAGGGAGCCCAACGCTCGGCCCAGAGCAGTTGGTTCAGGGTGAGCCCCACGTCTATGCAGGTGTCGGGACGTGCGGGCCAGCGATCAACTTGTTTCAGTTCAAGCCAACCCGTTAGATATCGCTTCCGCCAACGCAAGGCATAGCAAATATCTGGCGTCCCTTGATCGCACTT